>Ga0129333_10005572_pt1 | contig 11857 bp, 10 predicted proteins | sample CPB6_08_DNA_FD_94474 | JGI IMG/M metagenome (GOLD analysis project Ga0129333, IMG submission 94474) | Freshwater to marine salinity gradient microbial communities from Chesapeake Bay, USA - CPBay_Sum_0.6_0.8_DNA | ecosystem: Environmental > Aquatic > Marine > Coastal | place: USA: Chesapeake... | reverse complement strand
CCCCGAGGACGACCGACACGATCACGAACGTCCAGGCCTTGCCCGATGAATCGACGTCGAAGTTGCCGAGGTAGAGGTGGCCGGCACCGACCATGAACCACAACATCGAGAACGAGAAGATGACGTTCTGGCGGCTCGCGAGAAGAGCTCGCCGGCCAGCGGCCGCCGCGTTCGGGTCGGCCTCGCCCCCACCGAGAACGTTCACCGCGTTGGCGAGAACCACTCGCTGATTCTTCCAGATGACCATCCAGACGTTGGCGGCCATGGTGATTCCGAGGACCATGCCCACGAAGATCGCTGCGTTGTGTCCGAGTCCGAAGGCCGAGTCGACCGACATGAAGCCTTCCATGTAGTTCTCGGTCACACCGATGATGAGCAGACCGAGCACCAGGGTCGTGATGGCCGCCCAGCGGAACCACCAGAGAGCGCGGCGCGCGACCTTGTCGATCGAGATGTTGCGAGCGCGTCCCTCGTCGCCGTACGCGGCGAAGGCCGGCACCTGCACGAAGTTGAAGTAGTAGAGCAAGCCGATCCAAGCGATGCCGGCGAGGACGTGCAGGGCACGAACCAGGACGGGAAGACCGGTGTCCGGATCAAAGATTTCCATGTGAACTCCTTCTCGCAATGTGACGACCTGCGTCACCAACCCCCTCAAAGTACCAACCGTGGCCGACCCCGTGGTGATCCTCGGTCGCGAACCCCCGAGTAGCCTGACGAGAGGAGGTGAGCCACCCCTCATGGCACACGAGTTCATCTACACCTGCTACAAGCTGGCCCGCCACTACCCGCCCGACCGCACGGTCCTCGAGAACATCTCGCTGTCGTTCTACCCCGGCGCCAAGATCGGCGTCCTCGGTGCCAACGGTGCCGGAAAGTCGAGTCTGCTTCGGATCATGGCCGGCCTGGACGACGGTTACACCGGAGAGGCACGCCTCACACCGGGTTTCTCGGTGGGTTACCTGGCCCAGGAGCCGCAACTCGACGCGGCCAAGGACGTGCTCGGCAACGTGATGGACGGAGTCGCCCCGGTGAAGGGTCTCCTCGATCGGTACAACGAGGTCATGGCGATGTGGGGCGACCCCGACGCCGATTACGAAAAGGTCGGCGCCCTGCAGGCCGAACTCGAGGACAAGATCGCGGCCGCCGATGCCTGGAGTCTCGAGCGCAACGTCGAGATCGCCATGGACGCATTGCGTTGTCCGCCCAATGATGCCGACGTGACCACTCTGTCGGGTGGTGAGCGTCGCCGCGTCGCTCTGTGCCGACTGTTGCTCAGTCGCCCCGATCTGCTCCTCCTCGACGAGCCGACCAACCACCTCGACGCCGAGAGCGTGCACTGGCTCGAGCGGTTCTTGCAGGAGTACCACGGCACCGTCGTCGCCATCACGCACGATCGCTATTTCCTCGACAACGTGGCCAAGTGGATCCTCGAACTCGATCGCGGTCGCGGCATCCCCTTCGAAGGCAACTATTCGAGTTGGCTCGACCAGAAACGAGATCGCCTCGAGAAGGAAGAGAAGAGCAACGAGAACCGTCGACGGACCCTCGAACGCGAACTCGAGTGGGTTCGCATGTCACCCAAGGCCCGTCAGGCCAAGGGCAAGGCCCGTCTCAGCGCCTACGAGAAACTCCGGGCCGAGGCCGAAGCCGCCGATCGCGGTCCGTCGAAACTCGAGATCGCGATTCCCGCCGGTCAACGCCTCGGCGACACGGTGATCGAAGTCGAGGGATTGAGCAAGGGTTTCGGCGATCGACTCCTGATCGAGAATCTCTCGTTCTCCTTGCCCCCGGCGGGCATCGTCGGCATCGTCGGGCCCAACGGCGCCGGCAAGACGACGTTGTTCAGGATGCTCACCGGTCAAGAACCACCCGACGCCGGCTCGATCAAGGTCGGCGACACCGTGCAGCTGTCGTACGTCGATCAGAGCCGGGACTCTCTCGATGCCGACAAGACCGTCTACGAAGAGATCACCGACGGTGTCGAGCACATGAAGATCGGCAACCGCGAAATCAACGGCCGGGCCTACGTGGCGAGTTTCAACTTCAAGGGAAGCGATCAGCAGAAGCGAGTGGGCGATCTCTCCGGTGGAGAGCGCAATCGTGTGCACCTCGCGAAGTTGCTGAAGAGTGGCGGCAACGTTCTGCTCCTCGACGAACCGACCAACGACCTCGACGTCGACACTCTGCGCGCGCTCGAGGATTCTCTCGAAGCGTTTCCGGGATGCGCCGTGGTCATCAGCCACGACCGCTGGTTCCTCGACCGCATCGCGACTCACGTGCTCGCCTTCGAAGGCGACAGTCAGGTCCGTTGGTTCGAGGGGAACTTCAGCGAGTACGAGGCCTGGCGCAAGAAGGAGATCGGCGCGGCGGCCGATCAACCCCACCGCATCAAGTACAAGCCCCTCGCCCGCTGACCGATGAGAACCGCCCTCGTCTCCGGTATTCGTCTCACCTCGGGGCTGATCTTCGTCGCGTCGATCGCCGGGCTGATCGTGACGTCGATCAACGGAAACAACGAAGGTTGGGTGCTCACCATCGGCATGGTGAGTGCGATCACTGCCATCGTCCTCATCGTCACGTCGGCCGTGGCCTCGACTCGCCGCAATCCGGCGTTCGTCGATGCCGACGCCGAAGTCGTCGAGCGGCGAGTTCGCGAACTGGTGGATGCGGGTGCCGACGAGGCCGCAGTGCGGGATCTGGTCAGGCTGACGCTGAAACTGGGTCGCGACTCGTGAGTACCGCAGCCGTCGAGACCGATCAGCAACTGGCCACCCGCGTGGCCACCGAAGCCGGGAGCATGCTCCTCGAGCTGCGCGCCGAACTCGACTCCGTCGGCACCTACTACTGGGACATGAAGGACGAAGGCGACGTCGCCGGACATCGTTTCCTTCTCGAAGCGCTGCGGGCGGCCCGACCCGACGACGTCGTCTTGTCCGAAGAGGCAGCCGATGATCGTCGCCGACTGACATCGGATCGAGTCTGGATCATCGATCCCATCGACGGAACGAGCGAGTTCGCCGAGCCGCCGCGTTGGGACTGGGCCGTGCACGTGGCCCTCTGGGAGCGAGGTGAGCTCACGGCGGCCGCAGTGGCGATGCCCTCGCTACAGAAGACCTTCAGCGCCGATCCGCCCGAACCGCTGCCGCCTTACGAACGCGAACAACCGATCCTCGTCACCTCGCGCAATCGAAACACGTACGCCGCCGTCGCCGTCGGTCGAGCGCTCGACTGTCTCGTCGCCCGTCTCGGTTCGGCGGGAGCCAAGACGATGGCCGTCGTTCTCGGTGAGGCCGACGTGTACGTGCACGACGGCGGGATGTACCAGTGGGACACCGCCGCACCGGCAGCGGTGGCCCTGGCCGCCGGGCTTCACGTCAGTCGAATCGACGGTTCCCCGGTTCGTTACAACCAGCCCGACCTGTGGCTTCCCGACTTCCTCGTGTGTCGACGTGAACTCGCCGACGCTGCCTTGCGCGCCCTCGGCGCGCCGTGAACGCTGCGGATTCGATCAGGGCAAGCTGACGATGGTCACCGTCGCCGTGGCACCGTCGACCGTGACGACCGCGCCATCGGGAATGCGTTCGGTCGCGTCGGTCACGCTCACCACGCACGGGATCCCGAGTTCGCGACTCACGATCACCGCGTGACTCACGAGAGCACCGACGTTCACGATGACTGCACCAGCGGGAACGAACAATGGCGTCCAAGCCGGGTCGGTGATCGGCGCGATCAGCACCTCGCCCGGCTCGAGCGCGAAGGGGTCGGCCGGATCGAGGATCACGCGGGCACGACCGGTGTACGAACCCGGCGCACCCGACATTCCGGTCAGGACGTCACCGGCACGAACCTGCTCGGCCGTACTCGACCCCTTGCGCGGCCATTGCGACAGCGGAGGAACCTTTCCGTTCAGGATGAACGGCGGTTCGAGATCGAAGAGTTCGAGATATTGCCGTTCGCGCTGCGCAAGACGGGCACGGAACTCATCAGGAGAATTGGCGAACGCCGACAACTCGTCGGCGAGAAGCATGCACACCTGCGAGTTGGTGTACCCGGTGCGGGCCGCCAACGCGTACGCCGCCACACGGACCTCGTGGAGCACCTTGATGATGTTGGTCTTGGCTCGTTCGCGCCCGGCTAGGTGAAGATGGGCCGAACGCAATCCCATCTCGAACTGGGCGAGCACCTCGGGCTGCGACGCGAGGGCGGCGCGAACCCGCACCTCGGCCTCGCGCCGCGTGACTGCGTTTCGCTCGTTGCGGATCATCGGGCTCTCGGAGTCGGGGGCGGCCCGCATCGCGTCGATGAGCGCCTCGGCGAGGGCGGGTTTGGTCTCCCAAGTGTCGGAACGAATGTCCCATTCGTTCGGACCCCGACTTCCGAACTCGCGCACGAAGGCCGCCAGTCCGGTTCGATACTCCGCCGACGACTTGTCGAGGCGCGAGAGTTCCCACATCGCTGCGCTGGGGGCGGCCGAATCGACGTCGCCGATACTCGTGATGAGTGTCAGAACGAGTCCCGGGTCGCCCAGAGCCGCAGCGATCGCGCCGAGTGCTCCCGGGCCGATCGAGGTGGCCGCCGTCATCAACAGGTGATGTTCGAAGAGACGTCGGAGCAACGGAGTGAACGACGTCATGCGCGCGACGAGCGCTGTTTCGTCGAGGTCGGCGAGATTCGGCCGCGAGGCGCGAGCGGCGTTGGAGAGATCTCGGTCCTCCCGCAGTATCGGCAGGTCGTCGGCGGTCATGACACCGCCCATCCAGGCGCCCAACTTGGCCGTGTTGGTCTCGCTCTCGTGCCATGGTTCGGCGACGTACGGCGGCACGTCGGGATGAGCGCCGAAGTAAGTGGCGTCGATCATCTCCGGACCGAGTCCCGGACCGCGAACTCCGAAGAGTCGCGCCATCGACGCGTTGATGTAGAGGTAGCCGCCGAAGTTTCCGACCACTTCGGGACGTCGCGTGTCGATTTCGTGTTCCTCGCAGGTTCCGGCCGAGATCTGCGAATCCCGCCAGCCCATGAGAACGCCGGGCTCCCAGGCGACGGTCCAGCACAGCGGACTGCACGGATCGGGCAGAACTTCACCGGCGTTGGCCCGCGTGTACACGGGGAAACTCGCACTCGGTTCCCAGTCGGTGATCCAGCGATCGACGCTCATGTTCTCCCCCTTCGACGAGTCGGCACCCCCGCGCGGCTCCGTCGACCGGACAATAGTCACCCGTTCCGACCGATGTCCGATGCGACACGGAACTGTGCCCCCGGCAGACTCGATCCGTGATTCCGCCCTCCCCCACGTCGTCCCCGGCGCCGGCCCGCCCGGCCGATTGCTCATGGGCGGCGTTCACCGAGGTGGCCCCCTGGGTTGTCGATCGCGATCGGCTCCCGTGGATGAACGGAATCGACGAACTCCGACGATTGGCTCGGCGCGACGTTCCTCGCCTCACCACACCGGGACGAGTTCCACCCGGATCCCGCGTCCTGACGGTGGGTCGTTACATCGTCGGCGCGATCGCTCCGTGGTACCTGAAGAAGAAGCGCGGTCGGTACTCCGATCCGGCAGCGAGCCGAGCCGAACTCTCCCTTCGTTTGCGTCGCGCCGTCGAGACTCTCGGTCCGACGTACATCAAGTTGGGTCAGATCATTTCGTCGGGTGAGGGACTCTTCCCGGCCGAACTCGTCGAACAGTTCAAACTCTGCCGAGATCGCGTGCCGGCCGAGCCGTTCTCGACCGTTCGTCTCACCGTCGAACGCGACCTCGGCGCGCGACTCGAGGACGTCTTCGAGTGGTTCGACGAGAAGGAACTCGCCGCGGCTTCCATCGCTCAGGTCCACGCCGCCCGGTTGCGTACCGGCGAAGACGTCGTCGTCAAGGTTCAACGTCCCGATGTGGCGTCCCTCGTCCGACGCGATCTTCGAGTCATGTCGTACATCGCGCCGCATCTCGTGGGACGCATTCCGATCGCCGCCCTGGCCAACCCACCGGCTCTCGTCGAATTGTTCGCCGAGACGATCGTGGAAGAACTCGACTTCCGACTCGAAGCCTCCAACATGATCGACGTCGCAGCGGCCCTGCACGATCTCGGTCAGGACGGGTACGTCGTTCCCCGTCCTCATCCCTCTCTGGTCACTCGTCGCGTACTCGTGATGGAACGAGTCTCGGGATTCAACTTCGACGACGTGGTCGGCATGAAAGACGCCGGCATCGACACCGAAGCCGTGATCCGGACCGGAATGATCGCCTTCATGGAAGGCGCCATGATCCACGGCATCTTCCACGGCGACTTGCACGGCGGAAACCTCTTCGTTCTTCCCGACGGCCGCACCGCACTGCTCGACTTCGGCATCGTGGCGCGACTGTCCCACGAGCGACGTCTGGCCTTCCTTCGTCTCATGCTGAGCGCCACCACCAACGACATGACGGGCCAGATGGCGGCCCTGCGCGACCTCGGCGCCCTGCCACCCGACACCGATCTGGCCGCTGTGATCAGAGATCTGCGTCTCGATCAGGCGACGATCGATCCCACCACCCTCACTGGTGAAGAGATGGTGGCCGAGGTTCAACGAGTCGTGAAAGCCCTTCTCGGCTACGGTGCGCGTCTGCCCAAAGAGCTCATGCTCTACGTGAAGAACATGGTGTTCCTCGACGGAGCCATCGCCCGTTTGGCCCCCGAACTCGACATCCTCGGCGAGGTGGCCAACATCTCACTCCTCTTCGCCCAACGGCACGGAGAACGTCTGGGGCGCGAACTCGGCGTCGATCCGAACGCGGTCGAGTTCGACATGTCGGGTGTCAAGGCGAGCCTCGGTCTCGAGGACGACGTCAACCGCATCACGTACCGAGAACTGCAGGCGCGCCGCGATCTCATCCAGAAGCGGATGCGCGAACACGTCGGTCGCTGAGAAGTGGTCGCTTCGGCGACCTCGGTGACGCATGCACTACGGTGAACGACCGTCATGCGACTCGTGATCGCCCGTTGCACCGTGCAGTACCAGGGTCGTCTCGACGCCCAGTTGCCCGAGGCCGTGCGACTAGTGATGGTGAAAGCCGACGGTTGCGTGGCCATTCACAGCGATGGTGGGGCCTACAAGCCGCTCAACTGGATGAACGCGCCCAACACTCTGACCGACCACGGTGAAACGTGGACGGTGACCAATCCGAAGGGTGAAACCCTCGTCATCACCTTCCACGAGGTCATTCACGACTCGGCTCATGATCTCGGCGACGATCCTGGTCTGGTGAAGGACGGCGTCGAGGCCCACCTCCAAGAGTTGCTGGCTGCGCTCCCCGATGCCATCGCACCCGGACTCTCCCTCGTTCGACGCGAATGGCCGACGTCGATCGGTCCCGTCGACTTGATGTGTCGAGACGAACGGGGTGACTACGTCGCCATCGAGATCAAGCGACGAGGCGAGATCGACGGGGTCGAGCAACTCGCGAGATATCTCGAGGTCCTCCGCCCCGACACTACGCTCACGAACCTTCGTGGTGTCTTCGTCGCTCAAGTGATCAAACCTCAGGCGAGAACGATCGCCGAGGCTCGGGGCATCGAATGCGTCGAGGTCGACTACGACGATCTACGTGGTCGGCGCCCCGAAGAGCTCCGTCTGTTCTGAACGAGTGTCGATCAGGAGAACTTGACGAGACCCTGGTCGATGACGACCTTGTCACCGACCGACGTGGTGAACACCGCGGTGCCGGGCTCGGTGCGCCAGACACGAACGGTGAGCGCATCACCGGGCATCACCGGCGACGAGAAACGTCCCTCGATGTGACGGAAGCGCGACACGTCGTTGTCGCACAGCGACTTGAGCAGTGCTCGACCGGTGAAACCGTACGTGCAGAGGCCGTGCAGGATCGGTCGGTCGAATCCACCGAGTGCCGCGAACGACGGGTCGGTGTGCAACGGGTTCCGATCACCCGACAAGCGATATACGAAGGCCTGATCGGGAGACGTCTGAAGTGTGATCTCGTGGTCGGGTGCCGTGGCCGGTGGCTCGTTCTGCGGACCGGACGGGCCGCGGTCGCCGCCCCATCCACCCTCGCCCCGAATGAACACCGACGAACGGGTCGTCCAGAGCGGTTCACCCTCGGCGGTCTTGACTTCGTTCTCGGTGACGACGACGGCGGCCTTGCCCTTGTCGTACATGGCGACGACCTTGTCCTGGGTCGTGGCACGCGCCTCCACCGGAATCGGACGGTGCAGAGTGATCGCCTGCGAACCGTGCACGAGCATGGCCCAGTTGAAAGTGCCGATCTCACCCATGGCGCTCTTGCCCGGAGACGCAGTTCCCGAGCCGGCCACCACGGCGAAGGTGGGGAACACGACTTGATCGACACCCGATGTGTTCTCGGTCGAGAAAGCCAGATCCTCCGAGCCGGCTCCGATGCCGACGGCGTACAGCAATGCATCCTTGGAGTTCCACGAGATCGTGCGAACGTCTCCGGTGGCTCCGACTGCTTGTGGGTTCAACGGCATGGTGATGTCTCCTTCATCGATGGACAGTTGTCACTTGGGCTGTGGCCAGGCACCGGGTTCGCCGTTCATTCCGGCGTTCTTGCGGGCCTTGGCGATCAGGTCGGCGACGATCGGACCGAGCACGGTGGGATCGTCGACCGGGGCGACGCGCGGTCCGCGCGACCAACCCTCGGCCACGGCGAGCACGTCACCGCTGGCTTCGAACACGCGACCGCTGACACCCTTGGAATCGGCCGAGGCGAGCCAGGTGACGATCGGTGCGATCCAGCGCGGCGAACGTCGTTCGCGATCTTCGTCGGTCTCCGGTGCCGGGCCGAGACCTTCGGTCATGCGAGTGAGCGCGACGGGCGCCACGGCGTTGACGGTGACTCCGTAACGCGCCATTTCGAGAGCGGCGATGTTGGTGAAGGCGGCGATTCCGGCCTTGGCCGCCCCGTAATTGGTCTGACCGGGATTGCCGTAGATACCCGACACCGATGTCGTGTTGATGATGCGTCCGTCGACCGGCAGCCCGGCCTTGGAACGCTCGCGCCAGTAGGAACACGCGAATCGACTCGGCGCGAAGGTGCCTTTCAGGTGGACCGTGATCACGGCGTCCCATTCCTCTTCGGCCATCGAGAAAAGCATGCGGTCGCGGAGAATTCCGGCGTTGTTGACCACGACGTGCAGATCGCCGAACGTGTCGATCGCCGTCTGGATGAGGCGCTCGGCTCCCTTCCAGTCGCTCACACTGTCGCCGTTGGCCACTGCCTCGCCACCCATGGCCCGGATCTCGTCGACGACTTGTTGCGCCGGCGAGATGTCGCCTCCTGATCCGTCGACACCACCACCGAGATCGTTGACGACGACCTTGGCGCCTTGCGCGGCCAGGCTCAGCGCGTGTTCGCGTCCGATACCGCGACCGGCACCGGTCACGATCGCCACTCGTCCTTCACACAACCGCGCCATCAGTCGCCCTTTCCTGAGCCGTTCATCGATCACCCGAGAATCATGGATCGATGATCCCGCCCCTGTGACTTGTGCGATCTCGATCATAGGAAGCCGACCCGAGTGGGGCACCAGTCGGGTGACCCTCCTAACCTCGGCGACGTGACTGCCCGAGGCGCCGCGACGACGTGCGACCTGGTGATCGTGGGAGCCGGCCCGGCCGGCAGTGCGGCCGCCATCACCGCAGCCGGCCTCGGCCTGTCGGTGACCCTCGTCGACAAGGCCACCTTTCCCCGCGACAAGTGTTGTGGTGACGGCCTGACGACCCTGGCGTTGCGTCAACTCGAGGAACTCGGCCTTCGACCCGAGGCCGTTCCTCAGTGGTTCGACGTGGACGGCGCATGGCTCCGCTCTCCCTCGGGTCGAGAGGTGTTCGTTCCCCTCCCGTCCGACGGCCGTTTCGCAGCGATCGCTCCCCGACGAGATCTCGACGACGCCCTCGTGCGTCGGGCTCGCGACGTCGGGGTCGACGTGATCGAAGGACGATCGTTCACCGATCTCGAACACGACGGCGATCACGTCGACGTTTCTTTCGACGACGGTTCGGTCATCCGAGCCGATTGGTTGATCGCCGCCGACGGGATGTGGAGTCCGATCCGCAAACGCCTGGGCATGACTCCGACGTCGTACCTCGGCGAGTGGCACGCCTTCCGTCAGTACGCGCGCAACGTGACCGGACCGGCTGCATCACGTCTCTACGTCTGGTTCGACCGCGACCTGCTCCCGGGTTACGCGTGGAGCTTCCCCCTCCCCGGGGGTCGCGTGAACATCGGATTCGGAATCCTGCGAGACGGGGAACGTCGCGTGCAGGACATGAAACAGACGTGGAGCGACCTTCTCACCCGTTCGCACGTGGTCGAAGCACTCGGACCCAACGTCGAGTTCGAGGATCGCCACACGGCGTGGCCGATTCCGGCCCGTATCGATCGCGCCGTGACCGGAGTCGGTCGAACACTCGTCGTGGGCGACGCGGCGATGGCCACCGACACGTTGACCGGCGAAGGAATCGGACAGGCCTTGCTGACGGGAGCCGAGGCCGCGCGGGTGATCGCCGCTGGTGGGGCTCCGGATGCCGTGCGTCGTGAATATCGCCGCCGGATCGACGAACATCTCCTCGCCGACCACCGAATGTCCGAGCGCCTCTCTCGCGTCCTCGCCCACGAACGAGGTGCACGCGGCGCCATCGCCGTCCTCGATCACGCCGGGAACTGGGGACGTCGTAATTTCGCTCGCTGGATGTTCGAGGACGAACCCCGTGCGGTCGCTCTGACCCCCCGCCGCTGGCACCGACGTCTCTTCCGACGGACCGGTACGTTTCGGGTTCCGGTCGGCGAAGTACCGTTCGGTGCATGAAGACCCGCCTGACCGAACTGCTCGACATCGAACACCCGGTGATGCTCGCCGGAATGGGGGGCGTGTCGTACTCCGATCTCGTCGCCGCAGTGAGCGAGGCCGGCGGTATCGGAACTTTCGGCGCCGCTCCCATGCGTCCGGGTCAGCTCGACCAGGAGATCGCCCGCGTCCACACGCTCACCTCCAAGCCGTTCGGCGTCGATCTGCTCACGGCGATTCCCGGTCAACTCGAACGCGACGTCGACAGCGTGATCCGCGGCAAGGCGCGCATCTTCGTGGCCGGACTCGGCGTACCGCGTGAGATCGTCGACGTCCTGCACGCCAACAACGTTCTCGTCGGCTCGATGTGCGGCAAGGTCAGACACGCCGTGGCCGCGGTGGCGAGTGGATGCGACTTCGTGGTCGCTCAGGGCACCGAAGGTGGCGGACACACCGGAACCGTGGCCACGATGGCGCTCGTTCCTCAGGTGGTCGATGCGGTGGGCGATCGTGTCCCGGTGGTGGCCGCCGGTGGTCTCTTCGACGGACGCGGACTCGCGGCATCGATCGCTCTCGGCGCCGATGGCGTCTGGATGGGGACTCGATTCATCGCCACTCCCGAGGCTCACGCCCCTCACGCCTACAAGGACACTCTCGTGCGAATCGCCGAGGACGACACCGTGATCTCGCGTGCCTACACCGGCAAGACCTGTCGCGTGGTGCGCACCGACTGGACCGAACACTTCGAGAAGCACCCCGAGGAACTGAAGAAGTTTCCCGAACAAGCTTTCGCCTCCGCACAGGCCGGGGCCAATCACATGGGCTATCCACCCGACACCGACGTCGACGTCAACAAGGAATTCATGCCGTGTGGTCAGGGCGTTGGCGCGATCAAGGAATTGACACCCGCCGGCGACATCGTGCGCCAGATCGTGGCCGAGGCCGAGCGCGTCATCGACGCCATGAACGGAGTGCGTCGGTGACCACGATCGACTCGAACGACACCGCGACCGCCGATTACGTCGAGCGGGCGTGGAACGAGGAGATACTGCCCGAACTGTTTG
>Ga0129333_10005571_pt1 | contig 11858 bp, 14 predicted proteins | sample CPB6_08_DNA_FD_94474 | JGI IMG/M metagenome (GOLD analysis project Ga0129333, IMG submission 94474) | Freshwater to marine salinity gradient microbial communities from Chesapeake Bay, USA - CPBay_Sum_0.6_0.8_DNA | ecosystem: Environmental > Aquatic > Marine > Coastal | place: USA: Chesapeake... | reverse complement strand
TATATTGTCCTGTATTCATAGAATGGCTTATCCAAATCTCCCTCGTCGACCGACTCAGGTATGCGCCATTCTTCTCGGCCTGGAATTGCCTCAGATTCAGATGATAATTTCCACAGGTTCATGACCCCCTCCCGCCGAGCCCAAATATTTCCTGACCTGCTTGGGTCACGGCGGCCATGACCCTCCTGGCGTATTTTTTAACCAACATTTTTCTTTTTATGTTGGGTAGCCTCTTTATCTCCTTGTCTCCAATATCTTCTTCCATCCTCAGATTTTTTCTTGTCATCTCTTGCATGTATGTTATGTATGCAACTTTGGCAAACTTGTCTAGCATGTTCCTGTCGACTGCCCTGCCATCCCGCTTCATGCCCAGCATGTCTCTTTTTATCACCCAGATGTGCCTCATGGCATTCGCATGCAGTTCGATCTCTTGATCTTCGTAGGCCCTCTGCAGCCATCCTGTGTCCAAATCTGGTTCAGGAACTTCGATTCCCTTTTTGGCCTGATCCTTCCATTCATTCCAAGCCCTCACGTGTTCTTCGGTCTCGCCAGTCATGCCCGCATTGGGGTTTTCGTGATATTGAATTGCGTGCGCAATTTCATGCGCAAGAACCTGGTAATATGTATCTGAATCAATTCCCTTTTGTATATATATGACTTCATCATCTGGGTCGTATTCGCCGACAGTCTGTGGTATATCCTCCTCATGAACCACATTGATGTAAAAATCCGAAATTGTCGGCACACGCACCCTGTAGTCCCTGTCGGGAGCATTCCCACCAAATGTTGATTCAACAGAATGGATCACGCCATCAATAATGCTGGTGTACTTTTCATCTGATTTTGTGAGTGCAAACTTGTACCAGTTCATAGCATGGATGCTTCTATTGGGTGGCCCTTGCAAAATCACGTAAATTCTTTTTTACAAGGAAAACCATTCTTTTTTTCATCCTGTCACTCAAATCGCTCCAGCTACTGTCGGACATTCTGTAGCGTGGCTTTTTTGCCCTCAGGGACGGGTCGACACCGTAGTTGCTGAGTTGCTTATCTATAAAGTCTATGGCACGCGGGTCTTCAACTAATGTGGCCTTGTGACTGCGCATAAAGCTGAGGAGCTGCTCGATTCTTTGGATCATTCCTGAAACGATTCTGGACTCTACATCGGCGATTGTGTCGCCCCTCTGGAGCATTGCAATGCCCGAATTCAAGAATTCATATGCAGTGTGCATCATGAATGCATGTATCTCTGCATGGGTGCTGCCATATTCCTCATCCACCTTGCTGCTGCGGGGGATGGGCAGGTTGCGGTCTCGCCAGCCTTCCATGACCTGTTTGTCGCTCATGTCTGAAATGTCAATGTTGCGCCGCTCCCACATCCTCCTGATCTGCTGAGAATGCACCAACTCGTGAAACAGAACGGTGTCGTACCCGCCAGAACTTGGCTTCATGGCTACGACAAATTCAGCGGGTGCGACTGTGCCAAGTTCCCGAGGTCTTTCTCCCTCAGGAATGACGCTTTCAACCAATGTTCTTGACAGGCATGCTGGAGATGGAAACCTTGGAGAATTGACCACAAGGACATCTTTTCCGCCCACTGTGATGAAGAATGCGTTCTTTGACTCAAGGCTGCCGTGCTGATTGCGAGCATTATTGATCGCGCCCATGACTGTCCGCATGAAATAGAAATCACCCTCGGAAGCATTTTTAATCATCATTTCCCTCATCAGTTTTTCTTTGTTTGTTTTTTCTTGTCTTTACTGGTGGCTTCATGGACTCGGGCTTCTCCTCAAGGCTCTCGTCGAGTTCCCATGGGCCATAGTGGCTTTCGGAAAGAATTTTCTTCCTCATCTCCTCAAAGCTGTATCTTCTGTAAGCCCGTTGGTCCGATGGATCGATCCCACCAATTGCATAATATATCTCTTTTGGCAACTTGCGCTCCACTCCGTTGGAGTGGTCATGGACGACATCTCCCACCTCAACCCATGCATGGGGAAATCTGTGACCAGAGGCAGCCCCCCTGCCGTACACGAGGGCATGCACGAGAAATGGCTCTCCACCCGCATCCCACTTTCCACCTGGCATAAAACTATATTTCCACCTCATCATGAGGTTGGCAGATGACTGCATGCAGTCGCCGTCCCCCTCCGTCCATGCCTGGGCCCTCTTGAACCAATTGTACCCATAATTTAAAAGAGAAGCAGCCACCCCAAGGGTAGCTGCTGTCTCAAATTTTTCACCAGTATGAAGCTTCATGTCATGATTTTACCATCCACGACATGTTGCACCTCTCATCCTCAGGGCTGCAAAATGCCGTTTATAGTCACACCTGCCTGATTGCCGAGAATGCCTACCCCAGGGACGCTGCTCCCGATTGGTCTTGATTCCTCAAGAACTTGAAGCCCTGCCAGTCTCGGATCATCCTTCTTGACCACTTCGATTTTGGTCGTGGCGAAGTCCGCGACAACCTTGAAATTGAGCGTCACGATCAGAGACTCCTTGTCGAGGTATTTCTTGCTGCCGAGCACGCTCAGCCAGTTGTGCCAAGCGTTTCCATCCTTCGGAATGGCGGTCTCATTGATGCTCCCCGCAGCAGGCATTGAGATCGCGTTCTCCATGCTCGGTAGTGCACCTGTCTTGTCGAGACCCATGAACTCAAGGACGGAGGAATCCCAGATGAAGTTCGTCGCGACGGATGAAAGCAACTGCGGCTTGCTGTTCGGCTTCACCATTATCTTCACCTGCACAGTCTCTCCGACTTTGAACTTCGTCACCAGCGCGGTCAGGTACTGGTCGACCTTATATTCAGCGGGCACGCCGAAGATGACATCCTCACACTCCGTCCTGATATCTTTCAGGATGTTTGTTCCGACCGTTGGACTGCCGTCCACCTTCGTCGTGAAGGTGTTTGCGCCCACCGTTACGGAGGGGATTAGGCGCACAAATGACTTCTGCATACCCCAGGTCGGGAGGTAGTAGTCGTCCTTCACCCTGAACTTCAGCATGCCGATCTTGCGGTAAGCGGCAGGCCACATGTAGCCGTCGAAATTCCACTGGTAGTACAGGGGCTTCAGTGCTGGGGTGCGCAGCTCTGGAGCCTTCAGAGCCTCCCCGTGGAACATCACCAGGCCGTCCCCGATGGGCGTGACCTTTGACTTCGATGCGTCCATCACCGCGGAATCAAACCCAAATCCGTGTCCTGCAGCTGTGGCCTCAACGGGGAGCAATTCGAGCCTTGCGTGGTCATATTGGATGACCGCGTCTACGGAGCGGTAGATGCTGAACATGTTGACATTTTTACCATCGACGACCTTCGCCTTGGCGTACGGCATCGTCAGGATGTCGACATTGATGACCTCGCCCTTGAATCCGTACAGGCCGTTCTTGTTCTTCCCGTCCCACGACTTGTTCGTCCACTGACTGGTCAGGTACAGCTGGTATTGTATCGTGGGATCGATGAAATACGGCGTGAAAACTTGAGCAGGTGGCACAGGTACTAGCTGAATCGTCCCATCTGGTTGTGGAACCTTGTTGGGAGGTACGACTGGCTTGGTGGTCTGTGCTGACGCTGGCATGACGGCCAGCGCGAATGCGGCGACGATTGCGACTATCCTATTTTTCATTATTTTCTCCAAATCGGCGCCCTATGCGCCGATGTCAACCCTCAGGTTTGACTCTATATTTTCGACACGCTCAAGATGCCACCTCCGCCACGAGAGCGGGTGATCGGTACACACCCCCGCGGCCCCTCCCCACCCCTCGTCTTCAGGCGTCCCCTTTGCCACGGTTATGCCGTCCGCCACCCACACGCCAGGATAGCACCAGATCAGACCCCTGCTGGTGAGCGTGCACCTGTCCTCTTCATGCCAGAAGCAGTGGATGCCGCACTTCAGCATCTCCACGAGAGCTTCCATATTCTTCGCATGACACCACAGCCTGCCATCCTTGAGCCATTCCCCATCAACCTCATCTCCTGGTTCGTCATGTCCAAGCCTGAACTTTCCGTCCACAAGCCAGACATCCAATTCAACATCGAATCCAAGCGAAAGAGCATTTGATATGGCAGCCCAAGTATTTTCAACCCTGTCGCTGCCCTCGACATTTCCGCGGTGAGATATAATTTTCAAACTCATAAGAATCAACTCCACGATTTATGACGGCACATCCAAAATCGTCTTAAACCATGTTGGAACGTGTTTGTGTTTTTAACCGCCCAGTCATATTGATGAAATATATCAGTATCAAAGGAATTTATTTCTTTGCTATCATACCTCGTGAATTCCAAACCAATATCTCCAAAAACTTTTTCTACAGCTGCTGCAGATGGTCTTGTTCCAACTCCCTCTAAGCTCTGATCGTATCCCTGCTCTTCTACCCGAAGGATGCATTCGGGATTTTCAGAATCACAAACCTCAGTCTCCACGCACAGTATAGGAGCATGAGAAGCGGCATCGGCAAGGTCATGCATCCATCTGTCTGGGTGCAAGTGATATAGGACACCCCAATGTATGACTAAATCGAATTTACCTAAACTATATGGGTATCTTTGATCAACATGTAAAATATTTACACCATGAAGATGATGTTTCATATAGTCAACATGTTCGACTCTGCCGTCTGTAGCGGTTGGTATGGCTCCCATCTTGAGTAATTCAGCACTTATACCACCATGACCCGCAGCAAGCTCTAAAACTTTGAGACCTTTTATATATTTTTCGCCACCAAGGAGGTCAACTAGTTTTTTTAATCGATTAATTCTCCACTCGACATAGTGTCCTTCGAACATTATTCACCTGTGTACTTTCTCAAATCTTCTGGAGTGCCAATGCCATGCATCTTCTCAACGAAGTAGGGGACGAGCTTGCCCCCCTCTGCAATGAGCTCGTTGTATACAGGGGCTATATAAAATTCTCCATTCACCCTGATGTCCTTTGCAATCATAGACTTGGCAAGCCTGACAAAGTCTGCGCCACGTCGGTACCAATAGATGCCACAAGTGGCTATATCCGAGATCGGCCTCTTCTCTGCCACCTCGTCCACCAGGTTCTTCTTCGCCGTCCGTACAAAAGACCACTTTGGGTCGATGTCCCGGAAGCACAGGACGATACCATCAAGATCAGAATGCCACTTGAGGGCAAGGAAGTTCTCCCTGTTCCATTCTATGATCTGGTCTGAATTAGCGATGAAGAGGTCTTCTTCCGTATCTATATGCTCGCTTGCCAGCAGTGCCGTGCATGCAGCACCCTCCGTCAGCGCATCCACCTTCACAATCTTGAATCTGCCCCCTGTGGCATCGCGCAAGGTGGGGATCAGGTCGGGATACATGTCGAGATGATGAGAGCGGATGAGGAATATGTAATCAGCATCGAACCTCAGGTTTTCCACCACACGCGCGATCATGGGCATGCCCATTACATCTATCAGCGGCTTGGGCTTGTCATATCCTGCCTTCGCAAACCTGCTCCCCTCGCCTGCCATTGGAATCAAAACCTTCATATTCATAGCTCCTGCATACTTGTGATACCTGGTGCGCCATCCACTTTCGGGTCGAAGTTGTTGTAGAATTTTCGCCCCGCACCGTTCCATGAAATCCTGTAGTCCTTCACCTTCTCCAGGTCTAGGATGTCGAAATGCATGAGCATGTGCTCCTTCTTGATCTTCCGTGTGTTCATCACGACCTCAAGATAAGCAGCACCAAGCATCTGCTCGGGTACCAATCGGTAATCCCAGCCCTTCAGAACCCTCTTCTTGAGGGCGGCGCGGTACATCGTGAGCAGCCTGTCACGCGAACCTGCAAGCATGTGATCACTCGGATGGAATGCCCAGGCACTATGGGGTCTGAAGAATATCGGCAGACTAAGAATCTTGTGCGTCTTCTTCATCTCCTCTGCCACGTACTCCAGGTTGGAAAAATACTCATCACCCCTCACCTTTATGATGTGTGGGGTGTTAGCCTCGCGGAGACCTGCGAGGGTTGACACTAGCTGGAAGTGGGAGTGCTGTGGCCCTGGATCAATGGGCTTGTCACTCAACACCATCTTCATGCCAAGAGGGTCGGGTGGGGAATCGCGCCATGTGGACACGATGCAACTTGGTCCATACCTGTCTGCATAATGCTTCAGGCACTCGGGATCTGTCCTCCCCTGGATGACGATGGTCACCCCATCGAGAGTCACTGGCGAACTACTTCCTTCCATCATTCCATCCCTTCCATCCTGCTATGCTCACATCCCCAACCCCGTCCACCCTCCAGAGGAGGGCGCCGCTTGCAGTGGCGGACCGTATCCCATTGGGCGAGTCTTCCACGCACACGCACCTCCCCGCCTCCACCCCGAACCCCTCCATTGCCTTCAGGTAGGGGTCGGGGTGGGGCTTGTTCCTCTCCACATCCTCGTTCGTCACCAGCAGGTCCATCAGTCCGAGTTGCCCTGTCCTGCGGAGCATCTCCTCTGCAGTCTCTCTGATGGAATTGGTGACACAGGCTATGGACAGACCCTCCGACTTGAGGTGGCGGTGTAACTCTATTTTTTCGGGCATCGGACATGCCCTCTCGGCTATAACCCTGAGGGTGTGCCTCTGCTTCCCCCGCTCGACCGCAGCCGCCTCATCGCCCTCAAGTCCCAACATCTTCAACTTGGTTCTGGTGGGCAGTCCGTTGAAGCGTGCGAGGTGATCGTCTCGGGATATGGGGCTCCTCCCCGCCTCCACAAGAGCAATGTTGAGTGATTCGTAGTGCCAGTCACATGCATCGACGAGCACCCCGTCAAGGTCGAAAAGAACCGCCTCAAGATGGGGATGTTTCATGTCACATTTTTCAACCACGAGGTCTGTCTACCTCTCTAGAGATCTACCCAAATGCCCCTTTTCTGATCATAAATGAGGTATGCTGGGGAGGTTGTCTGCAGCCCCTCGGGAAAATAATCTCGTCTTGACACCCAACTGGTACAAGTCCGCCTTCCCCAACAGGGAGTTGCTGACCCCGCAACAGCGGAGGCAGAAGCACCGCAAGGAGGTCAACAACCTCAGGAATCTGCGCATCAGGCTGGAGGCAGAAGGAGACCCGAAGGAGAGGGAGATACTGCGCAAGCGCATTGAGCTCGCTGAGCACGGTGTCTCCCTGTGGGGCGACTCAGGCGGCGGGATGGACAAGCAGGCGGACATGATGATGGTCGATTATGGCGTCGATCCATCCACTGGGAAGAAGAGGATTCCTATCCAGTGGGATCTTGACAAGATGAATGAGCTGAGGGAGTCTCCATCCACCACAGATGGAGAACCCGGCACCAGGATCGACATCGACGACAAGCTTTTCATGGTTGTGCCAGAAGAAGATCACGGCACCATCACGGTCAGGGGCAAGGACGATCCCGAGCTTGTGCTCATGACGCTCGAATGGATGTCGAGCAGGCACTTCCCTGGATCGCCAGATGGCTCCTACATGGTCCACACGCCAGTGCGCCGCGTTCCAGGGTTCAAGATTCCCTACAATGTGGTTCAGGTTCTCGCCGACCATTTCGGTTCACCCATCGTGGGCGGAACCATGGCCACCCCAGGTGGCAGGAGTTGGCTGAAGGGGATTGCAAGGCATGGTGACCAAATCGGCAACCCACTCGGTGTCTGGAACTCCCACAGCTTCTGGGCAGTTGGACGTTCCGATATCGACAGTTTAAAGTCGGTCACCAAACCCATCTCTGAGGATCAGGTTGACAAGAGTCTTCTTGGCGACAAGGAATTCTCCCGACATCGACCTGTCGTCATGCCGAGACCAGTGGGGGAGCGCAAGCCCCCCGCAGAATCCTCATCATCCTGAGCAGGCTGCGTTCAGAGCCAGCCGTTGCGCCTGCCCATGTCCATCCAGGCACTGCGCGACATCTTCACCATCTGCCCATTGCCAACAGAGGCGGTCGTCCTTGCACGCGCGGCGTTGTATCCCTGCGCAACCTGCCTTCCGGCATTCTGTATGGCTCCCACTGCCTGGGTGGCTCCATAGCCCAGCCCCTGGGCAGCAATGCCCTGTGGTGAATTCTGTATCAGCTGTCCGGCTGCTCCTGCAAAGTTCGTGTCTCCCGCCTGCCTGCGTGCATCGTAGCCTGCCTTCGCCTCGCCGGCGAGCTGACCGACGTAGCGTGCGGCTTGACCTACCACCTTTCCAGTTGCATCAACGACCTGTCCCGCAGCATTGACGGTTGCGTTGACCGCATTGCCGGCTGCATCACGAACCTTGCCTGCACTGTCGACGACGAACCTTCCGGCAGCCTGCGCGCCCGTCATGGCATTCTGCACGCCCTGCCCTGCGGCGTTCACTGCCGATCCAGCGAGCTGTCCCACGGCGTTTGCAGCGCCACGTGCGCCCTGGGCAACAGCCTGTCCAGCCTGTCCTGCCGCGTTGACGGCAGAGGCGCCCAGATCGCCTGCAGCACGTGCAGCCTGGCCGAGAACCTTGCCGCCCTGGTCGACGACCTGACCTGCTGCATTGACGGTGGCTGCCACTGCACGGCCTGCAGAGTCAAAAACCCTGCCAGCGGCGTCGGTCACGTATTTCTGCGCGCCCGAAATCATGTTCTTGGCGCCCTGGTAGGCATTGCCGACTGCATTGACGGCAGAACCAGCGAGGTCTCCGATTGCGGAGAAGAAGCCTGCCACCTTGTCCATGCCTGGAGCGACCCAGCCATTCGCCAAGGAAAGCTCAAGCCACCGCTCCATGCCCATCTTCATCTTGCGGGTTCCGCTTGCTGTCTTCACCAGAACCCTGCGCTCATGGATCTGGACATTCTTCGCGAGCTTCATGGCGTACGGGCCGATGGGCTTGATCCAGCCCATGGCGATTCCGATCTGCGCCATCTGCTCTGAGGTGATGACGGTGTTTCGGAGAGTTCCATTCCTGCCGACGACCTGTACTGAAGCGAATTTGTTCATGATATACCTCTGTTATCCTACAATTCTGGTGAATATTTCGATTATCCTTCTAGATAATTTCCGCCTCTGCGCGCGCGAGCGCGGAGCCCACGACATGGTGCATGTCGTAGTACTTGTAGTCGGCGAGTCTGCCACCCATCACGTATCGCGTCCCATCGACCCGATCCCTGTACCTCTGGTACAGTTCGTTGTTCCTCTCGTCGTTGATCGGGTAGTATGGCTCCGCGCCCCTCTGCCAGTCCTGTGGATATTCGCGCGTCACCACCGTCCGATCCCCCGTGCCGAACTCGAAATGCTTGTGCTCGCATATCCGGGTGTAGGGCACCTGCTCCTCCGTGTAGTTCATCACGGCAACCCCCTGGTGGTTCGGAACATCCATGACCTCCCTCTCGAAGCGCAGGCTCCTCCACTCCAGGTGCCCCATGTCGTACCCGAAGAATTCGTCAATCGGCCCTGTGTACACCACCTTCCGCGCGCGACCCTCCAGACGCCCCCTGTCCCCCAGGAAGTCGACGCCCAGTTCCACGGGGATCCCCTCCAGCATCCGTTCGAATATCCCCGTGTACCCTCCCACCGGTATGCCCTGGTACCTGTCGTTGAAGTAGTCCTCATCGTAGGTGAGCCTGATGGGCAGCCTCTTCACGATGGATGCAGGCAGGTCCTTCGGGTCGCGGTTCCACTGCTTCTTCGTGTACCCCCTGATGAACTTCTCATAGAGCTCCCAGCCCACCTGCGACACCACCCACTCCTCCAGGTTTCCGGGCGAACCGACCAGCACCCGCGCCTCCGCAAGCCTCGCCTCTGCCTCTGCAGGCGTGACGACGCCCCAGAGCTGGTGCATGGTCATCATGTTGATGGGGAACGAGTACACCTTCCCGCCATGGGTCACCTTCGGGCGGAGCCTGAACCTGTTGAACTCCGTCCACCTGCACATGTAGTCCCACACCTTCCTGCTCTCCGTGTGGAATATGTGCGGCCCATACCTGTGGACATTTATCCCCTCCACCCTCTCCGTGTGGCAGTTCCCCCCGATGTGGTCACGCCTGTCGATCACGAGGCACCGCGCGCCACGGTCGGTCATCTGCCGTGCGAAAACCGCCCCGAACAGCCCTGCGCCCACCACCAGATAGTCATGCATCGCGTCAAACTCCGGGATCACGCCGTGCCTGCCCACACGACGAAAATTTTTTTACAGACCCCCGCCAACCCCTGCCACCAGGTCGAAAATCTTGTCGAGCCGCCCATCCCCCATCTGACGGAGCCTGTCCACCCTGAACAGGTCGAGGAGGTAGGGCCTCTCCCCAACCAGCATGGGCAGCCTCTCTGCCACCCCGTCCGCCAGCTCCACTATCCTCTCCAGATTGCTGTCGATCTCCCTGTCCGCCGCCCACCTGTCCCCGCCCGCTGTCGCCCGCCTCATCGCCCACCCCAGGATCCTCCCGCTCAGGATGGTGGCTGCACCCCACGCCCCGTCGATGGTGCCCGCGTCATGGTCCCCCCGCCACACCTCCTCCCGCAGCATGATCTTCCTCATCTGCTCATAGAGCAGGTTCTGGATGTCGCTCTGCAGGTTCCCCCTGTAGCCATCGCCGCCTCCTTTCGACTTCAGGAGGGTGCGCGTGGCGAATATCCTCCCAGGGCTGTGCCGGATCGGCTCGCTCCTCTCGTCCAGCACGGTTCCGACGGGGTCGCCCTCCCCTGGCGGATCGATTGTCCTGTCCAGGTAACTCTTCAGGTCATCCCAGAACATCTCCGACTCGAACACCTCCGCCACATGGCCCTTCATCTCCGCATCCTGCCCTGGGTCCGGCGAACTCCCGTCCAGGTTCGACCAGACCGAGACCACCTCTGGCGTGCCTGTAGAAATCCAGCCCCGCCCACCGCTGTAGGTCCACCGCATGCGCACATACGCCCTCCAGTTCGCCTGCCAGGTCCCGTAGCCCCGCTCGCCCTCGCGCTTTGCCCTCGCGCTCCAGATGTGGTGCGTCCTCACCGCCCCCTGTCCGTCAGCGGTGATCCTGTAGCACTGGCTGGAGTCCGTCTGCACTCCACCCGCGGCGGTGCGGACCCAGCCTGCCATCCTGCCCACCGCGAGCCAGGCATCTCCCGATATTCCGAATCGTCTCTCCATCGTCAAGTCCCTCCGCAGGCAGCAGGTCCCAGCCCATTTTTCGCCCCCTCCTGCAGCCCACCTGCGCCACATGCAAAATTCGGGGGGAACAAAAAAAAGGGACGGGGCACGGCGTGCCCCATCCCACTGCGACACATCCCCCCATCACGATCCTTTCTTGCCGTCCACGGGGACGCAGTTGGGCACCCTGCGCCCGCCCTTCATCTTGGTTCCCCTCCTGGTGTACCCCTCCCAGCAGGTGTCCCCCGATGCGCTCTTGCCCATGTCCGCTCCGCCACCACTCCGCAACTTGTGGGCCTCGATGATGTATCTGTAGGAATGCGCCAGATACCCATATGCGTTCTCCACCTGGCGACGGGAACCCTCCCGGTCTCCGTCGAAACTGTCGTCCTGCGAGCGGAGGAGGGAATCCTTCACCGCCCTCAGCTTCACTGTGGCATCATTCATGACCCTCATGAACTCACCACCGCGTCCAGATCCGTCCCCCCATGCCATGTCCCTCAGGATGTCCAGCAGTTCGTCGATGCGGGCGACCGTCCCCCTGCCGAGCGGGTCTGGTCCCTCCAGCTTCTCGCCGATGGCCCTGTAGCGGGCGGTGATGTCACTCCAGTTGACCGCGGCGGCCTCGGCCGTCTTCAGCCAGCCCATCTTGGCACCTATTTCTTTCCAGTCAGATTGCGACAGCTTGATCCTCATCATGATGTCCTTTTTCCAGTGTCCCTGACGAATGTCGTCTTCCCCAGCCGCCTGGCTTTTCATCACATCGATCTTGCCATGCCGATGATCTCATTCTTCACCATCCTCTTGTTCTCGG
>Ga0129333_10005570_pt1 | contig 11858 bp, 14 predicted proteins | sample CPB6_08_DNA_FD_94474 | JGI IMG/M metagenome (GOLD analysis project Ga0129333, IMG submission 94474) | Freshwater to marine salinity gradient microbial communities from Chesapeake Bay, USA - CPBay_Sum_0.6_0.8_DNA | ecosystem: Environmental > Aquatic > Marine > Coastal | place: USA: Chesapeake... | reverse complement strand
TTAAAGGTAGCACTTCAGGTTGATCCAACAGTCGATAGACCTGGATTGAAAAATAAACCAGTTCAATCCATTTATGAGAGATATGTTCAAGTTCAGGCGTGTAAATATGTTGATGAGATTCTTGTTTATGACACTGAAGCAGACCTTCTTAATTTGATCAAAACTCAAACCTTTCATATTAGATTTTTGAGTGAAGAATATAAAGATATTGATTTTACTGGAAAGCAATACTGTATTGATAACGATATTGAAATTCATTATCATTTAAGAAGGCATCAATTTTCTACTACAGAACTTCGTAATAGGGTTTATGAACTTGAGAAAGCAAAAAGAGAAGAAAAAGGTATGAAAGATATTCTCCAATACTCCCCAGAAATTCTAGAAAAGTACGGTCAAAAATAAACTATGAATATTAATAAATTTTATATAAATTGCAATACAAATAAAACTGAATTGTGTGAGATAGGTGCGAAATATGGAACTGATAAATCTCCATATAATGATTTGACGAGTGAGTATTATAGACACTCTTATACACCATTCTATTCTCTTTTGTTTTCTAATATTAGAAATGACCAAATAAATTTGGGTGAAGTTGGAATATTATATAATTCTTCTATAAAAATGTGGAGAGAGTATTTTTCAAATGCAAACATATATGCTTGGGATGGCAATCATGATCATTTAGAAAATGCAAAAAGTCATAATTTACACAATGTTTTTTATGATTATATGCACACATCTTATGAAGAATCAATTCAACAATCATTTAATAAAACTCAAATTAAATTTAATATATTGATCGACGATGCCAGTCATTTTTTCTGGGATCAGATCAGATTGATTAGAGGTTGTGTTGATTATTTGTTGCCCAATTCTACATTAATTATTGAAGATATTGATAAAAATAATTCTGATGAGAGTTATATTTCTGAAATAAAAAATTATGGGCATGACAAATATTATGATAGCATTTCATTTATTGAATTTGACCATACTAATAAAAATTTAATTGACTATAATAATGATAAAATTATTGTATTGACTAGATCAAATTACTCAATCTAAAATGAAAAATAAAATTGCTTTAATCACTGGTATTACTGGACAAGATGGGTCTTATCTTGCAGAGTTACTTTTGCAAAAAGGTTATGAAGTTCATGGTATTGTGCGGAGAAGTTCTCTTATTAATACTCATCGAATTGATCACATTTACAACAACATTAAACTTCATTATGGTGATTTGACTGATTCTACAAATCTTGTAAGAGTTATTCAGCAAGTTCAACCAGATGAAATTTATAATTTGGGTGCTCAAAGTCATGTAAAGGTATCGTTCGAGATACCAGAATATACTGGTCAAACTGATGCTCTTGGAACTCTTCGCATTCTTGAAGCAGTTCGCCTTTTGGGTATGGAGAAAAAAACGAGAATATATCAAGCATCTACTTCAGAGATGTTTGGTAAAGTGCAAGAAATTCCTCAATCAGAAACCACACCATTTTATCCTCGTTCACCTTATGGAGTTGCAAAAGTTTATGGATACTGGATCGTCAAAAACTACAGAGAGTCTTATGGATTACATGCAAGTTCTGGAATTCTTTTCAATCATGAATCCCCTAGAAGAGGAGAAACTTTTGTCACAAGAAAAATCACTCGCGGATTATCATATATTTCAACTGGACAACAAGATGTATTATATCTCGGGAATTTAAATGCAAAGCGCGATTGGGGTCATGCTAAAGATTTTGCCGAAGCAATGTGGTTGATGCTTCAACAGGATGAACCGGATGATTATGTAATTGCTACTGGTGTTCAGTATTCTGTCCGCGAATTTGTTCAAGAAGCAGCAGGATATTTTGGTATGAATATTGAATGGATGGGTGAGGGTCTTGATGAAGTTGGGTATGATTGGAATACTAAAAAAGTAGTTATTCGTGTAGACTCTAAATATTTCCGACCTGCTGAAGTAGAGACTTTATTGGGTGATGCCACTAAGGCAAAGGAAAAACTAGGTTGGGAACCAAAGATTTCTTTTAAACAATTAGTTGAGGATATGTGCATTTATGGACAGTAATTCTAAAATCTTAGTTGCCGGTGCTAACGGAATGGTTGGATCTGCAATTGTTAGAAATTTAAGAAGTAAGGGATATACTAATATTGTTCTTGGAACTAGAAATTGGGTAAACTTCACAAAAGAACGAGAGACTAGGGCATTTTTTCAAGATATTAAACCAGAATATGTTTTTATTGCTGCCGCTAAGGTTGGTGGCATTATGGCGAATAATAACTATAAGGCAGACTTTCTGACTGAGAATCTCCGTATTCAGACAAATATTATTGATTCTGCATATCGTTGGGGCACCAAGAAACTTTTGTTCCTTGGTTCATCTTGCATATATCCTAAGTTCGCAACACAACCAATTACAGAAGATCAGTTGATGACTGGTACTCTTGAACCTACCAATGATGCTTATGCGATTGCTAAGATTGCTGGTATTATGATGTGTCAGGCATATCGTCAGCAGTATGGGTTCAATGCCATCTCATTGATGCCTACTAACCTTTATGGACCTAATGATAATTTTGATCTAGAAACTTCACACGTTCTTCCTGCAATGATTGCCAAGTTTCATTATATGAAAGAGAATGGTTACACTATTGATATGGGTGGACCTTATTATGGTACTGTGAAACTCTGGGGTGATGGATCTGCTATGAGAGAGTTTCTGCATGTTGATGATCTGGCAGAGGCGTGTTATACTTGTATGCAGGTCTATGATGGATCAGAGCATATTAACGTAGGTACTGGAGAGGACGTAACAATTAAACAACTTGCACATACAATTTCTGATATTGTTGAGTTTAGGGGTGATATTGAGTGGGATATGACTAAACCAAATGGAACTCCTCGTAAAGTTTTGAATGTGGATAAAATTAAGGCACTTGGATGGGAACCGAAGATTGGTCTCCGTGAGGGTATTAGATTAACTTATCAGTGGTATAAAGAAAATGTTATCGTTTAATAGTATAGGTAATCTAGGTAGAATTGGAAATCAGATGTTTCAATATGCTACTTTGAAAGGAATATCTAGGAATCGTGGATATGATTTTTGCATCCCTCCCAGAACATATTTTGGTGTAAATGATGATAATGTTAAATCATCAGATTTGATTATGTATGATTTGTTTCATATTGAAGAAACTAATAATATGTCTTTGGGTAATTTTTCGAGATTACCTGAGAGAATGTTTAGTTTTGATAGCGAATTGTTTATTAATTGTCCAGATAATATAGACTTGTTTGGATATTATCAATGTGAGAAATATTTTGAACATATTGAAGATGAAATCAGAAAAGATTTTACCTTTAAAAAAGAAATACAAGAAGTTTCCAAGCAGTGTTTTGAGCAATTATTCGAATCTAATAATGTAATCTCTCTTCATGTTCGTAGGGGTGACTACATAACTAATCCAAATCACCCAGTTCAAACAATAGAATATTATCAAAAGGCATTAGAATATTTTGATGGAAATATTCCAGTTTGTATTTTCTCTGATGATCCAGATTGGTGTCATGAACAGAAAATATTCGAATCTGATAGATTTTTTGTTTCAAATACGAAAGATACTGGTATTGATTTATGTTTAATGACAATGTGTAATTACCATATTATTGCTAATAGTTCATATAGTTGGTGGGGATCTTATCTTGCAAACAGTAAAAAAACAATTGCTCCAAGTGATTGGTTTGGTGACGAGTTAAAAAGAACTAAAAATATTGAAGATTTATATCGTGAAGGTTGGGAGATTATTTAATGTCTGATCTTACTGTTATACTTCCTTGTGCGGGAGAAGGAACTCGTCTCTCTCTTCCATATCCAAAGGAAGTTTTTTCCATAGAAAAACATAAGTCACTTATTGACTATAGTTTTGATTTATTTTCAAATTATGGACGTAGAGATGTTCAATTCGTAATTACACTAAACGAAAATAAAACTGAAATTTTAAAATATTTAAGTCGTTATAAGCACAGATTTAATATCTCATTTACTTATTTCAATCCAACAGAGACTGAGTACACTGGATCTATTAAAAGTGCTAAACATCTTTTTGGAGAAAAGAATCTAGTTCTTCTTCCAGACACGTTTTTGAAAATGAAAACTTCTGATGATATTCTTGATCTTGTAAACACCAGTTTAAATGAAACTGGATTTACGTTTTTCTTCAAAAGAGAAAAATGTGCTGACATGTTAAAAACAAAGGGAGCACTCATTATATCAGATACTAATCAAGTTTTGGATTATGAAGATAAACCTCAGGAAAATTTAGATAAATTTAATGCTTTTTGGTGTTCTTTTGCATTTAGAAAAAGAGTTTTTGATTCCTGTATAGAATTTATGGAAAAATCAACTCTTAACCATAGATTTCTTGTGGACGAGATTAAAAATACCCCTATATATAATTCAAAAGCAATTGAGGTTGATGAGTATATTGATCTTGGAACATGGGATCAAATTTATAGTTTTATTTCAAACAGAAATGGATAAAAGAATTATTGTGGATTGTGATGGTGTTCTTTTAGACTGGGCATATGCTTTTGATGTCTGGATGGGTGAGCATGGATATAAACGAATTGAGAACACAAATTATCATTATGGACAAGCACTTAGATATGGAATAACTGAGGATGATGCAACCAGACAAATTAAAAAATTTAATGAATCTGGTTGTATTGGATTTATACCTGCATATAAAGATGCGGTTGAATATGTAACTAAACTCTATAATCTGGGATGGAAATTTGAAGTTATTAGTTCATTAGATAAAGATAAGTATGCCCAAAAACTTAGAGAAAAAAATCTAAAGCATTTATTTGGAAATGTATTTGATTTTATTGATTGTGGTTTAGACTATAATGTCGGTAAAGAAGAATATTTGATTGAAAGATATCTTGGTAAAGAATATTTTTGGATAGAAGATTCTGTTAAGAATGCAAAGTCTGGGTTGAAAGCAGGATTGACAAGTGTTATAATGGATCATGACTATAATAAGGAGTGGGAAGGACTCCGAGTTAAAAATTGGAAAGAAATTTACGTATTAACATCAAATGACTCCCCATATTGAAGCAAAAAATGGAGACTATGCAGAAATAGTCCTAATGCCTGGAGATCCTTTACGGGCAAAATATATCTCAGAATATTTTGATAATGTTGTCCAAGTAAATTCTGTACGAAATTGTTTGGGATATACTGGATTCTATAAAGGAAGAAGAATTTCAGTTCAAGCAAGTGGAATGGGACAACCAAGTCTTGGAATATATGCCCATGAACTTTATAATTTTTATGGCGTTGAAAATATAATTCGAGTTGGTAGTTGTGGTGCAATATCCCCATCTTTAAATATTGGGGATATTGTAGTTGCTTTAACGGCCTCAACAGATAGTGCAATGACCAAAAATATTGTTCCTGGGTTTCAATTGTCTCCCTGTTGTGACTATACATTACTGAAAAAGTATATGGATACTAATCCATCTGCAATTGTTGGTCAGATGATTTCAAATGATTATTTCTATCAACCTAATCCAAATTGGTTTAAACCATTTGTTGATCTTAGTATTTTATCGGTTGATATGGAAACTCATTTATTGTATAGCATTGCAATGAGTATGGGTAAAAAGGCATTATCGGTAAATACTGTTTCTGATCATTTACTTGGTGGTGAAGAAATGAGCAGTAAAGAAAGAGAATCAGGATTAAATAGGATGATTGAAACGGTATTAGAAAGTATATGAAAATAGCATTATTTGTATTTGGGTATCCTAGAACTTTATTTTATAAGTTCTCGGAGAATATAAAAACTATTAGAAATAATGTTGGCGAGTGTAAAATAGATGTCTTTTATTCTTTATGGGATGATTTATCTAGGTCCGAAATGATAAATGATCCTTGGCATTCTAGGGCTGAAAATTATGAAATAAAATCATTATCAAAAAATTTAGTTGATGAGTATTTTATAAATTGTGGTGCAAATAATGTTGATGGTGAAATAGAATCTATTGATATAATGCAAGAGGTTCTTGATAAGAGTCCATTTTTATATCAAAAATCACTTTCTTCACAGTATTATAAAACACATAGAGTGGTGCAAAAATACTTTGATCCAAGTTATGATTTTTATGTTAAAATAAGACCCGATATTATAATTAATAATTTTCCGTCAGAATCAAAAATTTTAGATTTTCAAAATAAAAAAGTTTTGGTGGTAAACAAATATTTTTGGTATAATGCAACATACAATCAACATCAGGTTAATGAAATGATATGTGCATCAACTAAAGATAATTTTATTGAAGTCAATAGTTTGTTTTTAAATCAGATTGAATTAGAAAAGCAACGTGGTGGTGGGGATGGATGTGGAGAAGCAGTTACTTCCAGATATTATAATAATTTACTTTCTTCTAACATAGTTTCTTCAATAGAAATTTTTAATTTTGATTATAGGGTTTTTCGATGAAATTAGATCTTAAAAAAATTCCAGTTGTTTACATGAACCTGGAAAAGCATGTTGATAAAAATGACAGCATGTTTAATATGTTAAAACAAATGGGATTTACTAGTATACATCGAGTAGAAGGTGTAATCGATTCCGATAACTCTGTTGCTGGATGTTCCAAGGCACATCATAAAGCACTTTCCGAATTTCAAACTCCATTTATTCTCTTTGAGGATGATTGTGGAATTGCTTATGAAGATTACAATTTAGAATTAGAAATTCCTGATGATACCGATGCTCTTTATCTGGGAGTGTCTAATTGGGGGAGGATGAATGGGCATAATGGGTTTTATAATCAATATGATGTTCTTGAAGAATACGATAATTTGTTAAGGATATATAATATGTTAGGTGGTCATTCGATACTTTATTTGAATGAAATCTACCGAGAACTATGTCTCAGAATTGCATATCATGCAGGATATGTAATCGGAGATTATCAAGATGTGGGATTTGCGGAAATACAACGTTGGTTTAATGTTTATTGTCTCGATAAACCAATATTTTATCAGGTAGATCATCCAATAGGAACTAGAAATCCTCTCACATCATATCAAACTTCTGTGTGTATGAATGTAAATCATTCACATTTTTATCCATATAAAATAAAATGAAAATATTAATAACTGGTCACAGGGGATTTGTTGGAAAATATTTTTGCGAAAAATATTCCGACCATGAAATCATTGGAATAGACATCAAAGATGGAAATGATTGTAGGGATTTTTTCAAAGTAGATGAAACGAAAGACTTTGATTTATTAATTCATCTTGCTGCAATTGTTGGGGGTAGACAAACAATTGATAATAATCCTCTTTCAGTTGCCATAGATCTTTCTATAGATTCTGAAATGTCTCAGTGGGCATTAAGGAATAAACCTAAAAAAATAGTTTATTTTTCTTCTTCTGCTGCATATCCAGTAGAGATGCAAACTTCAGAATATAGATTAAAGGAATCTGATATTGATTTGAATTCTATTAAAAATCCAGATATGACATATGGATGGTCAAAATTGACTGGTGAATATTTAATGAAATTTTTAAATTCTGAGAATATTCAAACTCATATTTTTAGACCTTTTAGTGGATATGGAACAGATCAAGATTTGGATTATCCATTTCCATCATACATTAAACGAGCATTGAATAAAGATAATCCCTTTGATATATGGGGTGATGGAAATCAAGTTAGGGATTTTATCCATATTCGTGATATAATAGATGCAGTTGATATTGCTGTTAGAGAAAATATTACTGGCGCAATTAATCTTGGATCTGGGCAAGCAACATCTTTTAATCAATTATTTGATCTGGTCACTAAGATCGCTGGGTATGATGCAAATTCAAACCATATTGAAACCGCTCCAGTCGGAGTTCAGTACAGAGTTTGTGATCCTACTAAAATGTTAACATTCTTTCAACCGAAAATATCACTGGAACGAGGAATACAAATGGCTTTAAATGGTATACTCTAATGAATAAGAAAGTAATTATATGGGGTCATAAATTAGGATCTCATACACATTCATATGTTCATAATGGATATTATAGAGCATCTCAGTTTTTAGGTTATGAAACTTATTGGTTTGATGATAATGATGATACTACATCATTTGATTTTTCCAATTCAATTTTTATTACCGAACATAATGTAAGAAATAAAATGCCAATCTTAAATGATTGTATATATTATGATCATTTTTCTGATAAACCATTTGAGAATACTCAAAGACCTGAACATCCAAATTATTATAATTTTATATTTTTTGCTGACAATTGGAATTGGCCAGATAAAAGTGAATTAATTGAATTTGATACAAAACATTTTTTGCATAAAAAAACAAATACAATAGTTACTATTTGGGCAACAGATCTTTTACCAAATGAGATTGATCTTATAGATCCTAAATTGCATGATGAAAATTTAGATTCGATTTATTTTATAGGAACTCCACAAGGACAAAACATTTCTAATTTTGAACAGGTCTGTAATAATAATCGGAAATATTTTAGAAAAGTTGGTGGATGGTATGGCATTGACTCTAGAACTCAGTTATCAATAATGCAAAATGCTCAACTAGTCAGAGATTCTTATATTTCATTTGATATACGTGATGGTAATCATTTAATACACAAGAGATATTATCCATGTAGATTATTTAAGAACATTAGTTATGGTAGATGGACTGGATCAAATGTTCCAGAAATTTCTGACCTTTTTGGTGATCATTATACTTCAGATTCTAATGTCGAATCTTTGTATTATAAATTAGTAGAAGATTCTAAAACTTGTACATATGAAAAACTAAAAGGTGCAATGAACTTCGTTAGAGATCACCATACATATGTAAGTAGGATCAAATCTATGTTTTCTATCCTGGATTGAAATTTATGAAAATTTGTATTTTGAATATTGCAACAAACAAGTATATTCAGTTTGTTGAACCTTTGCTTGAGTCTGTTGAAGAAAATTTTTTGAACGGTCACGAAATTTCTGCACTGGTATTTACTAATCATGAAATTGAAGAGACCTCCGATAATGTAAAAATTTCTCAGATCGAACATGAACAGTGGCCTATTCCCACTCTAAAGAGATATCATTACTTTATGAAAGAGAAAGAATATATTTCTCAATTTGATTATTGCTTCTATATGGATGTTGATATGCGAATTGAAAATAAGGTCGGTGATGAGATTCTAGGAGACCTTGTAGCAACTCAACATCCCGGTTTTTGGTTTAAGACCAATCAAGAATTTTCTTATGAGCGTCGTCCAGAGTCAACTGCATACGTTCCTTTTGGTGAAGGAAAGATGTATTATGCTGGAGGATTTAACGGTGGAAAACCAGAACATTTTTTGAAGATGTCTGAGAATATTGTTTCTAATATTGAAAAAGATTTTGAGAAGGGACTTATTGCAGTATGGCACGATGAGTCACATATGAATCGTTATCTGATTGACAATCCTCCTACTGTAGAATTGAATCCCTCCTATTGCTATCCTGAAGCAGTTAGATTCAATCCTGGTGGATGGAATGTTCCTTTTGAACCTAAGATTGTTGCTCTTGAAAAAAATCACTCGGAAGTTAGAAAATGATTAAAAAAGTCGTTATTTGGGGTTATCCTCCTGATACTCATACACATTCTTATATTCATTTAGGATTTGCGAAAGCTTTTTCTGAAATGGATTATGATGTTGTTTGGTATGATGATTCTCCAGAATATTCAAATGAAAATTTGCAAGATTCGATAGTTATTACTGAACATAACTGTTGCAAATATATGCCTTTTGAAAAAACATCAAAATATTTTATTCATAATATTGAAGATGGTTTTTATAAGCAAAATAAGTTTGATCAAGAAAATGTTTATAATCTTTTAGTTTATCATGAAAATTATAATTGGAATGAAAATATAAGTAAATTGAATGATTTTTCGTGGTTTGATAACGAAACCAATACTGTTGTTATTATGTGGGCATCCGATCTGACTCCCAGTGAAATTGATGAACAGGTAGAAGTTTTATTTGATTCGACAAAAAATAATGTAAATTATATTGGATCAATCGCGTATGAGTATTCGAAGGATTTAATTGAAACTGTAAAATCCAATAATAAGAAATTTATTAATTATGGTGGATATACGGGGACAAGAAGTAAAACCACAACATCTGGATTTACAAGTAATGATGAAATGATGGAACTTACTAAAGAATCTTATTTAAATTTTGACATTAGACCAAAGTGCCATCTTGATAATGGTTATGTTCCTTGTAGAATATTCAAAACAATGAGTTATGGTTGTTGGGTTGGGTCTAATTCTGAAAAAATTTCTAAATTTTTTGGTGATAGGATAACTGTGAATTCCAATCTTACTGATTTGTATTATCAAACAGAACAGGATAGTAAAAACACTACCAAACAAATTTTAAGAGATAATATGAATTATGTAAAACAACATCATACTTATATTAATCGAGTTGAAAGTATTTTATCTGTTCTATGAGAATAAATTTACTTGATGTTCCAATTTACTATGTAAATTTGGATGATGAAGATCAAAAAAGAAAAAATACTGAAACCATGCTTAAATGTCTTGGTTTCAAATATGTCAATAGAGTATCTGCTATAAAACATGAGAAAGGTAGAATTATTGGTTGTGCTAGATCTCATTATGAAATTCTAAAAAATGTAAAACCACCATTTATCATTATTGAAGATGATTGTGCTCTCAACAAAGACTTTGTAAATGAAATAGAAATTCCAGATAATGCTGATGCTCTGTATCTTGGAATTTCTCATTGGGGTAGGTATCTAAATCATTCTGGACCTTATGTTCATTATGAAAGTGTAAATAATGAGATTGTGCGAGTTTACAATATGCTTGCAACTCATGCGATTATGTATTTGTCTCAATCGTATGTTGACATATGCAAAAGAATATCATATCATTATGGATATGAAGTTGAAGGTCACCTTGACATTGGTTTTGCTGAGATTCATAAATTTTATAATGTTTATAGTTATGATGAACCTTTGCTTAGGCAATATGATTGGAGTGCAGTCACTTCTGGAAGATTGAGTGAGGTTTCTATTGATAAAACAAAATCCGAATCTTTGTTTAATAGTATTTTGAAATCGGATGAAAATTATTACAAACTTAATTCTGAATTTAAATCTCCCATTAAACCACTTATAGAAATGAGAGATGTAAATGGAATTCCTGGATATTATTTACCAACGAGGATAATGTAAAATGAAAAGTTTAGTTACAGGTGGCGCAGGATTTATTGGATCAAATCTTGTAGATCGTCTTCTAGAATTGGGACATGAAGTTGTTGTAATTGATAATGAGTATTCTGATGCTCATGATCATTTTTATTGGAATGATAAAGCACAAAATTATAAGTATGATATTCGTGACTATGAAAATACACGATCTCTTTATGATGGTGTAGACTATGTATTTCATTTTGCTGCAGAAGCACGTATTCAACCTGCAATTTTAAATCCCATTGAAGCAGTTAGTATTAATTCCGTTGGAACTTGCACAGTGCTACAATGTGCTCGTGAAGCAGGTGTGAAGCGTGTAATGTATTCCTCTACATCATCTGCATATGGAACAAATGAAATTCCAAATGTAGAAACTCAACCTGATGATTGTTTAAATCCATATTCAGTATCCAAAGTTAACGGTGAAAAACTTTGTAAGATGTATACTGATCTTTTCAATCTTAAAACAATATGCTTTAGATATTTTAATGTCTATGGTGAGCGTCAACCTCTTCGCGGACAATATGCACCGG
>Ga0129333_10005568_pt1 | contig 11860 bp, 9 predicted proteins | sample CPB6_08_DNA_FD_94474 | JGI IMG/M metagenome (GOLD analysis project Ga0129333, IMG submission 94474) | Freshwater to marine salinity gradient microbial communities from Chesapeake Bay, USA - CPBay_Sum_0.6_0.8_DNA | ecosystem: Environmental > Aquatic > Marine > Coastal | place: USA: Chesapeake Bay... | reverse complement strand
TGAAAGCATCTAAGCGAGAAACTCACCTCAAAACTAGTTCTTCCTATAGAGCCGTCGTAGACTACGACGTTGATAGGACGGGTGTGGAAGCGTGGTAACACGTTAAGCTTACCGTTACTAATAACTCAATTGGCTTGATTTATGCACTGAAAAAATTTTTAGATACAAATTACAATGTTAATTATAATGACAAAATGTATTGTTCTTAAATATTATTCAGCTTTTATTAAAAATTTTTTTATATTAAAAAAATGTGTGGAATTTTATTATTTCAGTCAAAAAAAATAAATAATTTACAAAAAAATCTTTTTCACGAGTCGTTAAAAAAATTAGAAAAAAGAGGTCCTGATAAGACAAGCTTTTATTCTTTAAATAATACTTTAATAGGTTTTACAAGATTAAGTATTAACAATATTAAAACCGGATCGCAGCCATTCGAAAGTTTGTGTGGTAAATATATTATTGTTTTTAATGGAGAGATTGTTAATTATAAAATCTTATCAGATCAACTCATAAGCACAGGAATCAATATTAGGCACGGACATGAATGTGAAGTAATAATTAATTTATATATTTTGTATGGAAAAAAATGTCTAGACTATTTAAGAGGTTTTTTTGCCTTCGTAATTATTGAAAAAAAAAATGCAAATATTTTTGCTGCAGTAGATAGATTCTCAATAAAGCCTTTGTACTATTTAGAAAATATATATAAAGATTTATTTATTATAACCTCGGATTACTCATGCGTTATGAACTCTTCAATAGTTGATAAAAACGTAAATTATAATAAAATTGTTGAATATTTTGTATTTGCTAGAGATTTTGACAATAGTGCTTTTTATAAAAATATCAAACTTGTAAATGCAGGCTCTTATTTAATCAAAGAAAAAAAAGATACTAGGCATCCCAATATTATTATAAGAAATTACTGGAGACCATTCCAAGAAGAATGTGCAGAAAATTTAATAGAATCCTACAAGAATTTATTGTCGGAATTTGAAATAAAATTAAAAGAAGTAATTAATTTATGGAAAATTTCAGATGTTCCTATTTCATTGTGTTTAAGCACCGGTGTAGACTCGATAATGCTAAATTATTTAATGAAAATTTCTAATACAGATTTCACTTCCTTTAATATTCCGGAGGACAAAAAGTTCTATCAAAAAAAAATAAATAAATTTATTAGTTATTCTTTGAAGCTGAACGATGTTATTTCATCATTAAATACTTTTACTAAAAATAACAAAAGCCCAAGCGCTTTAGCTCATTCAAGCTCTGCCGCTTTGATAGCCTTCTATGAATTTATTCAAAAAAATGGATTTAAAGTAGCTATAAATGGCGAAGGATCTGATGAATTAGCGGGTGGGTATATTAGGCATTTCAAACAATTAGATTTAATGAATAATCATAAATTTAGTTTTGAAGATTCTGTTTTAGAAGTTAATAGAAGTTTAATAGATACTTTCAACTTATACAAGAATCAAAAACTAGAAAATATAGAAAACGGGTTAAAAAAAAAAATATTGTCTATTAAACTTACTTCAAGAAAAAACGAAAATAAAATATTAGAGTTTGATCAACTTACATGGATTCCCTATTTAATGAAAAGACATGATCGTATCGGAATGAATTGTGGCTTAGAGATTAGACCACCATTTCTTGATCACAAATTAGTTGAGTTTATGAATATTTTGCCGATCAAATATAAATTTAATTCCTTAAATAACAAAATACTTTTAAAAAAATTTTTACAACATAAGAGAATAAATTTTAATAAATTAAAAAAGGGAACGCCAACTTTGCAGTCTTTGATATTAAAAAATAAAAAGGAAATGACCTCTTTTAAAGAAGGTTTATTTTATGGAAAATTATACAATTTTTTTAATGTAAATAAAATTTTAATTGATTTGTCAAAAAATAATATAAACGATTTGTTTGTTTGGAGATTATTTATTCTAAATAAAATATTTAATAGCTAAAAAATAGAGTAATATAAAATAACAATAACATCAATTTAAAAATTGAAAAAAAAATTACTATATATATGGGAATATCCTTTTTTGAGGATGACATACAAGAATTATTTCTTGGGATATTTAAAAAAATATTTTAGTATTAGAATTATTGATTGCTCCAGTATCTTTCATAAAGATTTGAAGATAAATAACGATATAGATATTAAGAGTATTTTTTTTTACAAACCAGATTTTTTCCAGGATCTGAAAAAAAAAATTAATATAATTAAACCGGACTATGTAGTTTTGGGAGGTTCTGATTTATTTAAACTCAAAATTTATAATTTATTGAATATCAAAAGAATAAAAATTATCGATTTTTATATTCACTATCCAGAATTTCACGAAATTTCTCTTAATTTGATATTAAAAACAATTTTGGATTTAAAAATGTTTATTTTTTTTAATGAATTTTTTAAAATTCTTATTAAAAAGATCAAATCTTTTTTTACCAAAGATTATAATAAAAAAAATCCTATATTATTTGATTTAATTTTTTTTTCTGGTTACTTGGCAAAAAACTATATTTTAAAAAAAAATAATTTTAAAAAAATTTTTTCAGTAAATTCTTTCGAGCACACCTTGCCTTTAAAAAAATTAAAAAAGAAAAAATTCGCAGTCTTTTTAGATAACTTAACTTTTGGACACCCTGATAGATCAATTATTAGCATTAAAGAACTTGTAGATAATAATTATTTTTTTGAGATGAATAAATTCTTCAGTTTCTTAAAATTTTTTTTTAAATTAGATATTATAATTGCAGCGCACCCAAAAACTGATTTAAAAGAATTCAAAAAATATTATCCAAACAATGAAGTAATTATTAATAAAACGCATAACTTAATATTTTCATCTGAATTTGTTATGGCGCATTCCACCACCAGTGCTATTAATCTCGCGGTAATTTGCAAAAAACCGATAATATTTATTACTAGCGATGATATAAATAGAGATTTTTACTATTATAAAATGCTGCTTTTTAAAAATAGTATTTTAAAACAACCGACAATAAATATTAGCAATTCAAATTATTTTTTTAAACTTAAGAAATATAATACTATTAACTCTGCTGGTTATAATGAATTTACTTTTAACTACTTAAAGACGCATGATGCTAGTTTGTTAGATCCAAAAAGAGAGATAGTAAATAATATTTTAAAATTATAAATAATATCAATGAATGTTCTTAATTCAATTTTTTTAATTTTAGATACTAGACAGAAAATTTATTTTTTTTTGATATTTGTTTTTACTTTTTTTGTAGTTCTTTTCGAGATGTTAGGTCTTGCATTGCTTGTGCCTTTAATTAGTCTAATTATTAATCCTGATATTTTGGATAAATATTCATTATTGGAAGTTTTTATAAAAAAGATATCTTTAATAACAAGTTTAGATTTATTTATAAGTGCCTTAAGTCTATTTTTTATAATCTTTACTATAAGATGCTTTTTATTATCTATTACGATTTTTTATTCAAATAAATACTCATATTTAACAAGGGTTGAGATTGGTCAGAAAATTCTAAAATATTTTATTTATCAAAATTTTGATGAACGTCTTAATACAAACTCTTCAATGGCAATTAGCATTATAAAGAATGAGGTTGCTCAATTTGGAAGTGCATTGCAATCTTTAATAAGTTTAATAATAAATATTATTATTTCATCCAGTATTTTTATATTTGTTTTATTTTATTATTATCAACAATTATTAATTATATTTTTTACAATTTTAATATTTATTTTATGTTATTTTTTTTTTATAAATAAATCTATTTTATTTTTAGGTTCAAAAAGACTATTTGCTGAAGCTAAATTTATTAAACATTTAACAGAGATTTTTAACTCGTATAAGGAAATTAAAATATATAACAAAGAAGATTTTTTTTTAAAAAAATTTAAAGAGAATAACTTAGAAATTTGCTCAATTGGTTATAAGTGGGCTTTTATACAAAGTCTTCCTAAAATATGGATTGAATTTATATTTTTAGTTATTTTATTTTTGGTGGTTATATTTAGTTATATAAATGGAGTTAATATTAAAGAAAATATTACACCGTTAGGAGTAATAATTTTTGGATCATTGAGAATACTACCTAACTTGGCACTTATTAATGCGTCATTACAAAATTTAAAATTTAATAAGGACTCGTGTGAGAAAATATATTCAATTGTTAATAGAACTGTAGATATTAATCAAAATAATATTGATATTATTCATTTTGAAAAAAAAATTGAAATAAAAAATGTCAGTTTTATTTATTCAAATAAGAAGCAACAAATACTAAAAAATTTAAATTTTAATATTAATAAGGGAGATATTGTTGGAGTTTCAGGCAATAGTGGCTCAGGAAAAACCACTTTTATAGAAATATTAATGGGTTTTCTGCATTCCTACGAAGGACAAATATTAGTTGATGGAAAAGATATTAAAATCAATCATAGATCGTGGCAAAAGAATTTTAGTTACGTTCCTCAAAATATATATTTACTAGATGATACTATTAAAAATAATATTGTTTTCGGAAATGAGAACATCAATTTTTTTAAAATTAATAAAATTTTAGAAAGGATAGGATTAAGTAAATTTGTAGATAATTTACCTAATAATATTGATACTATAGTTGGAGAAAATGCATCATTAGTTTCGGGTGGGCAGGCACAAAGAATAGCCATCGCAAGAGCCCTTTACAACGATCCAAAAATATTAGTATTAGACGAGTCTACAAATTCTTTAGATAGCGATATAGAAAAAGATATTTTAAAATATTTAAAAAATTTTTCAGATAATATTACTATTATTATAATTTCCCATAATTTAAGAAATTTAGAAATTTGTAATAAGATTTTAAAAATTGAATAAAAATTATTTTAAACAATCTTCTAGTCTTTCTTTCTTAAAAATGTTTAAAAATTTCGTATTATTTCGATCAATATTAATTAGATTTGATTTATATTTATTCAGTTCTTTTATCCATTCATAATCGTTTGATTGTCTAAGAAAATCTAAAATTTTTTTAATATTAGCTTTTGTAAGTTTATTAGTCCAAAATGGACCTGAATTTTTTTTCATGCCCATCCAGTCGAAATATAATGTATTTAAAGGGTATGTATTTTCGTGGGTTGAAAAAAAAGCAACACGTCTTTTTTGACTTAACATTTCATGGCCCAAACTAGATTCTATTGTTACTATAAGATAATAGTTTAAAGGTATTTTATAATTAGTTCTTAAATGGTCAGCTGGAATAAATTTGTAATTTGTTATCGCTGAAAAAAATTTATTATAATACTTTTTTTCTTTTTCTTTTTCAGAGTTATGCTTTCCTAGGACATGAATTTGTAAATTATTTATTACACAATACTCTTTCAGAAGATTTAGAAATTTCTTTTCATTTTTAATGAAATTTTTATATTGTCCTATACCATCGATTTTTTGTGATTTTTTAATGTTCTTAAAATTTGAAATGAACAAAATTATATTATTATTTTTGGGTAATTTTTTTTTAATTAAAAAATTATTTCGAAAAGACCCTATTGGTATATATTCTCCTCTTATAAAGCTATTATAAAGTTTTCCAACTTTATTATTCCAAACGAGCATATAATCTACTGCAAAAATATTTTGCTTAGTCTCTTCCAAAAGATTCATTTTTGAATCGTGTGTATAAAAAAAAATATCGTTAAAACATGTTCTGATACCATTTTGAATAAAAAGAGTTTTGGCAGAAGTAATATTTTTTAAAGTATAGAAGGATTGATTGTTATCTATGAAGGTAACAATTAGTTTAGGCTGAACTAAGTTTACATATTCTTTAATATAATCTTTTTTTTTTAATTGTAATTTTAAAATACATTTTAGAAGTACGAAAATACTTAAATTTTCTTTTCGTGTGTGCAGAATATCATATGATTCTTTTTTTAGATATTGGCTAATATATTTAGAACCATGGCTATCATAAATTAATATTTTTTTTTTTTTGGGTTTGAAAAAAAAATTTGGAAATCTTACTGCAAAAAGAAATGATCGTAACATTATTTTGTGTAATATTATTTACTAAAATATTTTAATAAACCTTTTTTTATATATCTCAGGACATACTTAATATCGGAGTTAGATGTTTTATACGAAATAAAAATTAAACCGTTAGAAGGATAACAAATTCTATGTTGAAACAAAAATTTTTTAAATTTTGTAATCGGTAATGATTTTTTTTTCTCTAAAAAATCTCTTTCGTATCTAGTTGTTATCTTTTTTTGTGAAAACGTAATTCTTATTATAGATTTGAAATTATATACTCTGCAATTAATTTTATTTTGATTTATAAATTTATTTAGACTCACAACAAAGAATTCAGAAAGATTGTTTATCGACTCAAAAATTTTTTTTTTGTTTTTAGAAATATAATCAGTCGTTATTTTCCCAACATATGAACCTATAGAATTAGAAGAATAAGTCCCTCCAAAAAAGATTCTATATTTATTTTTTTTTATTCTTTTATAAATTTTATTATTCAAAGCTATAATACCAATAGGCATTCCACCACCAAAACATTTGCCAAATATGCTAATATCAGGACTTATATTAAAATATTTTTGAGCACTTGATCCATCAACTCTGAGTCCTGTAATCATTTCGTCGAATAATAGTATAATATTGTTTTTTTTTGAAAAATTTTCTAAAAATTTTAAAAATTCTTTAACCCCTTCTTCTATAGGTAAACTTCCTTGTATTGGTTCTACTATTATGCATCTTATTTTATTTTTAAATTTGTTTAGAATTTTTTTACTTTTATAAATATTATTATATGGGATAAATTTAACATTATTCTTATCCGATTTAGATATACCGTCTGATAGATATATAGGATTTAAATTTTTATTTGATCCAAAGAGTAATTTATCACTAGATCCATGCCAACTGCCCGCACAGGCTATTATAATATCTTTTTTTGTTATAGCTTTGCAAAGTCGTAGTGATTTATATACAGCTTCACTACCTGAAGAAGTAAATATGTATTTTGAGTAATTTGGAATTATCTTTTTTAAAGTTTTTGAAAATTCTATTGCATGAGTATTTGGTAAACCAAATATGCTAATTTTTTTTTTAGTTATATTCCTGATAGCTGACCTAAATACTTTGTTTTGATGACCAAGTAGTATTGTCCCAGAACAAAAAGAAAGATCTATATATTTTTTTTTATCTATATAAATATTTGATCCAAATCCCGAGCTAATAGCTGGATACTGATCGTAGCCTTCGTTAAGAATAAACAAATTTTTTTTTAAAAACATCTTTTGTATTGATTCACAATATATGGTTTTTTTTGCATTTTTATCAGCCAAGTAGGATCATTTATAAATTTTCTTGCAACATTAATTAAGTCCACAGAATTATTTTTTATTATTTTTTCCGCATAATCAAAATTAGAAATCATCCCACCCGCTCTAGTTATTATTTTGGTTTTTTTTTTTACAATTTTTGCTAAATGAACTTGGTAGCCTTCTTTAAAAATTAGATTAGTCTTAGTAATAATTCCTCCACTAGATACACATACATAATTGATACCAATTTCTTTTAGAAAATTTACCAAATAAATGCAGTCATTAATATTAGAGCCATTAATAAGCCAGTCTTGACCAGTAACTCTAGCACCAAGAATCTTATTTTTTGGCCATACTTTCCTAACTTCTTCTGCAATCTCAATTAATAATCTGCATCTTTTTTTTAGATTTCCACCATATTCATCTTTTCTATTATTTGATATTGGAGAAAAGAATTGGTGCAATAAATAACCATGGGCCATATGAATCTCTAAGCAATCAAAACCTATCCTGTTAGCTCTAATAGCTGAATTTTTGAAATCTTTAATAATTTTTTGTATTTCATTAAAATTTAATTCTTTAGGTATAGGCCAACCTATATCTTTCTTAATTGAAGAAGGAGCATAAGTTATCCACTTTTTTTTTAAAGGACAATTAGGTTTGATCCAAGGTATCTCCGACGAACCCTTTCTGCCAGCATGTGATATTTGGATCCCAAGAGGAATTTTGCTATATTTTTTTATATGATTAATTAGTTTTTTTAATTCCTTTTCATTTTTTTTATCTTTTAACACTAAATCTCCTAAAGTTATTCTCCCGTCATAGCTTACAGCGGTAGATTCGATAGTTAACAATCCTGCGCCAGTTAAAGAAAGTTGTTGAAGATGTCCGTAATGCCAATTAGTGGGGTTGCCATTAATCCCAGAATATTGACACATGGGAGCGACGGTAATTCTATTTGGTAGTTGAATGCTGTTAATTAAATAAGGTCTTAGAATTTTCATTTTAATAAGAAAACAAATTCATTATGAGGATGGAATATTGCTTTTGGGTAAGACCAATAAGTTTCTATAAAAAAGAAACCTAAACTTTTGCCTAATTTGGGCAAATGAGGGACTCCATCACTATCTACCATTGAATTAAAGGGGGTGGCAAATCTTAACCATTCACCATTTGGCTGCTCATTATATATTAGTCTTGCGTATATTGCTATTTCCGGAGGCACAAGGTTTAGTCCAAGCTTTTTTGCTTTTGAATATATTTTATTTAGTTCAGTTGGTCCTTTAAATCCAAAATCTTTAACAAATTTTCTTACTAACTTTATTGGAAAATTTATATTTGAGTAATTATATTTATTTATTTTTACTATATCTTCAATCCAAATGCTAACGTTAATTTTTTTTTTTTTTAATTCTTTTAAACATTCATTTAATGATTCAAATTTAATATTTTTAATTATTTTCCAGCTTTTATTCATAAAATATAATATATTTGCATTAGAGTTAATCTACTATAATTAAAGTTATATTGGACTTAGTTTATTAAATCTATATTAAATAGATTAATAATTTTTATAAACTTATTATTAATAAAAAACTTAAATATAATGAAAAAATTTAACCCTGAACTTACTATAAAAAAAAATCTTAAAAGAAGAACTCCAATTGTTAACGAAGATATTCATTTTTATAAAAATACTCCATTGCCAACATGGATAGAGTTAAGTTTAATAGATGTATGTAACAGAGCTTGTTCATTCTGTCCAAAATCAGACGATAAAATTGCACCTAATACTTATAATCAAATGAGCAGAATTCTTATTGATAAATTAGCCTCTGATTTAAAAAAAATAAAATTTAGAGGGTCGATAGCTTTATGTGGTTATGGAGAACCTCTTTTACATAAAGATATAAATTATATAACAAAAAAACTATCAGAAGTTTCATCAGTGGAAATAGTTACCAACGGAGATATAATGAGTCCTAAGATTCTACAAAGTTTGCACAGCTCTAATGCAAGTCGAGTATTAATAAGCATGTATGATGGGCCTGAGCAGATTGAAAAGTTTAAGAATATAATAAAAAAATCTAATATACCAGATGATTTTGTAATATTAAGAGATAGATGGTATGATAAAACAGCTAATTTTGGTGTCAAACTAACTAATAGAGCGGGCACAATTAAGATTGGCAATCAGCTTGCTAACTCAGTTCATACAACTTGTTTTTATCCATCGTATCAATTTTTAATAGACTGGAATGGGGATATTTTTCTTTGCCCTCAAGATTGGCAAAGAAGGAATGCAATGGGAAATATTATGCAGGAAGAAGTATTTGATATTTGGGTTGGAAAAATGATGACAAAATACAGAAAAGAATTATTAAATGGACAAAGAAAATCAAGCCCATGCAACAGTTGTAATGCACAAGGAACGTTACTTGGGCAAAATCATGCGAAGTTGTGGAGAGATATTTATAATTAAGTTATATTTGCAAGATTGGTATTTAAAATAATCTATAGAAGTAAAGATCGAAGATTAATTTTTTATTGAAAAAAGATTAAAAATTATGTGGAATAAAATTTTTTTTTAACTTTTTATAAATTTTTAAAAAAAAATCTTGATTATACAATAATATTAAATAGTTAATGGATATATTTAAAAGAATAAACCTCTCTTTAGAGTCAAAATATTCTTTGTTAGCTAAGAAATTTAGAAATAAAAAAAATTATATTTCTCTGGGTCTGGGAGAGCCAAATTTTCCCACATCAAACAAAATAATAAGTTCTGCAAATTTAGCTATGAAAGATGGATTTACAAGATACTCATCGCCTTTTGGCTTAGAAGATTTAAGGTTAAAAATATCTAATAAACTAAATCAGGAAAATAAACTTAATACACATCCAGACCAGATTATAATAACACCAGGCGCTAAAATGGCTTTAAGTTTGGTTTTGTCGGTAATTTTGGAAGAATATGATGAAGTTATTGTTATAGATCCAAGCTACCCTAGTTATAAAAATCAAATATTAATCGCCCAACCTAAAGCTAGGATTAGAATACTTAACTTATCTAAGGATGATTTTTCAATTGATTTAAATAAACTTAATTATCTTTTTAATAAAAAAACTAAAGCTATAATTTTTAATTACCCTCATAGTCCCACAGGAAAAATTTTAAAAATTTTTGAATTAAAGAAATTAATTGATTTTTTATATAAAAAAAATTGCTGGATTATTTCAGATGAGGTTTATGAGAAGTTAAATTTTAGTAAAAAGAAACATTATTCATTTGGTTCCTTTAAAAAAATTCAGAAAAAAACAATTACAATTAATAGTTTTTCAAAAGCTTTTAGTATGACAGGGTGGAGAATTGGCTATATACATGCTAATAAAAAAATAATTAATAAGATTTCTAAAATTCAACAACATACTTTAAATAATGTTCCATCTTTTATTCAAAAAGCTGCAATAACAGCTTTAAGCAAAGATGATAAAGACATTAATAAATTTAATTTATTATTAAATAGGAATTTAAAATATTTATCTCAATGTATTAAAAAATCAAAAAATCTGAATTTAATCGATAGCGAAGGAGGACTGTTTAGTTTTGTAAGTATTCAAAATATTCAAAAAGTTAGATCTGAACAATTTAGTTCATTGTTCTTGAATAAATTTAAAGTATTTACTACTCCTGGAGTTTTTTTTGGAAAAGAATGGGATGATCATATCAGAATATCATTATCCTGTGATGAGATACTGTTTAAAAAAGCAATAAAAAAATTAATAAAGTTTGCTGATAGTTATGAAAAAAATTAATGTACTTTTAACAAATGTTGGAAGAAAAATTTATTTTCTTAATTTTATAAAGAAAATCAGTAGCGATATTAAAATTCATGTAAGCGATTGTGAAGCCAATAATGCTGCTTTTGCTTTCGATAAAAATATAAAGAAATATTTAGTTTCTAAGAGCACATTAAATCCAAGAGAATATCTTAATAATATTATTAAAATTGTTAAAAATAATAGAATTAATATTTTAATTCCTTTAACAGATTATGATCTTAATATCTTTTCTAAGAATCTATCACTATTTGATAAGCTTAACTGCAAAGCTGTTATCTCAAGTAATGAAGTCATTTCAATTTGTTTAAATAAAAGAAAAACAGAGGTCTTTGCAAAGAAATTCAATTTTTATTATCCAAAATCTTATTATTCTTTGAAAAAATTAAGAATAAATTTTCCAGTTGTAAAAAAAAAAATATTTGGCAGCGGATCTGTCGGGTATTCTATAATTAAGAATAACAATCAGTTAAGTAAAATTTTTGTTGAAGGAAAAGACATGATCCAAGAGTTTATAAATGGAGAAGAGTTTAATATAGATATATTAAATGATTTTAATGGAAATTTTGTTTCTTATTGTGCCAAAAAAAAAATTTTAATGAGATCAGGAGAAACTGACAAGGCAAAGATTGTCATTAGTAAATTATTTGAAATTTTTTCTAAGAGACTTTCAAGAGAATTAGG
>Ga0129333_10005567_pt1 | contig 11860 bp, 11 predicted proteins | sample CPB6_08_DNA_FD_94474 | JGI IMG/M metagenome (GOLD analysis project Ga0129333, IMG submission 94474) | Freshwater to marine salinity gradient microbial communities from Chesapeake Bay, USA - CPBay_Sum_0.6_0.8_DNA | ecosystem: Environmental > Aquatic > Marine > Coastal | place: USA: Chesapeake... | reverse complement strand
CCTTCGATCCGTAGAGATCGTTCAGCAAGTCGACCGGGGTCAAGACTGGCCACATTCGCTCGAGCGCCACCTTGTAGTCGGGCAGTGATCGCACAGCGTCACGCACGTGCGTCGCAGTGACTCCCGGCTCGCGCCATGACGACGCAAGCACCGACAACAGCTCGTTTTCGACCCAGCGACGCGCCGCGTTGTGGCGACGAAAACGTCGCCGCGCACCTCGCACGATGTCTGCGGTTGCTTCGGCCGATGCACGCACGTAGCCCGAGCGGAACGGCAAGCGGAGTTCTTCGCGCAGCGGTCGTTCGCGATCAGACGCGGCCTTGGCCACCACCTTCACCATCCGAATGTCGCCTTTGACCTGCGCGGCCCGCCACGTGTCGCGTGCGCCGTACGTTGCACTCGGAACGAGGTCGGCAAGCACTGCCTGTTCGACGCCGGCTTCCCCGAGACTCGGCAGCACGCGCTCGATGTAGCGCAGAAAGACGCGGTTCGGGCCGATGACGAGAACGCCCTGGTCTTCCAATGGAAAGCGGTACGTGTAAAGAAGGTATGCCGCTCGGTGCAGTGCAACGACGGTCTTTCCGGTTCCCGGACCGCCCTGAACGACAAGGACACCCGGCTGCGGAGAGCGGATGATCTCGTCCTGTTCGCTTTGGATGGTCGCAACGATGTCGCCCAACTGACCCGTGCGACCTCGCTCGAGCGCCGCCAGCAACGTGCTGTAACCGCGCAGGCCCGATGACGCCACGGCAAGACCGTCGTCGTGACCAATGCCGATGTGTCCGTCACCGAACAACTCGTCTTCGAGACCAAGGAGTTGGCGTCCCTGTACCGCAAAGTGCCGGCGGCGGGCGAGACCCATCGTTTCGCGACCTGTCGCGCGGTAAAACGGTTCGGCAACCGGGGCACGCCAGTCGATGACGACAGGTTCGCGCAGCTGATCGGCAACGGCGAGGCGACCGATGTGGAAGCTCTCGATCTGGTCGGGGCTCTCGGCGTATCGGTCGATGCGACCGAACACCAGTGCGGCGTCGCCGAGGTCGAGTTGGGTGAGCCGGTTGACCAGGGCCTCGTCGAAAACGTCTCGCTCGTACCGCGCTTGGAAAGTACCGCCGAGTCCGGGTTCGGACAGATCGCGCAGCTTCCATGCGTCGATGCGGCTCTGCTCGAGACACGCGTAGGCGTGGTCGATGAATGCCTGCTCTTCGGGGAGATCGGGGTGCGTCGCGGTCATGTCGGAAGCTGCATATGGCCGTTTTTGGGGTCTGTAGAGCGTACCTGCGAGACGCTCCAATCGGCCGGTGCTGCGCACACATTGGAACGTGACCGTGTCATGCTTCTCGCGTCGGGGACGAGTGTCCCGCCACCCGTCGCCAGCCCGACAAACACATGCGGTCCCAATAGGGGTGGGACGCGACCGAAAGGACCGCACTGTGCCAAGAGGCATTCTCACTTCACGAATTTTCCGCGTGCTCATCGTCACGGCGACCTGTGCAACGGTGGTTTCTTCAGCCCCTGCCGCATCGGCGAGCAGTGAAATCGACGTCGGCGGCAGCGGCTCAACCCTGATCGTTGGCCTGAACGTCGGTGAACCCGGTCACCGCGAGACGACCGCATGCCGCTGGAACACAACAGTTGTCACCGATGGCGACGAAAGATCCCACTACATGGAACGCGACGGCGTCACGTATCGGTGGTACGCACGGATCTGCCCGTCAAAGACCACGTCGGGCGGGTTCGAACTCACCTACCACTGGGTTCCGGTGGTCTCGGCCGAGACGATGGCATCACAGGCTTCGACGTATGCACTCGGCCTCATTCCCGTTCCGCTTGTCGGTACCGCACCCCCGGCGCACCGCGGGGTCGTCAAGGTGCCGATGTGGTGGTGGGTGTCGCGCGCATCGTGGCGAACCATCTCGGTCAGCGTCTGGCTGCCGACTCCGACCGGTCCGCTGACGGTGCGCGCGACCGCCAAACCCGTGCGTTTGTTGGTCGATCCGGCTGACCCCCATGCACGGGGCGGGGGGAAACGAGGCTGCGCGGGGCCGGGGGTCGTCTGGCACGAGGCGATGGGCGACGCCACCGTTGGACCGTGTTCCCATGTCTATTCGCGTCCGGTGCGCAACGTCGGGGCGCGGGTGTCCATCGAATGGGCGATTTCGTGGAAATCGAACCGCGGCGCGAGCGGGCGGCTGCCCAATCGGCGCACAACGAGGCTCGTCCGGGTGTCGGTGGGCGAAATTCAGGCACTTGTCAGCGATTGACAAAAGTCAAAAAGATCTGAGCACGGGTTCTCACTGCGAGATCACAGTTATACGCTCATGGGGCAAGTAATCGAGAAACGAGAAATAAATGCCAATCGGTACCGTGAAGTTCTTCAACGATGAGAAGGGCTACGGCTTCATCTCCCGCGAGGATGGCGACGACATCTTCGTCCACTTCTCCAACATCCAGGGAACCGGTCGGCGCACGCTCGTCTCGGGACAGTCCGTCGAGTTTGATCTCGGCGAAGGACGCAAGGGCGTCGAAGCCCACAACGTCCGACCGCTGTAGTCGACTTCACTCCGCAACACCACGCGAGTGGCTCTGTCATGCCCGTGCAGGGCGATGCCACACCGCGCGTGAAGGTGTTGCCGACAATTCGAACGAGTCGCCGTTGGGCGAACACTTCGCGTCGCAGTCGACAATCACCGTGTGGTCATCGAATTCTTGCGCTTGCTCCGCAATCGCCATGGGCGGCCACATCAGTGTCACCGTTCCGGTTCGTTCGACATTCGTCGACGTCTGAGAACCCACGCGCACGGTGAAGGCCGCAATCGACGCTGACCACGTGGGCACGACCGCCCTCAGGTGAGGTCGTGCGTCGTCGGTTGCCGTGACAACGTACGCATACGGTCTGCGTGCGACGACCCGCGCAACATCGGATGGCTCGATTCTCACGCTCACGTCGCGAACCTATCAGCGCACCGAATCGATGAATACAATCGACACGTGACATCTTCGCGTGAATCGATCATTCTCGAGCGTCGCTTTGTGAACGCTCTTGCGGCCCTCAGCGATGAATCGCTCACCTCGGCGGCTCTCGCTCTCGAAGAGGAACTGCGCGATGTGCTCGCGCAGGTCGCGGGTCTCGGCGCGGCCGCGTACGACGACGAGTCGACCCTTGCTGCCCGCATTCGCGAAGGAGCCCAACGCCGGCGGTGCGCCGGCGACGTGTGCGTCGTTTTGTGCGAGCCGTGCACCCGACACTGCATCGACGTTCTGGGATCCGCATCCGATGATCCAACGCTCGACGACCTTCAGGCGATCCTTCCCGACGTGACCGAGAAGTTCGGCCTCGACATGGTGAAGCTCATGGCAATCCAATACTCACTGTCGCTTCAGGGCTTCAAAAAGCTCATCGCAACCGACGAGCGATTCACGCTTCCCGTGTCGCAAAGTCCGGCCGCCCAGCTTCGCGTCGTCGACGAGGCGGCCCAGGCTGCAAAGCGCGAGGCACGCAAGGCTCGCCGTGCCGCGGAAAAAGCGAAGAAGAAGTAGCCCGCTACTGCCTCAGTTGCGCCCGAGCGCACGTTCGGGGGTGAGAACGATCGCGATCCGATGCGTGCCAGGTGGATCGAACGCCGAGCCGTCGGCGTGACCGTGCTTTCGAACGATCGCATCCCGCAGGGCGTAGTCGGGGTCGTCCACCACCGTCAGCACTCCCCTCAGTTCGACGTAGTTCGACTCGTTCGTGGGGTCGATGACACTGAATGACCCGAACCCGGCCCGCAGCGCATTGACGTGCTTTTGGCGTCCGGCTCGGGTGCTCACGATCAGCGTGCCGTTGTGCCACAAGAACCACACCGGGGTCGCATTCGGCGCTCCCCGCCCATCGACGATGCACAGGGTCCCCGTGACAGCCTCGGTCAAGATCCGTTCGGCGTTGGTCGACAACTGGAACTGTTTCGGCAGTTTTGCGTTTTCGTTCACCTTCACCCCTTCCCGCGCGAGCCATTTCGACGCCCTCGAATGTGTCACTACTATGACGTGCGAGAGGCTGAACAAATCGTAAAGCCTCCGTTTCGGCGCACAAAGGGGAAGGAATTCGCGAGATGGCGAACGTTGTACGGGCGGCTCTGTTGCAGACCGACTGGCCCGGTTCGAAAGAGGCCATGATCGACAAGCACGAGGCTGCTGCCCACGAGGCAAAGAAGCAGGGAGCCCAGGTGATGTGCTTCCAAGAGCTCTTCTACGGGCCGTACTTCTGCCAGGTGCAGGATGCCGAGTACTACTCGTACACCGAGTACATCCCCGACGGCCCCACCACGCAGCGCTTCCAAAGCGTCGCCAAGGAACTGGGCATGGTGCTGGTACTCCCCATGTACGAGGTGGTACAGCCCGGCGTGTACTACAACACAGCCGCAGTGATCGACGCCGATGGCACGTATCTCGGCAAGTACCGCAAGCAGCACATTCCGCAGGTGAAGGGCTTCTGGGAGAAGTTCTATTTCAAGCCCGGCACCGGTGGCTACCCCGTTTTCCAGACTGCAGTCGGCAAGGTCGGTGTGTACATCTGTTACGACCGGCACTTCCCCGAGGGCTGGCGTGCGCTCGGCGTGAACGGCGCCGAAATCGTCTTCAACCCGTCCGCAACTCACCGCGGTCTCTCCGAGTATCTCTGGCGCATCGAACAGCCGGCATCGGCTGTCGCCAACATGTACTACGTCGGCGCAATCAACCGCGTCGGCATCGAGCCGCTGGGCGAGAACGACTTCTACGGCCAGTCGTACTTCGTCGATCCCGAGGGCAAGTTCGTCGGTGAAGTCGGCGACCCGTACAAGCCGGAACTGATCGTGCGCGACCTCGACATGGACAAGATCAAACAGGTCCGCGACCGCTGGGCGTTCTACCGAGACCGTCGTCCCGACGCCTACAACGACCTGATCGAAAGCCGCCTCGGCGGCTGACCACAAGGGGGAAACATGGCACGCACACTCATCGTCAACGGAACGATCATCAGCCCGACGGGCCTCAGCGCGGGGGATGTCCTCGTCGAGGGCGAAACCATCGCGGCGATCTTCCAGCCCGGCCAAGTTGCCGCGCTCGGCGTCACGGCCGATCGCACCATCGACGCCAAGGGCAAGTACATCATCCCCGGGGGCATCGATGTCCACACCCACATGGAATTGCCCTTCGGTGGCACGGAAGCATCCGACACGTTCGAGACCGGCAGCAATGCTGCGGCGTGGGGCGGCATCACCACCATCGTCGACATGGCGCTGCAGCGCTACGGCGAAAACGTGCAGGACGGTCTTGCGACGTGGCACCGCAAGGCCGAGGGCAACTGTTCCATCGACTACGCATTCCACCAGATCATCGGCGGGATCGACGAGCAATCGCTGAAGGACATGACCTATCTCGTCGAACACGAAGGCGTCACGTCATTCAAGTTGTTCATGGCGTACCCGGGTGTCTTCTACAGCGACGACGGTCAGATCCTGCGCGCGATGCAAACCGCAAGCGAGAACGGCGCCGTCATCATGATGCACGCCGAAAACGGCATCGCCATCGACGTGTTGGTGGCCCAACACCTCGCACGCCGCGAGACCGACCCCAAGTACCACTCGATCAGCCGACCGAGCCTTCTCGAAGGCGAGGCCACCCACCGTGCAATTGTCCTGTCGAAGGTTGCGGGCAACGTCCCGCTGTACATCGTGCACATGTCGGCGGCCGAGGCGCTCGACGAAGTGGCACAGGCCCAGAACGAGGGACTCAACGTCTTTGCCGAGACCTGCCCGCAATACCTCTACATGACGCTCGAAGATCATCTTGCCCAGCCCGGCTTCGAGGGCGCGAAGTACGTCTGCAGCCCGCCCATCCGCTCGAAGCACGATCACAGACATCACCACAAGGATCTGTGGAAGGGCCTGCGGATGAACGAGCTCGCCATCGTGTCCACGGATCACTGCCCCTTCTGCATGAAGGATCAGAAAGAGCTCGGCATGGGCGACTTCTCGAAGATTCCAAATGGCATCGCCGGAGTCGAGCACCGCATGGAGCTCATCTATCAGGGCGTCGTTCTCGGCGAGATCAGCCTCGAGCGCTGGGTCGAAACCTGCTGCACCACACCCGCGCGCATGTTCGGCATGTATCCGAAAAAGGGCATCATCGCGCCCGGCTCCGATGCCGACATCGTCATTTGGGACCCGAACTCGAAAACCAAGATCGGTATCAATGACAAGCACCACATGAACACCGACCACAGCGCGTGGGAGGGAACGGTCATCGACGGCAAGGTCGACACCGTCATGTCTCGCGGCATGATCGTGATGGAAAACGACAAGTTCACCGGCCGCAAGGGTCACGGCAAGTACGTGCGCCGCGGTCTCAGCCAATACCTGCACTGAGAGAAAAGAGAAAAAGATGAAGCGCGTTTCCCACTGGATCGACGGCAAGGTCGTTACCGGAGCATCGGGTCGTTCGGGCAAGGTCTTCAATCCTGCGACGGGTGAAGTGCAGGCCGAAGTCGACTTCGCCGACGTATCGGAGATCGACCGTGCAGTTGCCACCGCGAAGGCTGCCCTGCCGGCATGGCGGGCGACCAACCTGTCGCGTCGCGCCGAGATCATGTTCAACCTGCGCGAACTGATCGACGCCAACCGCAAGGAAATTGCCTCCTTGTTGTCGCTCGAGCACGGCAAGGTCATCTCCGACGCCCTGGGCGAAGTGGCCCGTGGTCTCGAGAACATCGAATTCGCCTGCGGCGTTCCCCACTTGCTGAAGGGTTCATACAGCGAACAGGCCTCGTCGGGTGTCGATGTCTACAACATCCGCCAGCCCCTCGGTGTCGTTGCCGGCATCACGCCCTTCAACTTCCCGGCGATGGTGCCGATGTGGATGTTCTCCACCGCCCTTGCCTGCGGTAACACCTTCGTGCTGAAGCCCAGTGAAAAAGATCCGTCTGTGACCATGTTCGTCGCCGAACTACTGAAGCAGGCGGGCCTCCCCGACGGCGTCTACAACATCGTCCACGGTGACAAGGTTGCAGTCGATCGACTGCTCGAACACCCCGACATCGCCGCGGTGTCGTTCGTCGGTTCCACGCCGATTGCGAAGTACATCTACGAAACCGGGACACGCAACGGCAAGCGCGTGCAGGCCCTCGGTGGCGCCAAGAACCACATGTTGGTGCTTCCCGACGCCGACCTCGACATGGCGGCCGACGCCGCGGTGAGCGCGGCATACGGATCAGCCGGTGAACGCTGCATGGCGATCTCGGTTCTTCTCGCCCACGAGACCGTCGCCGACTCCCTTGTCAGCAAGATTCAGGAGCGCATCCCGAACATCAAGGTGGGTCCCGGCGACGAGCCCGGCAACGAGATGGGTCCGCTCATCACCGGTGAGCACCGCGACAAAGTTGCCGGTTACGTTGCGGGTGCAGCCAAACAGGGTGCAAAGGTCGTGGTCGACGGTCGCGAGGGCGCACCAAAGGACGGTTTCTTCCTGAAGCCGAGCCTCATCGACAACGCGAAGCCCGGCATGGCCTGCTACGACGACGAAATCTTCGGTCCGGTACTCACCGTCGTGCGTGTTTCCAGCTATGACGAGGGAGTCAACCTCATCAACTCGAACCAGTACGGAAACGGCACCGCGATCTTCACTCGTGACGGCGGTGTGGCACGCCAGTTCCAGTTCGACATCAACGTCGGGATGGTCGGGATCAACGTCCCGATTCCGGTGCCGGTGTCGTACTACTCGTTCGGTGGCTGGAAGGCATCGCTCTTCGGCGACCAGCACATGTACGGTCCCGAGGGAATCAACTTCTTCACGCGCAGCAAGGTGGTCACGTCACGCTGGCCCGATCCGCGGACGTCAAAGGTCGACCTCGGCTTCCCGCAAAACCGCTAGTCGAAAATCGAAAGGGGGCATCTCATGGATCTCGGAGTCGTGCTTCAAACGACGCCGCCGGCGGCGCGCGTCATCGAACTCGCCAAGCGAGCCGAGGCTTTCGGCTTCACCCACGTGTGGACCTTCGACAGTCACATTCTGTGGGAAGAGCCCTACCCCATCTATTCGAAAATCCTCGACTCGACGAACAACGTGATCGTTGGTCCGATGGTCACGAACCCGGCGACGCGTGACTGGACCGTCACGGCCAGCCTCTTTGCGACATTGAACGAGATGTACGGCAACCGCACGATCATCGGCATCGGACGCGGCGACTCGGCGGTGCGCGTCACGAACGGCAAGCCCACGACGCTTGCAACCCTGCGCGACAGCATCCATGTCATCCGTGAGCTCGCCAACGGTCGCGGTGTGCAGTACAACGGTTCGGAAATTCGGTTTCCGTGGGCAGGCAAGAGCCGCGCCGAAGTCTGGGTTGCCGCCTACGGCCCGAAGGCCCTGCAGTTGACGGGTGAGGTGGGTGACGGGTTCATCCTCCAGCTCGCCGACCCCAGCATCACGGCCTGGACGATCAAGGCGGTCCGCGATGCTGCTGCGGCAGCGGGCCGCGACCCGAAGTCGGTGAAGATCTGCGTCGCGGCACCCGCCTACGTGGGCACCGACATGGCGCACATGCGTGACCAGTGCCGCTGGTTCGGCGGCATGGTGGGCAACCACGTCGCCGACATCGTTGCCCGCTACGGCGACAACTCCGAGGTGCCAAAGGCCCTCACCGACTACATCAAGGGTCGCGAGGGATACGACTACAACGAGCACGGCCGAGCGGGAAACAGTCACACCACGTTCGTGCCCGATGAGATCGTCGACCGCTTCTGCATCCTCGGAACCCCCGAGCAACACGTTGCGCGACTGCGTGAGCTCGAGGCGCTCGGCGTCGACCAGTTCTCCATCTATCTGCAACACGACGGCAAGGACTCAACCCTCGAGGCGTACGGCGAGCGCATCATGCCGATGCTCGCGGAATCGGTGAAAGCCAAGCAATGAGCCCCCTCGCGCAACGCATCGTCCGTCGGTCATCGATGTTCGTCGTTGCGTTGCTCTTCGTCGCCGCCCTGTGGGAGCTCTACAAGGTCGTCGGCCCCGAGGACGGTGGCGCACTCCTCGGCATCAACATCCTTCCGCGGTCGAACGACCGCGCGATGCCCCACGTCTGGGACATGTTGTCGCGGTACAACCGCCCCGAACTGCGTTCATCCGAACGCAAAATCTGGCGAGTCGTCCTTGCCGGTGCATGGTTCTCGTTCCGCCTCTCGCTGGTCGGATTCGCAATCGGCACCACCGTTGGTGTGCTTCTCGCGACGTTGATGGCTCGTTTCAAGGTCGTCGAGCGCGGTCTTCTCCCCTACCTCGTCGTTTCCCAAACGGTGCCCCTCATCGCGCTCGCACCGCTCGTCGTCTCTTGGGGCGGCAAGCTCGAGGTGTTCGGCTACGAATGGCCACGATGGCTGTCGGCATCGGTCCTCGGCGCATTTTTGGCCTTCTTTCCCGTCGCGGTTGGCACCCTGCGCGGCCTCTCGTCGGCCAATCACGCATCGCTCGAATTGATGGACTCGTATGCGGCATCGTGGACCCAGACTCTCTTCCGACTCCGCTTTCCGTCTGCGATTCCCTTCATGGTCCCGGCTTTCAAGCTCGCAGCGTCAGCGTCGGTCATCGGCGTCGTGGTTGCCGAAATCTCGACGGGACTGAAGGGTGGCATCGGTCGACTCATCATTGAGTACGCGCGCGAGGCAACGGGCGACCCCGCCAAGGTCTTCACAGCGGTCTTCGGTGCCGCACTCCTGGGTCTCGCCATGGCCGGCCTGGTCGCCGCTTTCGACCTTTATGTCATGCGCAACCGCCCCAAAGAGGCGACGTAACGGTCGGGAAGAACGGAACGAACGATGTCAACAGTCAACGTCAGCAATCTGAACAAGATCTTCAACAAGGGCCAGTCCAACCAGGTCGACGCCCTTGTCGATGTGTCGCTTTCCATCGAACAGGGAGAGTTCGTCTCGCTCATCGGTCCGTCGGGCTGCGGTAAATCGACGCTCCTCAGGCTGATAGCAAATCTTCTTGAACCAACGTCGGGTGATGTCGTTGTGGCCGGAAAGTCGGCCAAGCAGGCACGCCTCGACCAGGACTACGGCATGGCCTTCCAGCAAGCCGGGCTCTTCGACTGGCGCACCGTCTCGAAGAACATCGAACTGCCTCTCGAGCTGAAGGGCTGGGACAAGACGAAGCGCGAGGCACGGGCGAAGGAAATGCTCGATCTCGTCAAGCTTCCCGAGTTTGCCGGCCACTTCCCGTGGCAGTTGTCGGGAGGCATGCAACAGCGCGTCGCCATCGCGCGCGCACTCGCCGCGCATCCGCCGTTGCTCCTCATGGACGAACCGTTTGGCGCGCTCGATGAAATGACGCGCGAACACATGCAGGCAGAACTGCTCAGCATCTGCGCAAAGACCGGTACGACGGTTGTCTTCGTCACACACTCGATCCCCGAGGCCGTCTACCTCTCGAACCGGGTGGTCGTCATGTCGCCACGCCCGGGTCGCATCACCAAGATCGTCGACGTGAAGCTCGACGGCCAGCGAAACGAATCCACCCGCGAGCGTCCCGAGTTCTTCGCCGCCATCACCTCCGTGCGCGAAGCGCTCCGTGCGGGTGGCGGCCACACCCACGCCGGAGCGGGAGTCGAGGACCGCTGATGAATGCCCGCCTTCGCGCCGTGCTGCCGCCGATCGTGTTCGGCGTCGCCTTCGTCGCTTGGTGGGAGGCCGCCGTCAAGATCTTCGACCTGAAGCCCTACTTCCTCTCCGCCCCCTCGAAGATCTGGGACCAGTTCGCCAACAACAAGAGCCTCATCTGGGAGGCCACGCGCGTGTCGGGAACCAACGCCCTCGTCGGTCTCGTCGCCGGAACCATCCTCGGCATCGCAATGAGTTTTCTTCTCAGCCGGTACAAGATCCTCGGCGACATCGTCACACCCCTTGCCATCGCGTTGAATGCGATCCCGATCTTCGTTCTCGTCGCCGTCCTCAACAACATGTACAGCATCACGAGCGAGATCCCGCGCCGACTGATGGTCACGCTCGTCGTCTACTTCATCGTTCTCGTCAACGTGGCAAAGGGCCTCACGCAGGTCAGCCCGACGCAACTGGAACTCATGCGTTCCTACGCCGCCCCGGAGTCCGCGGTCCTCCGCAAGGTGCGGGTCCCCAACGCCATTCCCTACCTTTTCACCGCCCTCAAAATCTCGGCACCCGCGGCGGTCATCACCGCTTTCGTCTCCGAATACTTCGGCGGCGCACAGAACGGACTCGGCAGTCGCATCACGAGCAACATCGCAAATTCGAAGAACGCCGCCGCCTGGGCCTACGTCCTTGGCGCGTGCCTGCTGGGCCTTGCGTTCTATTTGGTCTCCATCATCGTGGAGAGCGCCGCTACACCCGGCGGCGCGAAGCGTACTTCGGGGCGTTCGCAATGAACGCCCCGACCTTCACAACCAACAAACAAAGACAGCGGGACACCCCCGCGGGGAGGAATACAACACACATGAAGAACCGTCTAGTGAAGAGGCTTGCGGTCGGTGCCGTTGCCCTGTCGCTCGTTGCCGCAGCATGCGGTGACGACAGCGATTCGGGCGAATCCACCGCCGACACCACGGCCGCAACCGAGGAGACGACGGCAACCGGTGACACCACCGCCACCGCCGACACCACGGCTGCTGCTGCCGCGGAGTGCACCGAGCCGACCAAGCTCAAGCTGCAACTGCAGTGGTTCATCCAAGCCCAGTTCGCCGGCTACTTCGCCGCACAGGACCAGGGCTACTACGCAGACCAGTGCCTCGACGTGCAGATCGTCGAGGGTGGCGTGGACATCGTCCCGCAGACCGAGCTGGCCGCGGGCAACGTCGACTTCGCGATCTCGTGGG
>Ga0129333_10005566_pt1 | contig 11862 bp, 14 predicted proteins | sample CPB6_08_DNA_FD_94474 | JGI IMG/M metagenome (GOLD analysis project Ga0129333, IMG submission 94474) | Freshwater to marine salinity gradient microbial communities from Chesapeake Bay, USA - CPBay_Sum_0.6_0.8_DNA | ecosystem: Environmental > Aquatic > Marine > Coastal | place: USA: Chesapeake... | reverse complement strand
TCAGAGTTTTTTTCAGTTTAGAGTTTACAAGTACGCCGTCACCAGTGGTGGCACTTGGGTTGATTCAGCCGCTGACAGTGCAGTACAATACAATCTAGCTCCCACAGCCTTGGTGTCAGGCGATATTGTGGAACAGAGTTTTATCAACAGCACCAATCAAAGTGCTAGTGCTCCAACACAAGAACAGTTCTCATTTGTCTATCAGTTGGAACGTGAACCATTCACTGGCGTGCCCTATGAGTATGTGATCACCATGGCCACTACTGGACAGAATCAAGACATTTACGCCAGCATTGAATGGCAGGAGATGACTTAAAATGAAAAAAATTTTAATAACACTTTTATTGCTGCCACTATCAGCTTTAGCTCAAAAACAGCCACAGGGTGTCACATATGATGCACAAGTGATTCGTGTCAACGACGGAGACACTGTGGTAATCTCTGCACCATTCTTGCCTGCTCCTCTCAAGCCCGAATTAGCAGTGCGTGTATATGGAGTAGACACTCCTGAAAAAGGTCACCGCGCACAGTGTGCCAGTGAAGACCAAAGAGGACAAGCTGCTACTGCTTTTACCAAGAATGCTGTTGCCAAGAGCCTCAAGCGTCAAGTAATACTTTATGGTTGGGACAAATTTGGTGGTCGTGTTTTAGGTGATATGATCCTAGACGGACAAAGTCTACGTGCTATGTTGATTCAAAACGGATTTGCTCGCGAATATTACGGCGAAGCCAAACAATCGTGGTGTAACTAAGGGTTGAAAAGATTTATACACATCCCTAAAAATGCCGGCACATCAGTAGTTGCATTTTGCAACAAGAATAACATTGATATTCTATACGGTGTACCTAAACGAGGCACAAGTTTAATAACAAAAAAACATTCCACACTACAAGATTGGTCAAATGAGTGCTCAGACAAATTTGCAATTGTTAGAAACCCTTATACTCGTTTAATCAGTTGGTTTTGTTATTTAAAAAATCTTACTGCGTACAAGTGTGACTTTAAGAAATTTGTCATGGAAAAATTAGAACCTACAGCAATTAGATTCAAAACTCCAAGTCCATGGACTCAACAATTTTTTTGGATTTCAGAATTTGGCAATCTTGGCAACATTAGCCTTTTTCCTTTTGAGCAAATTAATAAACTTTTACCTGCGTATTTGCAAATCACTGCCGAGTTTCCTCATAACAACGCAACTAATATATATGGGCAAAATTTTTTAAATTGGTATGATAGCGAGACTAGTAAAATAGTAGAACAACATTTTGCCACAGACTTTAACATCTGGACAAAACTTAATTAAATATTGTTATGAGTACATTAGAAAATGTTCTAGTTAAAAAAGCGCATGCGCCTACAATTTATACAGAACAACAACTTGAAGATTTTGCAAAATGCGCTGATCAAATATCTGGCTCTGAGTACTTTTTAGATCATTTCTTTTATATTCAACATCCAACACGTGGTCGTATGTCAATGACCATGTTTGAATACCAAAAACGTTTAATTACTACCTATCATCAAAATAGATTTAGCATATCTATGCTACCACGACAGACTGGCAAAAGCACAGTGGCCGCCGGATACCTGCTTTGGTATGCTATGTTTGTCCCAGATTCAACAATACTGGTAGCAGCACACAAATATCTTGGTGCGCAAGAAATTATGCAGAGAGTCAGATACGGGTATGAAAATGTACCAGATCATATTAGAGCAGGTGTAATAAGTTATAATAGGGGTAGTATTGAATTTGATAATGGAAGTCGTATAGTTAGTCAAACTACAACTGAAAACACCGGACGAGGTATGAGTATTTCTCTACTCTACTGTGACGAATTTGCCTTTGTTAGGCCCACAATGGCCACAGAGTTTTGGACTTCTATCAGTCCAACTTTGGCCACTGGCGGTAAGTGTATTATAACAAGCACTCCAAACAGTGATGAAGATCAATTTGCTTTATTATGGAAAGGTGCTAACAAATGTGAAGACGAATTTGGCAACCCTACTGACATTGGTATAAATGGTTTCAAAGCCTTTCGTGCGCATTGGCGCGAGCACCCTGAACGCGATGATGCATGGGCTCAACAACAACGAGCTGCTCTAGGCATTGAACGTTTTAGACGTGAAATGGAGTGCGAGTTCATTATCAACGATGAAACTCTAATTTCTCCTATCAAGTTACTTGATCTACAAGGTAAAGAACCCTTATATAAAACTGGACAGGTACGTTGGTACAAAAAGCCAGAACGAAATAAAATTTACGTAGTAGCTCTTGATCCTAGTCTTGGCACCGGGGGTGATCCGGCAGCAATACAAGTTTTTGAAGCTAACTCTACTATTCAAGTAGCCGAATGGCGCCACAATCAAACTGATATTCCAGCTCAGATTAGAATTCTAGCAGACATTGTATCTCATCTTTATGAAACTGTAGGCGATGTTAAAGATGTTTATTACTCTGTAGAAAACAATACTGTGGGCGAAGCAGCCTTAATCAGTATTGTAGAATATGGGGAAGAACGTATTAAAGGCTATTTCTTGTCAGATCCTAATGCCCCATCTAGTGGTAGGCGCCATCGCAAAGGATTTAACACAACAAATAAAGCAAAAATTGCTGCTTGTGCAAAATTTAAGAATTTGATAGAAAGCGGGCGAATGCAGGTCAATAGTCCTAGCTTGATTAGTGAATTAAAAAACTTTGTGGCATTTGGAACTAGTTATGCAGCAAAGTTAGGAGAAACAGATGATCTAATTATGGCAGCTCTACTAGCTGTCAGAATGCTGCAATTGTTACAAAGTTACCATATTGAACTTGACACACAAATGCGCGACCATGGAGATACCGTAATTGAACCTATGCCCTTTATCACTTTTATGCGCTAAATAGTAGACTATGCAAAAGAACACTGCTCAACAACAACTTTACAACATGCTGGTTAGCAAGGACTTTGACCCTGTAAAAAAGAACAGTACAGGAAACAATGTTATTGATCCTGATGATGCAGACATGATTAAGTTTGACTACAAAAGTAAATCTGGCAAAGACTATGGAACTATTATTGTTCTGTTTACTGAAGATAACGGAATGACCATATATTTTGGTGATAACGTTGGTAGAACCATGGAACCTCAAGACAAAGACGAGTGGTTTGATTTTGTAAGTCAACTTCGTTATTTTGCTAAACGTCATAGAATGTTGTTTAATCTTGAAAATATTGGGAAGCTAAAATATGTGGTACGCGATTTGGCTACAGTCAAAGAAGCTATCAATGAAAGTTTTCAAGGTAATACTAAACTAAGCTGGAGCGCACCAGATAAAGGGGCAAGATTAGTAATTGAACATTCAAGAAAATTAGCTGAAAATGATGCCAGATATAGGCATATTGACAAACTTTTTATTGAAACCACCGATGGCGAAAGATTTAGACTACCGTTTAAGCATTTGTCAGGTGGCAAGGCTATGCTTGAACATGTTAGACAAGGTGGTCGTCCTTACGACAGTCGAGGACAACATATTGTTGAAATGGTACAAGAATTAAACATACTAAGCCGGTTTAGAAGAGCGCACACTGGTAAAGTATTTGAAGGTGAAACAAAACAAATTATTGAACAAAGTAATATCTACTTTGAATCTCTAAAACGCGATATTAAAAGACTAAGCTACAGCAAAGGTTATAGTAACTATTTTGAAAATTGGCAACCAATGGAGGTTACAACTGGTAACATTATGGTTGAAGATTTAAGAAATATGTTTATAGAACAAACATTAGATCAAAGAATTGAAGTGGCTCTTCCAGTTTTGGCCAAACTACAACAGGATAGTACCATGAAAGAATTAAATGAGTTTGCAGAATGGAGCCAAAAGATTACTGAAGGCACATGGGCTATACCAGACAGCCCTAAAAGTCGCGAACAACTTGCGCAAATTCTAAGTCAACCTTTACCAGTGGGACCTGATGCATCAAATGCCACTGAACTTCTTTATGACTTAGTTGGCGATGATCAATTATTTGATAAACTTGATGCATTGGCCATGGAAGATCCAGATGCAGATGCTAGAGAACTTTTGTTACAGCGTATGGAAGAGTTAGGCATTGACGTTCCACAGAATGCTGAAATTGATTTAGAAAAAACTCAAACTGGACCTGAGCAACCACCAGTGCCAACTCCGCCCCCACCGCCACCAGTGGCACAGCCGGCTGCACCTCCACCAGCTGGTACCCAAGCCCCTGCCGTAGTACCACCAATGCCAGTGGCCGAAGAAGATAACGATATCACTGATCCAAAAGAAGTAGGTGCTAAGATGAATCCTGCTTATGTCAGTCAAGCTGCCCAGTCAATAAAAAATGACCCTGCTTATAAATCTAAACAAGCAGCATTAAAATCTGCACCAGCACCAAAAGCGGTTACCGCAACTACAAAATCAGTGCCAAACGCACAGTTTGAAAATGATGAGTTGGCAAAAATACGTCGATTAGCATTAGGGCATTGATCAACTTCTCCTAAAGGCACAAAAATTTGTGCCTTTTACCTTGACTACGAGATAAATAAAATTGTACAATGCACAGGTGCTTGTACACTTAGGCAAATTTTTAGGCACATTTAGGCATTTTTATAAGGAGAACTCATTATGGCCTCATTAGCAGAAATCCGCGCAAGACTCCAAGCCGCAGAGTCAAGCAAAGGCGGTCAAACCGGCGGCGACAATCAAATTTACCCACATTGGAATATGACAGAAGGTACTAGCGCATTAGTACGTTTCTTACCTGATGGCAATTCCTCAAATACGTTTTTCTGGGTAGAACGCCAAATTATCAAACTTCCATTTGCCGGCGTCAAAGGTGAAGCTGAAAGTAAACAAACATACGTACAGGTCCCCTGTGTTGAAATGTGGAATGAAACATGTCCAATTTTAACAGAAGTTCGTACTTGGTTTAAGGATCCTGCACTTGAAGACATGGGTCGTAAGTATTGGAAGAAACGTAGTTATGTCTTTCAAGGCTTTGTACGGGAAAATCCCATTGGTGAAGATAAGACTCCTGATAATCCAATCCGTAGATTTATTATTGGTCCTCAGATCTTTACAATCATTAAAGCTGCTTTGATGGATCCAGAACTTACAGAAATGCCAACTGACTATGCTGCCGGTCTTGACTTCCGTATTTCTAAAACACAGAAAGGTGGTTATGCTGATTACAACACATCTAAATGGGCACGTAAAGAAACAGCGTTAACTGAAGCAGAAGCCGAGGCAATCGCTAAGTTTGGATTGTTTGATCTAAACAGTTTCTTGCCTAAGCGACCAAACGAAGCGGAAGTTAAAGTCATCAAAGAAATGTTTGAAGCATCAGTTGATGGTAAAGCATTTGACATGGAACGTTGGGGGCAATACTATCGACCAGCTGGTGCTGCTGCACCCAGTGAGTCAGATGATGCAGCTAAAACAGCGGCACCTGTTGCCAAATCCGCACCAGCAGCCCCAGTGGCAGATGATCCACCTTTTGAAAATGATGAACCAATCGCGGTCAGTACACCAGTAGCGAAACCTGAAGCTGGAAGTAAAAAGGCTGAAGATATCTTAGCTATGATACGTGCTAGACAGAAATAATAAATAGCTCTGAGATAGCAGTCTTGGTGGCTGCTATCTTATTTTTATGTCTTTATGCGACGTTATTATTGCTTCACTTCCTTATGTTGAAACACAGGAGCCAATGATGGCTCCTGGACTTCTTAAAGGTGTTGTACATAAAGCTAATTTATCTTGTCGGGCATTAGATCTTAATATTGAGATTTTACACAAAATCAATCAATATCCCGGCGACAGTCAAACAAAAGTTCGTAGATGGTTTATGTATGAGGAAAATCAATCCTGCCCGGACACAACAGCGATAATAACCACACTTGTTGAATATGCTGGCATACGCATTAAAGAACATGCAGCATCTTGGATTTGTCTTAGTTTGTTTTGTAATACTGCTAAAAAATTTAATATACTTCTTTGCAAATGGTTAAGAAAAAATGCTCCAAGCAGTAAAATTATCATTGGTGGCAACGCAGTTTTTAGTAATGAGCAGAGTCAACGTCCATATGCCCGTATGCTCCAACGAGCAAGACTTATTGATTATTTTGTAGTTGGTGACGGAGAAGAACCACTTTATAACATACTAACTGGCAGCGTGTCTGGGGCAAATATTGAAGATTTTCAAATTTTAAATGATCTGAGTATCCAACCTTTTGGAGATTATGACGATTACAATTGGCAGTTATACGACAGACCTCGCATACCAATGTATGCCAGTCGAGGCTGTGTTAGGCAGTGTACCTTTTGTGACGTACACAAGTTATGGAAAAAATTTAAATTACGAAACAGCGATCAAGTGTTCGAGGAAATGTTGTATCAAATTAATCGGACTGGTATTACTGAGTTTTTTTTCCGTGACAGTTTAATTAACGGCAGCATTAGTGAATTTAAAAAGCTAATGGGGCTAATCGCGGATTACAATAAATCTGCAAAGACTCCAATTAAGTGGAGTAGCTTTTTTATCTTTAGACCGCAAAAGCAAATGCCAGAACAAGATTGGGAATTGGCTGCACAAGGCGGCGCCGGTAATCTAATAATAGGAGTTGAAAGCCTAGTAGATAATATTCGTTATCACATGAAGAAAAAATTTACCAATAAAGATATTGATTTTGGTATAGAAATGGCACACAAGTATAATGTAAATTTGGTGTTGTTACTGATAGTTGGTTATGTAAATGAAACTGAAGCGGACTTTCAAGCGTCATTGGATTGGTTAGAAGAACATAAACAATTTGCTGGAAAGCCCATAATTAATATCAGCGTCGGTGGTACCCTAACAGTCACTGATTTGACTGACCTGTATCAAAATGCTCAAGATTTTGATATAGTTTTAGGTGATAAAATTCATTTGTGGGAAAATAAAAAAATTAATCTTGATTACGAAACTAGAGAACGTCGTAAAGAGCAGTTTATTAGTCGTGCAATAGAATTAGGTTATCCAATAGTATATGATGAAAAGCCGGTGAGTTAATGTTAATTGTAAACTATTATCCTGGTAGTGCTGGTGATACTGTAATAGCCAGGTTGGCTGACTTGCCATATCGTACAGACAGTCTTAACCGTACTCTTATAAAATATCCAAGGCATCTAAAACAGACAAGATTCTATAAAATGCCTAACTACTTACAGGATGCAATGTATAAAAAATGTGTGCAGCCTTGGTTAAACCAAAACAAAATTATTGGAGCACATCGATTTAATGCCTTTGATTTTACCAAACTGGATAATCAAATACAAACCTTAAGTATTGATCCTAGGCAAGCACTATATTATGTGGCAGAAATGTATCTCTCTAAAGTGTATAACTCTCTTGGGCACGGCGACAGCATGATTGATAACATTTTTAAAAAAGTCACTGATCGGTATGGCAATGATAATACAATGATTACTAGAGCTATAGTTAAACAAATAGCAGATTGGGCCGATGAAAATATTAAATCATCTGATATAACTTTATGCCTGGCTAAATTTTTGATTAAACCAAATTGTCTTGATGAATACAAAAGTTTTGTCTGATTCTGAATGGTACAAACTGCAACAATTATATCACGACTTTGACGCTATCACACCAGACATAAAAATTTATCGTGATATACTAGTTAGAAAAACCACTGTAGATGTAACTAGATCTCACGACAGTTTAAAAAATTTATTAAACAATGTACCAAAAGGTAAAGGCATAATTGTAATTAGTAATATTGAAATTAGTAAACAACCATTAGAAAGAATTGTATCATATGTTAAATCTTGTTACACTAATTGCGAAGTTGGAGTATATGTTGCACTTCTAAGTTACTATATTACGCCTACTGTAGTAGATCCTACATTGCCAAAAGATTATAGCCATGCCTGTTATCAATATTTCAACACTGCGTTTAATTTTGCCAAAACCATAGAAAATTTAAGTGATGTTACTGACTACCCAATTAATAATTCCATGGGCAATTATTTAGAGGAAGGAAGTAACTTTTTGTTTGTTCATCCAAATATAAGGTATTGGTTATGGAAATAGTTTCTAATATCTTGACTGAACCTAAAATCAAATCAAAAGTATTGCAATATAGGATGTGGAAGCAAGGACTACACAAATGGCCACAATATATTCATAACCGTCATCGTAAAGATAAATTGATTGATCCATATAGCCAATGGATTTTGGATCAAATTAAAGGTTTTACAGTTGTGTACAATTCCGGAGGTTTGTTTTTTAAAGAGTTTAATTCTGATATTGTGGTAGTAGAAAATCAAAGTTGTCCAGTAAATTTACAGGATGTATTGTACACTGATACAGTGATTAATGATTATCTTGCTCATCAAGTTGATAGTTTAGTTTGTGTAAACCCATTGTCATTAAAATATCATCATAGTTTAGCTGATTTTCTAGCCACAGATGGACCATCAAGAATAGGATACAAACCAAAATTGATTGAATGGATGGCCAAGTCTAGTAGAATTTTTTTAAGCTTTAGTGATTATCATATCTACTACAACAGATTAAAAATTACAATTCAAGATTGGATAGCAATCCAAGAACATGAGTTAAAACAGATTGGACTGACAATTGCACATAAAGAAATATTACCATCAACCTGGGATTTAGTCAATGGTAATGTAAGATTAGTTCTGGAAAATTAACAGTCGTTTTTTTACACAAAAGTGTATACAATATTTGATAAAGGAGGCCATTATGGCAAAACCGTTTGATGTTTCAAAATTTCGAAAAGAAATTACAAAAAGTATTGATGGCCTGTCAATTGGATTTAACGATCCTACTGATTGGATCAGTACCGGCAATTATGCTTTAAATTATCTAATTAGCGGTGATTTTAATCGTGGAGTCCCACTTGGCAAAGTAACAGTTTTTGCTGGGGAAAGTGGCGCTGGAAAAAGTTATATTTGTTCTGGTAACATTATTAAAAACGCACAAGAACAAGGTATATTTGTGGTTCTAATAGATAGCGAAAATGCGCTTGACGAAGCCTGGTTACATGCTCTTGGCGTCAGTACAGATGAAAGTAAATTGTTAAAACTATCAATGGCCATGATTGATGATGTAGCTAAAACTATTTCAACATTTATGAGTGACTATAAAGCTCTCGCCGATGGAGAACGGCCAAAAGTTTTATTTGTCATTGACAGTTTAGGGATGTTGCTAACACCCACTGACATTAATCAATTTGATTCTGGTGATCTCAAAGGCGATCTTGGACGTAAACCTAAGGCACTTACAGCTTTGGTTCGTAATTGTGTCAATATGTTTGGAAGTTACAATGTTGGTCTAGTCTGTACTAACCATACATACGCCAGTCAAGACATGTTTGATCCTGACGATAAGATATCAGGTGGACAAGGTTTTATCTATGCTAGTTCTATTGTAGTTGCAATGAAGAAGTTAAAACTAAAAGAAGATGAGGACGGTAATAAGATAAGTGATGTAATGGGCATTAGAAGTGCGTGTAAAGTTATGAAAACCAGATATGCTAAACCGTTTGAGGGAGTGCAAGTAAAGATTCCCTATGAAACTGGTATGAACCCCTACAGCGGATTAGTTGATCTAGCTGAGAAAAAAGGCTTACTAAAGAAGGACGGTAATAGATTAGCGTTTACAACAAGCGATGGCGAAATCATCAAACAGTTCCGCAAAGCATGGGAATCTAACGAAGAAGGTTGCTTAGATAAAGTAATGTCTGACTTCAAATATCAGAAAGAAGAACTAAGTACCACAGATGTAGATGATAAAGGAGAATAATAACTATGTCGCTTGATCTAATTGCAACAATTTGGGATGAATTAAAACACTTTATACCCTCCGACGAGCGTTCTGAGGCCGCCGATGCAGTAGTCATGGCCATGATTGATAATGACTATGACTATGATGATATCAAACAAGCATTTAGAGGTGACAAGGATATTAAGGAAGCTCTAGCATCACACTCAGATGAGGACATAGAGGATGATGACTTAGATGAATACGAAGAGGATGCAGACTCAGATGAATGGTAATTAAATGTGGTATAGCCGAATAGTATCTGATTTAGGGGCTATCCCTGATTTTATTGCGCATTACGAACTAGAACTTCAACAGGCAAAACATGACGTCCGTCTTGGCGGCATTGTGGAAAAAAATATCACTGCCCTTCCTGGTATAACAGAACACAGGTTTAACCAGCTTCAAGAGATTGAAGCTGTGCTTAATTATCTTAATATACAACTTAGAAAAATCAGACGACGCTACTTTCAAAAATACCTTGAAGGATATGCAAGAGCTTTATCTTCAAGAGACGCTGAAAAATATGTGGATGGAGAGGACGAAGTTGTTGACTTTGAAACTATCATTAACGAGGTTGCTTTGCTTAGAAACAAATGGCTAGGCATAATGAAAGGGCTAGATAGTAAGCAATGGATGTCCGGCCACGTAGTAAGATTGCGCACTGCTGGAATGGAAGATATTTCAATTTAATTCTAGTCTACCAAAAAAATCAGCGGATAAATATCCGCATGGATACTTCATTAACATCTCGCCCCTGGGGGCATTATCTTGTACTCAAACAGTACGGTCCTAATACTAAAGTAAAAGAACTTGTAGTTGAGCCAGGCAAAAGCCTAAGTATGCAACGACACCAAAAACGACAAGAATTTTGGTTTGTTGTTGAAGGCAGTGCCGTGGTCAACGGTATTGACACTAACACGAATAACCCTGTCAAAATGGTTGAATTACAACAGTTTGATGTTTTACAAGTGGGGTTAGGGGAATGGCATCAATTACAAAACAACGGTGGTGATATTCTAAGAATTGTTGAAATACAATTTGGTGAGGATTGTATAGAAGAGGATATTGAAAGAATATGATCCCAATTTTTATAGGGTTTGATCCTAGAGAGGCAGTTGCCTACCACGTTTGCTCAAATAGTATAATTAGACACTCAAGTAAACCTGTTTCTATCGCGCCGCTGGCATTAAACATTTTAAAGGGCTACAAGGAAACCCACACTGATGGAAGTAACCACTTTATCTACAGTAGATTTTTAGTTCCGCATCTTATGAATTATCAAGGTTGGGCAATATTCATGGACGGTGATATGTTATTACGCGATGATATCAATGAACTTTGGGAGAGGCGTGATCCTAGTAAAGCGGTGCTGGTGGTCAAACATGACTACAAAACAAAATTAACTGAAAAGTATCTTGGTTCTAAAAATGAAAATTATCCAAGAAAAAATTGGTCTAGTGTAGTCCTTTGGAATTGCGGACATTCTGCAAATAAAGTAATAACTCCAGAATTTGTGCAAAGTAGTACTGGAGCCCAGTTGCATAGATTCACATGGTTAGATGACAATGATATAGGCGAATTGCCAAAAATTTGGAATTGGTTGCCAGATGAGTACGGAGAAAATGAGCATGCTAAATTGCTTCATTATACTCTTGGAACTCCTTGTTTTCATGATTTTGCTCTTACACCGATGGCAAATGAATGGCATAGAGAACATATCTATACTAATTTTACTCTCCAAAGAGGACTAGATTGAAAATTGTAATTGTAACTGGTGGGTTCGATCCGGTACATTCTGGTCATATAGAGTGCTTCAAGGCGGCTCGTAGTCTTGGAGATAAACTAATAGTTGGAATTAATTCAGACAATTGGCTTACAAGAAAAAAGGGCAAGCCTTTTATGCCATGGAATGAACGGTCTATTATTGTAGAGCATTTGACTATGGTAGATAAAGTAATTGCTTTTAATGATGACGATAATACTGCCATTGATGCTATCCAACTTACAAAATCT
>Ga0129333_10005565_pt1 | contig 11864 bp, 14 predicted proteins | sample CPB6_08_DNA_FD_94474 | JGI IMG/M metagenome (GOLD analysis project Ga0129333, IMG submission 94474) | Freshwater to marine salinity gradient microbial communities from Chesapeake Bay, USA - CPBay_Sum_0.6_0.8_DNA | ecosystem: Environmental > Aquatic > Marine > Coastal | place: USA: Chesapeake... | reverse complement strand
TTCGAGACGTTCCCTGAGATAGTCAAGGACAATGCCCGCCTCAGATTCATCAAAGGCGTGCATATCGCGTCTCGTGGCATCCATAGACCTCTACTCTAGCCGACAGCCTAAAGTGGGCGGGTGATTACAGGATTTGATGTAGCCGAAGTCACGCGGAATGATTCATCATTGCGCGACTTTCTGAAATCTCTACCTGGAGTGGACAAAGTAGGCCTTGAGAATCGGGCTGCCACCTTATCTACCCGATCAATAAAAACTACGTCAAAAAGGGACTTCATTGATCTTGCAATCAAGATGATTGACCTCACAACATTAGAAGGTATGGACACCACGGAAAAGATTCATACACTCTGTGCAAAAGCTCTGCACCCTGATCCACTCGACACTTCAGTTCCAAGTGTGGCTGCAGTCTGTGTTTATCCTGATCTGGTAACTCAGGCAAAAACGTATCTTAAGAAAACACCTATCTATGTGGCATCGGTTGCTACCGCATTTCCAAGTGGACGTTCGTCACTCGCAATCAAACTTGCTGATACTGCTCTTGCAGTTGAGAGTGGTGCTGATGAAATCGATATAGTTATTGATCGTGGGGCATTTCTATCCGGTCGTTATTTCGAAGTATTTGAGGAAATAGTCGCCATAAAGGCAGCATGTGGGAAGGCTCACCTTAAAGTCATTCTCGAAACAGGTGAACTACAAACATATGACAACATAAAACGAGCAAGTTGGATAGCGATGTTAGCGGGTGCCGACTTTATTAAGACCTCAACAGGAAAAGTAAATCCTGCAGCAACATTGCCGGTGGTATTGGAAATGCTCTATGCAGTTCGGGACTGGCACCGTTTCACAGGCAAAGTAATTGGAATGAAGCCAGCAGGAGGAATCCGAACTTCAAAAGATGCCTTAAAACTCTTGGTTCTCGTGAATGAGACTCTTGGCACATCCTGGTTGGATCCCGATCGATTCCGTATAGGCGCATCAACGTTACTGAACGACTTGCTGATGCAGCGCCACAAACTGATTCATGGAAACTATTCATCTTCTCGATATGTCACAATTGACTAAGGACTAATATGGAACGACACGACTACGCCGAGGCTTTAGAATCAACAAGCATTGTTTCAATTGAGAAGAGCTATGGGCTCTATATCGATGGTGAATTTATTGAGCCTAATTCCAAAACCTATTTCGAAACAATTAATCCTGCAAACGAACAGACTCTCGCGCAAATTGCTGAGGCGAATAGTCATGATGTCGATATCGCAGTTCAAGCTGCGAAGCGTGCATTTGGCACGTGGTCTACTTTGCCTGGAAGTGAACGAGCAAAATACATTTTTAGAATTGCACGCATCTTGCAAGAACGTGCACGTGAATTTGCTGTACTTGAGACACTTGATAACGGTAAACCTATTCGAGAAACTCGTGACTTTGATATCCCCGTCAGTGTTGCACACTTTTTCTATCACGCAGGTTGGGCAGACAAATTGCAGTATGCAGGGTTAGGTAGCAACCCTCAACCTCTCGGCGTTGTTGGTCAAATAATTCCTTGGAACTTTCCAATGATGATGCTCGCCTGGAAAATTGCTCCTGCACTAGCGTGCGGCAACACCGTGGTTCTCAAGCCTGCAGAAACCACTCCACTCACTGCACTCTTGTTTGCAGATGTACTTGATCAGGCAGGCTTACCTCCAGGTGTGGTCAATATCGTGACAGGTGCTGGTAGTACCGGCGCAGCATTAGTTGAACATCCTGACATTGCAAAAATCGCTTTTACTGGTTCAACTAATGTTGGAAAGAACATAATGAAAACTATTGCTGGAAGTTCGAAGCGACTTACGTTAGAACTTGGTGGCAAGGGCGCGAATATTATTTTTGAAGATGCGGCTATTGAAGAAGCTATTGAAGGAATTATCAATGGTATTTATTTCAATCAAGGTCACGTATGTTGCGCTGGATCTCGATTGTTAGTGCAAGAATCTATATTGCCTGAAGTAGTGACTCGTCTTCAGCAGCGTATGTCAACACTCAGAATCGGAAATCCATTAGACAAAAACACAGATGTTGGAGCAATCAACTCAAAAGCACAGTTATCACGAATTCAGGAACTTGTGAAATCAGGAGTCTCAGAAGGTTCAGAAATGTGGAGTTGCGAGTCAGAGTTACCCAAACAAGGATATTGGTTTGCCCCTACATTCTTCACCAATGTCACCGATGCCCACCGCATCGTTCGGGAGGAAATCTTTGGTCCTGTACTTGCAATTCAAACATTCCGAACTCCGCAAGAAGCGGTAGAGAAAGCAAACAACACACCGTACGGCTTATCTGCTGGAGTTTGGACTGAGAAAGCCTCAAAGATTCACTATATGGCGAGCCATCTCAAAGCAGGGGTGGTGTGGGCAAACACCTTCAATAAATTCGATCCAGCAAGCCCTTTTGGGGGTTATCGAGAGTCTGGCTTTGGACGTGAAGGTGGTCGAATTGGACTCGGTGCTTACCTCAAGGAGGTCACATCATGAACGAGCGACTTGACGTCAAAAAGACACTCAAGCTCTACATCAACGGTGCTTTTGTTCGAAGCGAAAGTGGACGCAGTTACGAAACTCTTGATGCAAACAATGCTTTCTATGCCAATGCAGCACTTTCATCTCGAAAAGACCTTCGCGATGCAGTAAAGGCAGCACGCGATGCACAGCCTGCTTGGCAAAATCTCACTGCCTACAATCGAGGTCAAATTTTGTATCGACTGGCAGAACTCTGTGAAACAAGGAGACATCAACTTGAAGACGAGCTGATATCAATCGAAGGGTTCTCGCCAAGTTCTGCAAAGAGCACAATCAGCCTCGCGATTGATCGGCTTATTTGGTTTGCAGGTTGGACAGATAAAATTTCAAGTATTTTCGGTGGACATAATCAAGTGGCCGCTCCATACTTTAACTTCAGTGTCCTTGAACCCACTGGTGTGATTGGAATTGTGGTACATCCAGAAAACAGCACTCTCGCATTGATTTCACAAGTTGCACCTGCACTGGCAACAGGCAATACCTCTATTGTGATTGCTCCATACAAGAATCCAGTGTCTGCAATAACCTTTGCGGAAATTGCTGCAACAAGTGATGTGCCTGCGGGAGTATTAAATATTCTTACAGGTGACTATCACGAAATCGGAAGTTGGCTTTCGGAGCACCTTGATGTTGATGGTCTTGACCTCACTGGAGTGCTTGAATCTGAACTTGCCGCAACACTTGCCCAAGTGGCTAGTGTGAATGTGAAGCGAGTCCTTACAACCAAGACTTCTGATTTTCAGCTGCCGCATAATCCCTATCGGTTGACGTATTGGACCGAGACGAAGACGGTTTGGCATCCGATTGGCAGTTAAGCGAAATAGTCCCGTACAGATTTTGAAAGAAGTGCAACTCCGCTAAAAATCGCTATACCAACAAGTCCAAAAGCGATGACTCTTTCCCATTCTTCAGATCCTTGATACAACGTTTGTGCTATCACAACGCTGAAGGCTTGACTGAGAACGAATGCAGTTCGCGCTGAAGTATTTTTGCGATAAAGTCCGCGAGCAATAACTACGAGTACGAAAGCGATGAGCCAATACACAGCCAAAAGTGCGTATGGTGCAGTAGTTGCACCTTGAATTCCTCTACTTGAATCTGAAAAGGACGATACGACTATCGCGAGACCGTATCCAAACAACAGAAAACTCTCTAAAGCCGCTAAGGCGACAATCAGAATGAGTAATCGAGGCGTATCTTTTTTCACAAACCTAGCCTAAAAGATTTAGACTATAAAGGTGACTTGCACTCTGATAATCAATCCGTTTGCCACCACTTCAAGTGGTTGGAGTCGTGAACTCATTGTTCGAAGTGTCGAGGCAATGTTTCAAACTGATGTGCACGTCACGACGGAACGGAACCACGCCACCGAAATTGCTCGTATGGCACGTAAACAAGAATCTAAGTTCATTATCGTGCTAGGTGGAGACGGAACAGTCAATGAAGTCATCAATGGTTTGCTCGATAAAACTGTACTTGAGTATGAACAACCCGTCCTTGCTGTAATTCCAGGTGGCCTTGCGAATGTTTTCACACGTAGTCTCGGCTTTTCTGCGGATGCAATCAGTGCAACTGGTGAAATTCTTGAAAGTTTAGAACAAGTCCGAACACGAAAAATTTCACTCGGTACTTTCAATGAACGTTGGTTTTCATTCAATGCAGGCATTGGTTTAGACGCGGGAATTCTTTCGGCGATGGAAGCACTACGCGCTGAAGGGCGAAAAGCATCTCCCGGTGGATACTTGATTACAGGACTCAAACACTATTTCGATGATACGCTGCAATATCCCCCAAACATCAGTTTGAAGAATGATCGAGGTGAGGAAATAAAAGATGCTGCTATGGTCATCATCCAAAATGCTGCACCGTGGTCCTACGTCGGCCCGCTCAGTCTTGACTTCGCGACTGATGCTTCATTTGATCATGGGTTGGATGCAGTAGCACTCACTGAATTGACACCAACCAGTATTGCGGCCTATCTGGCCGAGGCGGCTGCCCGAATCCCTACCGAACGCAGATCCAAGCTTTCTTGGTTACACGACTCTAATGAGATAGAGATCTCTGCGACAAAGCCCTTCCCTGCACATGTCGATGGCGATTCGATAGGAGAAGTAACTCACGTACGTGTCTTGCACCACAAAGATGCATTGAACGTCGCAATCCCCGTGTGAAAGTCGTGTAAATTTCAGGAAAATCGGAGAAATTACCCGTGTAACTGTTGCCAACAGCAATTTTTCCTGTGAGAGTTATCCCTGACGGTACAGAAATCCCGCTTCCCCAGCACGGTTCATCTTTGCTTCGGAGGCAAAGTCCCCCAAAAGGGACTAAATTTGGGGTAAATCACCCAATGTGCCGAGGAGGCAAGTATGGATTGGCGCCATCAAGCGGCGTGTCGGGATGAAGACCCGGAACTCTTCTTTCCCATAGGCAACACTGGTCCAGCACTTTTGCAGATTGAAGAAGCCAAATCCATTTGTCGCATTTGTCCGGTGATTGAAGAATGTCTTGCTTGGGCACTCGAATCAGGTCAGGATTCAGGAGTGTGGGGAGGCTTGTCCGAAGATGAGCGACGAGCTTTGAAGCGGAGAAATCAGCGCGCTCGTGCTGCGCTGCGGCTCAACCAGTAACACGTCTACAAACCACCTGAAGTACTCTACGTCCCTACTCAAGGAGAAATATGAGCAAGCGCGGCAGAAAGAAAAAGGATCGCAAGAAGAAGGGTGCAAATCACGGAAAGCGTCCTAATTCTTAACTATTCGTCGCGCCACTCGATCTTTATGGTTCGTTGATAGATAACCCCGCCATTCCACTCTACTCGCATATTTGAAATAGCTTGAGTGATTCGTTGCTCGAGGTGGCTCGGAATATTTGCCTGTTGGCTTCGGGCGACACTCTCTTTTACAAGCAATTCACACTCCATATGTGATTTGCAAGGTGAGCACACTTCAAGATGCTGTGTGATGGCATCGAGTGACTGCTCGTCTAACTCTTTATCCAAATACGCGTCTGCAAACTCAAGAACCCACTGGCAGAGTGTTTGATTATTCATCTTTCAGCACCCCTAGTTCTCGAGCATAATCAGCAAGAAGTGCTCGCAACCGCACTCGAGCTCTATGTATTCGTGACATTACTGTTCCCATCGGAATCTCAAGAATTTCTGCGATTTCAGCGTAAGAAAATCCTTCAGCGTCTGCCAGATACACCGGAATTCGAAACTCTTCTGGTAGTTGTTTTAGCGCATCAACTATGACGGTATCAGGCATTGATCGAAGGGCTTGCATTTCAGCTGAAGGTGCAAGGGTCTGAGACGATGCTTCAAGTGCTGAGCGTTCCCATTCTTCTAGCTCATCAACTGAAGTTTGATATGGTGCTTTACTCTCTTTGCGATATTGTGAAATGAAGGTATTTTGCATAATTCGAAACAACCAAGCTTTGATATTCGTACCTGGCTCGAATTGATGAAACGCTGAATATGCCTTGAGGAATGTCTCCTGAGTTAAATCTTCCGCAGTTGTTGGATTTTGGGTTAACCGATACGCACCTGCATAAATGGTGCTCATTAATGGTAGTGCTTCAAGTTCAAATCGTTCAGCAATGTCTGCAGGCTTAAGGCTCAGATCTTGCTCGGACACAAGTAGCACACTATCCCCTTTCAGGGATATAAACGATATTCGGCGTGGATTATTCCGCGTTACGCCTTGAACTTGTAGCCCATCCCACGCACAGTTTGGATGATGTCATCATCCAATTTCTGTCTCAGATACCGCACGTACACATCGACAACATTCGAATTAGGGTCAAAATCTAGATCCCAAACATTACTGAGTAGTTGCTCTCGTGAGAGTACTCGATTTGGATTTCGCATAAACAACTCCAAGAGGGCGAACTCACGTCCAGAGAGTTCTATCTTCTTACCATGGAATAGCACTGTTCTATCGTGAAAATTTAACTTGACGTCACCAACTACTAACTCATTCAGTGACGGCGTGCTCTGAGGACTTGAGTCTTTAAGTCGTAAACGTATACGGACGAGCAACTCCTCGAAAGCAAAAGGCTTCGACATATAGTCATTTGCTCCAAGTTCTAATCCCGATACCCGATCAGACACAGAATCTCGTGCGGTCAAAATAATGACAGGCACGTTGTCGCCAGTTCCACGTAACTCATTCAAAATCTCAATGCCGCTCTTCCCAGGTAGTCCAATATCAAGAAGAATCAGATCGGGACTTGAATATTTTGCCCATTGAAGTGCCTCGATACCGTCATTGACGACATCAACTTGATATCCGTGACTCTCAAGTCCACTCTTAATGAATGAAGCAATGCGATTTTCATCTTCGATTATCAAAATTCTACTCACGTCAACCTTCTATCTTGAGGGATCCTCATCTCGAAAATTGTGCCTTCTGGATGATTGTCAAGAATCCTAATAGTGCCTCGATGTGCATCAACAATTGCTTTAACAATAGAAAGTCCAAGACCCACACCTCCACTATCCTGAGGTGAATGTGTGTTATCGATCTGGAAAAACCGAGAAAAAACCTGTGATTTCGCATCGTCTGATATCCCCGACCCAAGGTCTTTCACAAAAAAGATTGCTTCGTCATTCTGCACCTTCATGCCAAGAGTGATTTTTGATCTCTCAGGCGAATACTTCACAGCATTCTCAATAAGTTGTAATAAGGCTTGAGTTAATCGCTGCTTATCTCCGCGGATTTGCAATTCAACATACTCAGCAATTTCAATTGGATTTGAGTATACCGACTGAGCTTTCTCTTGAAGTTCCTTGATGAAAACATCTGCGCTAAATGAACTGAATTGCACAAAATTCGGTTGGGTTGCCTTGGTTAAAGATTGCAAATCCTGCACCAATCGAGTCATTCGATTCACTTCGTCTTCAATAATTGCCACACTTTGCTCGCTATACCCTTCGCGCTGCATCAGTTCGATATGCCCCTTGAGGATAGTGAGTGGTGTGCGCAACTCATGTCCTGCATCATCAATGAACCGTTGCTGATCAGTGAAACTGGATTCAAGCCGAGATAACATATTATTAAATTCCTGACCAAGTTGGGTAATTTCATCATCAACACGGGCAGTTTCAAACTTTAGTTGACGGATGAAGTTATCTTTGTTGACCTTTTGTGCCTGTGACGTGAGTTCCGCAATAGGTGAAAGTAGGCGTTTCACAATCACACTCAAGATTCCTCCGGTCAGTGCAAAGAGAACAAAGAGCCCGAGACTCAAGTTCCGAAAGAGGGTGTTCGTCGAGTCCAGCTCTTTATCTAGGTTCGTTACAACAATGAGGCGTCCCATCTTGGAATCAAGCCCAAGAATTGGATACACCCCATAACGAAGTTCTCCGAGGTCAGAAATATAGGTGTCAAGTGTTGGAAGTTCAACCTGATTAACAACATCGAGAAAAGTGGCATCTTTATCTACTCGTAAGATGCTGTTTCCCGGGCTTCGAAAAGTCACCATAGAATCAATCGTCGAGAACATAGTTTCGTTCTCACTGGATATTCTTCGACTGAGGAAGGTTTCAAGAAGTGCATCACTGTTTTGAAAGGGTTCACCCGTATTTGGATTGATGCCAGTTGTGGCGAGTAACTCTAGTTCGTTTAATTGTTGCAAGATTTCAAGATCCACTCGCTCTCGAACCTGCTCAGTCACACTCCAACGTGAGAAAACCAAAGTAATCGACAATAAAAGGGAAAGAGGAACAAGAATTCCTATAGTTATTTTCAGCGAAATGGGTCGAAACTTTTTCACTACTTGGTCCTCGTGTAGTCAAAGTCTTCGCGTGCCATCTCTCGTTCGTGTCCGCGAATCATGTGATCTTTCGAGATATCAAAGTCTCCATCACCGTCATCACTATGTAAACTCACAAGATACTCACCCGAATTTAACGGGGTCGTTAACTGTATGCTGGCTTTTCTTGCGCCGTACTTGAGCAATTCAACGTGGAAGATCTCGCCTTGCTTCGAACGAATGACCAGCCACACTGAATTAAGAGAAAACTCAACTTCGTCAATCATCAATGAAGTTCCGTCGCCCGCCTGGTCATCAATATCAATTTCTGCTTCCGGATCAGACGGTGTTTTCTTTGGCTCTGATGGGATTTCACTCATCGATTCACTCGGGCTAGGTAGTGAGGATGATTTACCATTTAAGGTAAGCGCGGAAGATGGAAGTGTCAAAGGCGAAGATGTATTTGACGAACAACTTGTGCCAAGGATGAGAATGAGGAGAATCGAGAATATACGCTTCATCGCTCTTCCTTGATAAATGAAAGGGGTGTGTGTCATCAACACACACCGCCTCATACGTCTCTTAGTCGTTGCTTACAGGAGTGCTTGGTGTTCCACCTGTTACTGGCGTAGATGGAGTGCTACTCGAAACTGGTGTAGATGGAGTAACTTCGGAAACCGGTGTTACAACACTGACAACTGACTCTTCTTCAACAGGTGAAGTGCTTGATACTACTGTCGAAGGTGAAGTGCCGCTCACAGGAGAGACAACATCATCAGTTGAACCCGTCAAGTCATCTTCAGAAGATATGACTGAATCATCTTGGGTGGATGTACCTTTATCTCCACTTCCTTTGGTTTTCTTTCCACTATCAGTAATTCCAGGAACTGTGATTTCACCAATAGAATAAATCTCAGCTTGATCCTGATTAGAAACAACATCTTCAATTGCACTCAAGGTACCAGGGTTGAAAGAAACTACCCCAGAACTCGTTGCTTGAATAACGGCGGCAGTTGCAACAACACCAATGCTCAGTGCTGATGTGGTACCAACTCCAAACCACTTAATTTTCTTCATAAGGTTCCCTTCACTAGGTGAGCCTAATCATCCCCGATAAGGGTGAAGTAACGATGAAGTTAAGATGAGAAAATTCTCATCATCCTGGTTCAAAGCGTCCAAAAACTTCAGAAATAGATGCTCTCTCGCGTGAACTTGGGAAGGGAATGAAGCCAAGAATGCCACGATGTGTCGAGAGGTGAGCTGCCGCATCAGGGTGAGATTCCCACCCCCGTGAAGGCTCGAGAGCCACGTGCGGAGGAATTCGGCATATTTTTGGCAAGCGCTATTGCCTTGGTTTATCACCATACCAAAAAAGCAACTTGCAAGTAATGCGCTTTGGTCTTCTGCAAGATACCCAAGACCAGCATTGTCAAAGTCCAACACCCCAAAGTCAGAACTAGTATGAAACTTCAACTGCCCCAAATGAAAATCGCCGTGGATGAATCGTTTTTCACTGCTATCGGGAAATTCAAGTGTTACGTTCACACTTCTCTCTATTACTTCAAGTGCCTCGGGGTCAAGTCGTGATTGAAGAAGGGATACATACCATTCGTGGTTCAAAATAACTTTTCTTTTCGCCTCTAACTCAATTGGAATAGTCTGCAAAGTCCTTTGAAATTGATGAATTCCAGAAACGACACCTTCCATATTGACATCACTGTGTAGAAAATCATCTCCATACAATGCTTTGAAAATCAACACATCGTCATTCGCAATTCCAATAAGTTCAGCTGTCTTCACGTTTGATTGGATGACTTTCTGAATCTCAAGAATCCGATCAGCATTGCTTTTCGTAGTAACTTTGGTAAAAAACTCACCAAAGTTTGTCGTAACACGAAAAACTGCTCGTTTGCCAGCCCGATATGTAACATTCTTGACATCCTGCACTTCGAATTTTGGTTCAAGCTTCTTTAGCAGTGTGAGAAGTGCTGGTTTTACAGCTACGAGCGGAAGCCCTGGAAGGTACGGATCATTCGGAAATCGCCAAAGTCGAACCCACATGCCTAACTCTGGAAGGTGAATCTGAAATTCTGCGTTGAGCCATTCTGTGCTACCGACCTGCGCATACACGAAAGTTGGCTCTTGAAGTTCGAAAACTTCAAAACCATAAATCACACCTTCCGAATGAATGTCGGTGGAAAGAATGCGAACAGAATTGCCAGAAACGTCAAAGTGTTCGGCCAATACTTCCTGTAAAACTTCTTGCATCATTACTCGATAGGTTCTAACAAAGATTCGTTGTTATTTTTCGTGGCATTTACAAGTTGCGACACTTTATACGCATGTACTCGTGGTGGCACTTTATGTATCACTTCCTGTGCTTCAGATTCATTTCCACTTAACCACTCTGTAAAGTCCTGTGGCCCAACGAGGACGGGCATCCGGTCATGAATATATGCAAGGTCATCAACAGCAGAACGTGTCAATATGGCACAAGTAAAAAGCCATTCATCCGTTGCCGGATTTTTCCACGCAGACAATAAGCCTGCCATGCTCACAAAAGGTTCATCGGGCAGCGTATGGAAGTAGGGCACCTTTGTTGTTTCACTTCGCTGCCATTCGTACCAGCCTATTGCCGGGATGATGCAACGAGATTCCTTAAAACTATCTCTAAAGGACGGCTTTTCTGCTGCTGTTTCACTTCGAGCGTTGATCATCTTGGCCTGCATAGTCGAGTCCCTAGCCCATCGAGGTACTAATCCCCAAGAAGCGACACGCAATTTTCGGTTTTGGCCTTTTTCATCAACCACATACACGGAAGATGTTGGTGCAACGTTGAAATTTGGAGAGAGTTCTGCTGCATCTCGCGTCCAGGCTTCATAGTAGATTCCAAGTGCATCTTTATCTACGGGCAAGGCATATCGACCACACATAAGGCCAACTCTAAGACGATAACCTGCCCCTGTGACCACAACGGTATGGAAAGCACCTACGATTTCAGCGCCATTCAGCGCTGAAATTCGCGTTCCTGGATCAAAGTCTCAGACAAATCGTGCTCTCGTCCTCGCTGCCCTTTCTCAAGGTCCAAGTTCAATTGTCAATCCCCTTCGCGCACGAGATACATTGTTGATGAAAGATGCACTAAAAGCGCTTGGTGTACACATTGAAGAAAGTAGCGCAGATTGGCACGTTACACCGCATCCACTTCAAGGTGCGGGAATTATCCAATGCGGACTAGCTGGAACCGTAATGCGGTTTCTACCAATCGTAGCTGCTTTAGCGAATGGCGACACAACATTTGACGGAGATGCTGAAGCGCGCGTACGCCCTATGTCCACAACGCTGCAATCGTTACGGCAGCTAGGTATTCGAGTATCTGGTAACGAATCATCACTTCCCTTTACTGTTCACGCGACTGGCAAAGTTTCAAAGCGACTCGTTGATGTCGATGCATCCGCTTCGAGTCAGTTTGTGTCAGCACTCCTACTTGCTGGGGCACGATTTGACCATGGAATTCAGATTCATCACCAAGGTGACATACTTCCATCGCTT
>Ga0129333_10005564_pt1 | contig 11869 bp, 6 predicted proteins | sample CPB6_08_DNA_FD_94474 | JGI IMG/M metagenome (GOLD analysis project Ga0129333, IMG submission 94474) | Freshwater to marine salinity gradient microbial communities from Chesapeake Bay, USA - CPBay_Sum_0.6_0.8_DNA | ecosystem: Environmental > Aquatic > Marine > Coastal | place: USA: Chesapeake Bay... | reverse complement strand
GTCTAAGTACGAATCTGTTGGTGGATTCGGCAAGGGCGAGAATTGGGAAGCTTTGAAAGAACTGCTTGGCGGTTCGCTTGGTTTCCTTGTTGCTCCCGCTGCCGTTGGATTCGGTGCTTCGTTTGCTACAACTCCGATTGGCGGCGTTGCCGCCGGTGCAGGTACTACCTTAGCACAGTACGAAGTGCGAGCATTACTTCTTCAAGCCCAAGAACAAGAACGCGCACTTGCAGAGGGGCGCACTCCGAGAGAACTTTCGCTTGGCAAAGCAACGGCTGCGGCTGCGGGACAAACCGCACTTGATTATCTCGGGTTCAAACTCTTTAAACCGGCGTTCCGTCAGTTTCCTTTCCTACGTAATCTTGTCTCTCCTGACGCCGATGTTGCAGAAGAAGCAGCGAAAAAGTTAGTTACCGCTGCGCGAGAGGGAACACTTAGATCAACCGGAAGCGGTGTTGTACGAGGCGTTGCTGGTGGCGTAGCGTTTGAAGTCCCACAAGAAGTTGCTCAACAAGCACTTGAACGATGGCAAGCGGGGCTTTCATTAACTGACGCTGAGGCTCAAGAAGAATTTAAGCAAGCCATGATTGGCGCAGCCGTCCTTGGTCCGCTTATTGGTGGCGGTGCTGGCGCTATTAAAGCACGCGCTGAGCGTTCTCGGGCCGGGGAGCTTAGTGGGATTACGGATACCGCTCAGGCTCGACTTGAAGAGATTACAGCTAAACCCGCCCCTACTACGGAAGAACAGGCAGAAGCCAAGTTCATCCAAGATAACATTGACAATCCGCTTGAGTTAGAGAAGCGGTACGGTGCCTTGGCTAAGGCGGCAAAGCCTGAAGTAAAGACTGAAGTCGAAGAAAAGAAAGAAGAACTTAGCCCCGCTGATGCGCTTATTGAAGCGCCGCCTAAGATTCCGGCTGAGCAAGCTCCGCAGAGTATGCGTTATGAGCCAAGCACGCTCACGCTTGAACAGGTTGATCAAGAAATTATTGCGATGGAGCAACAGCAAGATCAGTTAGCTGATCTTCTGACCGATACTGAACAGTTAGCAAGGCAAGCACAACTTGCCGGTATTGCACCTGAGCTTTACGCGGCAAACGTCACTCAAGCGTTTGACAATCTCGCAACCCGTCTTGATATCTTTAATAAGTTTGCAGACGGTACGCTTGAGCCTGTTAAAGCTCCGATTACACCCGCAGTTATAACTGCTACTGGAACGTCGCCTGAAGTCGCTAAAGCTCTGAATGTCCAACCCGTTACGACTCCTTCTGCCCCTGCAACACCGGGAGGCATTGATGCAACCGCAGCCGCAGCACCGCAAATTACTCAGCCGTCTGTCAGTGGAACAGCTAGAGGAGGCGTTGGAGTGCCTCCACAAGGACCTGTCTCCGCAGGACCCGTATCTACAGAACCTCTCGTCGAGGGAGTGGAGCCTGCTGCACGAACTGTTAGCGATGTTGCTGTACGAAAAGAAGGTGTCGAGCCTCCATTAGCACCGGAGCGTACGGCAGATCAGATATTTGCTGAGGCTGAAGAAGCACGGAAAGGCGCTGTTGCTTTACTAAACAAGAACGGCAGAAGGCCCGCTGTCAATACTAAAAAGCGTCAACGATATGATGAACTAGTCGCAAAAGCGAATGCTTTAAAGGAAGAGTGGGCGCAGAAGACCCGACAAGAACTTGCGGCAAAATCCGCTCAAGGTACACCCGCCGCAGCCCCGGCACCCACTGTTGCTGCTACGACTGCCCCTGCCGCTCCGCCAACTCGCGCACCCGCCGTCGCGGGTACTCCGCCTACGCCGCCAAGACCGCCGGGTACTACGCCTTCGGCTGCTCCACAACCGTCAGGTAAGCCTAAGCCTACTCCACGACCGGGACAGCGTTCCGTTATTGGTGGACTCCCCAACGGCACTACAGGGAATGTAGCTGACGCTGTAGGTAGAGCGATTAACAGTCAGCCTTCTCTGACTAAACAAACATACGATCAACTTCGCGCTTTATTAGACGGCACGACAATTACTGACTACATGAAAGCAGGTATTTTTGCTTTCCTTTCTTTACCGCAAAAAGTCGTACTCTACTCCAAGGAGTTACCGTCTCTTCGTGCTTTGCTAAATGTATTGACGGCGCGGGCCTCTGAACTTAAAGCACGTAAAGAAATTCTTGACCGGAATCTTCGTAAATGGAAACAGCGTATCAGTAAGTACGATGCTGATATGCGTGAGGAGTTTTACGAGATTGCACACGAGTCAACTCGGTTACAGGTGGAATTTAATAATCCTAAAGATGCTAACAATCCGCTGACTAAACGGTTTAAAGCGTTACCTAAAGACTTACAAGATACGTATTTTGAAATGCTTGACAGCTATAAAAGTATGGCTGACGAGTACTTGGCTATTCTTGGTAAAAAACTTTCTAGGCGGACTTTTCGTAGGCTTGAACGGCGAATGGCGCGAAAGCGCCTAAAAGTCTATTTGCCATTGTTCCGTGAAGGCACTTACTGGTTGGCGTACCAAGACAAAAATAACGATACTGTTCATCGCGCATTTACGTCAACTATATCTAGAAACCTTGCTTGGCTGGATGCCGTAAAAAACGGTGCCGTTAAAAGTAGTAAACAGGAATACGTAAGGATTGAAGACGCGCTAGAGAAGTCACCTCCGGGGCCATTCTTCAGTCAATTGATGGAAGAACTTAAAGATGCACCGGAAGGTACGAAGCGTGCGCTGTATGAACTTTATTTAGATCAGCTCCCCGCGCAGTCTATCCGGCAGCAGTTCCGTGCCCGTGCCCGTGAGGACGGTACTTTCGGATACAAAGGTTACGAGACAGATCTCCTCAACGTGTATGCAAACGTTGCTACACGTATGGCTAACCAATTAACAAACCTTGAATACATTCCAGAAATAGACAAGGTTTATAGCGATATCCAAGAAGAAGCGGAGAAGGGTCCGGCTCAAGGTAAAAGCGCGGCTATTAAAAAACTATTAAACAATTTAGACAAGCAGATGGACTATCTGCGCGATCCCGGCAACAGTACGTTTGTTAATGCAGCCTCTAGCTTCAGTTACTACTGGTACATCATCGCCAACGTATCTACTGCGGCAATCAATACTTTGCAGTTGCCAATGGTGGTGTACCCGTATCTTGCTCCGAAGTACGGCATGAGTGAGACAAGTGACGCAATGGAAGAAGCGTCTCGTCTGTACTTTAAAGGCGGTTGGGATAACGACGGCGTACCGGGCGGCGTTAAGAAGTGGCCGTCAGATCGCACGTTTGGTGCAAATCTACCCAAAGGTTCCCCCCTTGCTCGGCTGTACGAAGCCGCAATAAGGCACACAGCGATCCGTCGTTCTACTGGATACGACATCATAGAAGGCAGAAAGAAGTCCTATGGAATGGGGGACTATGCTGGCTTAAAGGCTAAAACTGAACAGGTTCTTGGTTGGGTCTTTCAGAATTCAGAACGCTTCAATCGTGAAATAACGTTGATTGCGGCGTTTAATCTTGAGCTTAAGAAGAATGGCGGTGACGTAAACGCTGCTATTCAAGAAGCAATTGATGCCGTGAACATGACTCACGGCACAACTTTAACCGAGGCTTCTCCCCGTGCGTTTCAAACGGGGTTTGGCAAAATAGCGTTCACGTTCAAAAACTTCGCGCAGACAATGATTTTCTTGCAGGTTAAGTTGTTGAACGACGCAGTGCGTGGAGAAAGTAAAGAAGTTAAGAGACTTGCGGCTCAGCAATTACTTGGCATTGCTTCGATGTCCTTTATTTTTGCGGGGGCTACCGGTATGCCGTTCTATGGCGCGGCAACGGTGATGGCAAACTTACTGTATGAATTACTTGGTGATGACGATGAGCCGTGGGATGCAGACCAAGTAGTTAAAGACAGTATAAGTGCGCTACCGCAGAAGGGTGTGGTAAACCAATTGTTGATGGCAGATGTAGCTTCACGTAGCGGTTTTACTAACCTATTGTGGCGTGACGACGACAAGCGCGTAGAAGAAATTGGCGGCGTTTTGTTTGCGATGGAACAGTTGTTTGGTCCCGCATACGCGGCGACTATGAGCATGATTCGTAGCGCGGACGATTGGAATAAAGGTCATACCTACCGTGCTGTTGAATCATTTATGCCCGCTGCCATAAGAAACGGTCTTAAAACGTGGCGCTACTATTCTGAAGACGCTAAGACCCGAAGCGGGGCCCTTATTTATGATGACTTTAATGCTTATGAACTGTTTTTACAGACTCTAGGCTTTACCCCTACACGTCTTGCTGCTAGGACCGAGGCAGCGGGGTCGTTAGGTAAGGCTATGAAAGATATCGAAAATAGAAAACAAGCGTTACTAGAGCGACGTTATTTCGCTATTACTAGAGAAGATAAAGAAGATCTTGCTAAGGTCGAGGCGGCTATCGCTAAGTTCAATCAGTCTGAAATGGTAAGAAAGACTAGACAGCAGATCACGGCTGAAAGCAAAAGTAAATCGTTGCAAGACCGCCGTAGACGTACAGCGCAATCGACGTATGGTGTCTATACACCGCCTAAAATGCGGCCTCTCGCTGAAGAGCGTAAAGTAGAAGACTAACTAATGCGCCAGACGCGCACGCCGAGGTGTCCTTCCTTGGACGAGGCATAAGCCTTTACTCGTACTTGAGCAGCCTTGGCGCGGCAATCTATAACGTAAAGCATCTCCGCGATCTTGAGGGTAGGGATAAAGAAACTGTCCCCTACCGCCATACCCTCAAACGGGAAGACCCACTCGGGCTCAATGACTTTGGTTACTGTCATCTAGCATTTCTTTAGGGATGTCGTACTGGAATGCATAAACATGAATGGGCGGTGAATTCATACCTGCCTTCCACCCGGTTGATAGCCGCATCTTCTTCGACTCTAACTTAACGGTGGACTTCTCCAACGCTTTCTCAAACTCGGCGGAGCCGACGCTTTTCTCGGCCAAGAACTTCTTAAACTTGCTCTTTGACACGTACTGAGTACCACTGCCAATCTCGACACGAGCAACAAGTTCGCCGTGCGGTTCGTTAATGACTCGGCCTTCGTCGAAGATCAACGTTCCACGTCGCCACTGATCGTTCAAGAACTCAGTGATCAATCCTTCGTAATCCGTGACCTGATTCTTCTGTGTATTGTCGCGCACTTTAATAGTCTCCAATATTACTTTATCGTATATACGTTCTATATCGAGGCTAATGATCCCGGCTTCAATAGCAATCTCGGCCCCGGCAAACGTTGCACTAAACGCAGTTTCGTAGAACCGGAAGGCAGCGTTACTGCCCAACTTACTTGCAACCAACCGCTTACTCCACTTAGCTATCCGGGCCTTGATCTCGTCTTCGCCTAACGTCAAAAGTCTATCTATGTACGCTGCGCCCGCGTGCCCGTAGTTGTTATGCAGAGGATCAAATATGCTACGTCCGACTTCGATAGTCAGGTACGAAGGTTGTACAAGCACGTACTCCAAGAGGCGCATGATCTCGCCACTTGCGTTGGCTTTCTTAGATAGGATCAGATCGTAGAGCGATATGTTAGATGACATGAGACAGAGCATCGACGCGATCTCTTGCTGCTCACGCTCGGCGTTAACCGAACTCTGCATACGCATCTTGCCCTTACCCTGCGAGATCAAGTGAACAAGCTTCGATATCTGCTCGGGCGGTTTGTCATGCACCTCGTCCATACCCATCATGATGTTCTTGAGGGACATCGCACGGCTGTTAAAAGCGTTATCCGTAGATTCGTAAACGCTAAGTGGCTTGGGCGATCCCCATACGGAAAGCGCGGCGAGGAGCGATCCAGACTTGGCTGCGCCAGATAGACCCGTGAAGCAGAACGACATGCCGTTCGTTGACGTGAACCTCATGAGTGGAGAACCGAACGAGATAAATACACCGAATGCTTGCATCTCCAACTCGGGCTGATTAAGTTTATTGATGCAGTCCTTCCACACTTGGAAGTCGCCTTTCGGCTTCATAAGTCTAGACACATCACGTATTAGGGGACTGGATGCCGCCCTGCGTTGCTGACCGTTACCGTAGTACTCAGTCTCACCAACGATGAAAGACTTCAGATCCTGCGACCATCCCATCTGACGGCAGACAACCTCGGCCTTGTCTCGGCTTTGTAAGTAATGTGCCCATTTCATAGTGTACTCCACCATCTTCGGCCAAAGTTTTTGATTCGGAGGCGCAATTCCAGCCTTACCTAAAATAACTTTCATGCTTTCCACAGACTGTGCCTCGCCCATTGAGATGTATTTCTCACGAACTTCGTGGGGCAGTACGACTCTGAGTAAGAATAGCTCACCTTCTTCGTCGCCATACATGCGTTGTACCGGGAAAAATTCATTAGTCGATATCAACACGGGTTCAGGCTGGATGCTTACTCCGTCATCGTCAACTTCTGCGGGGGGAAGGAAGTAGATTCCTCCGGCTCGTCCACGTACATAGGGTAAGACCGCTTTAGGGAATACCGGAATTTCTTCGGGATTCTCCACGATCCGAATTGTGTCCTCTTGACTAATCGCTTCGACTGTCGGGGCGGCGATAAATTTTCGGCCAAGGGCAAGTGGATTGGTGATTCGTCCCTTATGAGGACATCCGTTACATCCACCGGGGTTTCGCTGCTCGAAAATGCCGCAACTATGTGGTTTACCAACTGTTTCATTCGCTTTCCTAATTGTGGCTTCTGGGCTATATCCGGGGTAATCCTCGGACATCAAGTGAATTGCGGTATCCCAATCTGTACATTGACGCGCAATAGACAGAGCAGAATGCCAAAGAGGTTCTGGCAGATTCTTAGAATTGATCAACGCAAACTTAATCTGATTACATCCATTACCACTCAGACTAGCTTCTGCAATGTCGGAGAAAGTCGTCTCGTAGTTATCAAGTTTGGCGATCTGCTTGGTGTCTTCATCCAATCCCTTGGGGATAAGATCAAGAATTGATCCGACAGGCGTATCAATTTCGCCTAAGTAATCTTTAAAGGCACCGAAGTCATACTGATTAAACTCGTCCGTCAGCAGACTCGTCGGGTTCGGCGGGTCAGTCTTAAAGTTCAGCGTCTCAGGGCAACGCATGATCCGTGTAATGTCTGCCGTTACAACAGGATCAATCTTCATGTGGTCCAAGCACAACTGCTTGAACTTCTCGGCATACGGTTTCCACTGTGCAATTGGAACGTCTTCTTCAAACGCCCAGTACGCATGAATACCGTTGCCCGAATCGACAACAATAGGCGGCGGTAGTTCCGTAACCTTAAGGAAATGGTCTAAGTCTTCGATAGCCTCGACTTTGCTTTTGTAACAACCCGGCTTGTCTGGCTTAACATCCAGATCAACAAAGAACGAGCGGCAGTAAGCAGCGTAGTCGCCCATACGACTATGGCCGCTAAAACTACTCAGTGCTATGAATACATTCTTACCGTCATGATTTATGTTCTCTACTAATGATTCAACTTCATCAAGGCTACTGGCAAACCGATTAACTACCTTCTTGTCCTTGGAAATCTCGGTAACACAGTAGACGCCCTGCGAAGGTAATACTTTCTCGTAAAATTGTTTTCGCATGGACACCAACTCACTCTGATAAAAAAGGCGGGGCGACAGCCACCCCGCCAACCCTCTACTGGAAAATTAAATGTTCCTGCCGATCATTCCCTCTATGTAGGTTTTGGCCTGTTTAATGTTCTTAGCTGGAAGAACACCGTCCTTCATGTCTTGCTCGACAAGATGCATAAAGGCTTCAACAATCTTGCGCTTTTTCTCATGCATAACTTGTCCACGGAACCACAGATGTACCGTGTTCCTTGTGACCTCAAGCGCAGGGGCTATGTAGGCAATTGGTAGATTAGCCTCGACACACAAACGGCCAAGCCTTACGCCTAACAGAGACGAATCCCCGTTCTGCAACTTGACTAGTAACTTGCCGCCGTATGTGCGAGGCATGAATCAACCTTTCTTAGACCACTTCTTAATAATATCGGAAGCATCAGCCGTCGGAGCCGCAGCCTCTTCTGATTTCTTAGCTTCTCTAATAATAGGTTCGGCTAACGCAGCTTGCCCCGTAACAACCGGGCTTCCCGGCACTTCACCCTCGTCCTGCTGATACACAGTCAACTTAACTGCATTCTCAGCCGCCTTGGTCTCTTTCTGTCGCTGAATAACTTCGACATCATTTTCGGGAACAACCGCAGTGGGTGAGAACAGTAGCTTCGGGACAGGCGACTTAGTGTCGAACTGCATCTTAGTTACGACCCGACCCGCAGAGATGTTGTTGTTAGCAAGCATCTGAATGTATGGACGGAACGGGAACTTACCGGCCTCTTCTTTACCGAAGCAGGACGTAGCAGGAAGAACCAACTGCATCACATCGCCGCCGGGGTCTTGCGGTAAAACAACCGCAGTGCGCCACGACAGACGGCAAGCAGCGCCACTACCGCCTTGACCGCTACCCTTTACTGACCACTGACATGAGTCACAAGAAGTAGCCTGTGGAGACTTGACCTCGGCATCGGGAACCTTGGAGTCGGATGACCAGCAAATTGGGGCGATCTTCTCGCCTTCCTTGTAAGCCCCGGTGTAGTAAGTACGGCTCGGGCTGTGCGCCATCTTCACGAAGATCACGTTCATGTGGCGATCTTCAATAGCGCCGATCTCTCGACCTCCTGCCATCTTACGGAATACGCCGCCCTTGATAGAGATGCGCTTTGCAAGATTGCCACCGCCACCACCGGCAACAGCGCGTGTATCGTCATCGACCCCGCTTTGAATTTTAGCGAGTTCGCTCTTCAGACTTGCAATGATATCGTTACTCATAGACTCCTCACCTACTGGATTTACGTACTGAAACACCGTACTCACGCATCACGTTCACACCGGGCGGCAACCCGTCATTTACGTGTTCTCTCAAGAACTCCTTAAAGTTGCTCTGATGAATGCGCCGCTCAAGTAACTGAACCGCTTCATTGTCGAGAACAAACTTGTAGAAGTTATCCCAGTCTTGACAGAAGTAGCGTTCGTTTAACTTCCGCATGACTGTACCGTGTTCAGTCTTGATACTGTCGGCATTGACTGCGTTACACATATCAAGCATCACGGCTTCTAACTTAGACATATCATCTTTCAACTTCGCATCGGCTATCTCGTATTCACGAAGTAACCGTTCACGTTCTGTGCGTATACTGAGATACGCTATAACTAATTCGTCTGTGTTACCCACACTCGTCATACTTCCTCCAACTCCTGTTTATACAGGTCTACCAATTTTTGATGAACATCCACTTTACCTTGCAGCATCTCGTACATCTTTTTCTCGACTTCCGATCCGCGCAAATGCACTACCAACATTTTATTAACTTGCCCGTATCTTTCGATACGCGCTACGCACTGCAAATACGTTTCGACTGACATAACGGGAGACCAAAACACTACAGTGTCAGCGGCGGTCAAAGTAATTCCGTGCGCTGCCGATTGTGGTTGAATGATCAGTACTCTTGGGTCACTCGCCGTTTGAAATCGGCTAATAATTTCCGAACGTTCTTTCGCTGCTACCGACCCTTTGATGATCTCGTTTGTGATGCCTTCGTTTCGTAGGTACTCGCTTACTATATCAATAGAATGCAGGAATGGAACAAATACTACAACCTTATTTGTAGTTTCCTCAAGCACCTCTTTCAATGCATGAAGGCGTGGCGTAACGTCAAATTGCACAACATCATGCTTGTCTGTGTACACAGCACCGGCTGATATCTGTAATAGTTTATTCAGCGATGCCGCAGCGTTGACAGCGGAGATCTGTTCACCTGCTGCTTCTATCAGTAATTGTTTCTTTAACTCAGTGTAGTACTTCTGTACTTGTGGTGTGAGCGGCACATCGCGTGTCTGGTAAACAACGTCGGGTAAGTCTAAGCATTCTTTTTTGGTGTAGCGAACCGCCGGTTGAAGCGCCCGATACACCTCATCGGTAGCAATATTCTTAGGTACCCACTTAAACTTACTAACTTGAACCATTACGCGGTCACGCCACGCCGTAGAAAACTTCGGTACGCGGGATGGACTAACCAACTTAGCCAATCCGAACGCATCGACCGGAGACTGTGCGGCAGGGGTGCCGGTCATCATCCACAGCCAAGTGGTCGGTTCAACCAATTTAGCGAGTGTTTTCCACCGCCTTGTGTTAGAGCTTTTGTAAGCGTTCGCTTCGTCTACGATAATTAAATCAAACTTAGCTTGCTGTAATTCTGGCAAGATGACCGTGGTGCCATCATAGTTAATGATCGTAAAGTCGAAGCCTTCATCTAAGATCTTCTTACGTTTTGTTGCTGACCCGTGTGCGACACCGCACGTTCGATGCATCGCTGTTTGAAAGATGTCTGCTTGCCACGCCGAGTACATGATCGACAGTGGGCAGATGACTAAGACTTTCTTGATGACTCCCTGTTTCATCAAGTAATCAGCGGCCCAAATCGCAGCCGAAGTCTTACCTGTCCCTGCCTCGTTGAAACAGAATGCTCGTTGCCGAATAGAAAGGAACTGCGCGGTATCGCGCTGATGGTCGAAGGGTTTGCGTAGTCCCGGCCAGTCGTAGTCCCGCTCCATCGGAGAAGGAATCTTTGGTACGTTCTGACTTGGCAAGAAATGATCTAGGTATTCAGCAAGAACTTTCATCTCGCTGTGATCCCAACAGATCAGTACATCTTTGCTGTGTCTATTGTCCCGAATGATTTCGGTTCGTTCTAATCGCGCCGTAATTTCGGCGGCAAAATTGTTCGACACGGTGAGTTTCACCGCTGCGTTTTCAACTAATTCCATACTGCACCTACTGATAAGAGCCCGTAACGTGGGCCAGACGGTTAACGCCTAAGCGTGGAATGGGCGGTAGCGGCCCAACTTATCGTTAACTGACGCGGTTAATAAGAGAGGGAGTGAGTTGGGTAGCCTCTCAAAGCACACTCGCGTCTTGTGCTTTACTTCATCGCCCCGTTTGACTTTCTACGGAACGAACGATTCTTACTGGGCGACTCTAACCGAGTCCCATCACCATTACTACCGCCTTTTGACAACGCTTTAACGTGGGCAATGTCCTTACCCTTTCGGCTAATACCTTTCTTGTCATAGCTGCGGCGAGCCCGCTGACGCTCCATTCGGTTTTCGTGTTCGCCTCGTTCGACTTGCTGCTTGTACTCTTTCTTGTACGGCCTTGCCTTGTTCACGTATGGCATCATGCTTCTCCATTAAATTTGCGGTCTGACTCAAAGCATCTCTCAAATATTCATGAAACCTAAAGTTAGCTTCAAACTTCTCCTGCAGTTTCTTGTGTGTGGCTTCTAGTCTTACGTACTTTTCTTTGCCAATAAGTATTTCGTGTCTCAAAGAGTTAATATGATCAAGATGCCTACGGATAATTTGTCGTTGCCTGTTGATATCATCGTACATATCACGATATTCTTCGCTGGTCTTGAACTTCTTTATCCGGTCAGCCTTTTTCTTTAGTTCCTTTCTAAGTCTCTTAATCTCTAAATCCTTTGGGTCCTTGTACATCTGCTACCTCTCCCGATAAAATTTACATGTGCTGACGGGGCACCACCCGCAGAGTCCACCCGGCTTCGCCATCCACATAGTGTTTGCGTAAGCCATCTCTAATTGATCTAAGTGCGGAAGAAACACGTCCCATAACTTTCCAGCTTGGTCTCGTGTGTACTCTTCATTAACGAAAGTATTATGCATTACGAACAGCAGGCCCGCCTTGATTCGCTCGACTTGTGGGAAGTGAGCGTAAGTCATCAACGCCATCAGCTTTAACTGTTTCGGATCAGGGTATCTGTTACTGCCCGTCTTGTAGTCAAT
>Ga0129333_10005562_pt1 | contig 11870 bp, 11 predicted proteins | sample CPB6_08_DNA_FD_94474 | JGI IMG/M metagenome (GOLD analysis project Ga0129333, IMG submission 94474) | Freshwater to marine salinity gradient microbial communities from Chesapeake Bay, USA - CPBay_Sum_0.6_0.8_DNA | ecosystem: Environmental > Aquatic > Marine > Coastal | place: USA: Chesapeake... | reverse complement strand
GCGACGTCCCACACAGCGAGGATCACGTGGTAGCCCGAGCGATCCGCCGGGATGGAGATCACGTGGTCAGGATTCGTGCTGGCGCGCGAGCCGTCGTGCTGCACCGTCCCGATCAGCTCGAGCGCAGATCTCGACAGCGGTGCGCTCTGGTCCCAGCCCTGTCTGGTCATGTAGTAATGCCACTTGGCGGTGCTGTGCGCAGCGGTGTACGTCCAGTCGAACAGCATCGGACCCGGGCGGACGTCCGTCTTGGCCCAGCGAGTCGGGCTCTGCTCATCCAGCCTGCCGCCGAACTGTCCCCCCGCAGAGGCGATCAGCCCGTCTGCCGGGCCCGCCGCAGGGAAGCCCTTCAGGTACTCCAGGCTCTGCGGTTCGTATTGCACGCTGCCGCAGTCACGGTTGACCCCTGTTGAGCACAGGTAGGCGCGACTCTGGGGGGCGTTGACGTAGCCGTGGGCACTTGCTGGCGACGCAGCGATCACGCTCATCGCCACCAGGCCGGTGGCGCCGGCGAGCGCGCCGATCGCTGTCTTCGTCGGATTCATGGGGCTGCTCCTTGTTCAGGTCCGCTGTCGGACACCCTTGGTATGCCCGGTATCGGCTCGCACCAAACCGCTCGGCCCCAACCTGATTGACTTGCCCCATGAGCGGTCGTGACCTGAACGTCCTCGTGGTCGGGTACGGCCTCGCCGGCCGCTACTTCCACGCCCCCTTCATCCGGACGACACCGGGGATGGCCATCACGGGTGTCGTCACGTCGAACGCCGAGCGGGCCGAGGAGGCGCGCACGGACCTGCCGGACGCCACGGTGCTCCCAACGCTCGAGGACGCCCTATCCGGCGCCTACGACCTCGCGGTGGTCGCCGGCGCGAACGTCACCCACGTGCCCTACACGCAGGCCCTCCTCGAGGCCGGCATGCACGTCGTCGTCGACAAGCCGGTGGCGGCGAACGCCGAGCAGGCCATGGCCCTTGCGGAGTTGGCGCGTAAGCGCGGTCTGCTCGTGGTGCCCTTCCAGAATCGCCGATGGGACAGTGACTTCCGCACGGCACTCGCGGTCGCCGAGAGCGGGACCCTGGGGCTCATCCACCGGTTCGAGTCCCGCATCTCACGCATGCGCGTCATCCCCAAGCCCGGCTGGCGGGGCTCCCCCGATCCCGCGGACCTCGGGGGGATGCTGTACGACCTGGGGTCCCACGTGATCGACCAGGCGCTGATGCTGATGGGCCCGGTGGTCGGCGTGTCCGCGTCGGTGCGGTCGGTCCGGCCCGCCGACCCCACGGACGACGACGTCGTCGTGCTGCTCACTCACGACTCCGGTGGTCTCAGCGTCCTGACGACGAGCCAGGTCGCCGGCTTCGCCGAACCCCGCATGACCCTGCTCGGCACCCGCGGCGCCCTGCGCATCGACCACTACGACACGCAGGAGGACGTCCTGCGCACCGGAGCGCTGCCGGGAGCCGACTGGGGGCACGAGCGCGCCGGTTCGGAGGCGATCCTGCGCACGTTCTCGGACGACTCGACCATGACGGAGCAGCGCGTCCCGCTCGAGCCGGGCGCCTGGCCCGCTTTCTACGCGCAGGTGGCGGCCGCGATCAGGGGCGAGGCGCCCGCGCCGGTGAGCATCGATGACGTCATCGAGTCACTGCGGGTCCTCGACGCAGCGCGCCTGGCCGGCGAGATGGTGGGCACCGTCAGGCTCGATCCTCCCGCAGGTCACGCAGGGTCCAGGTGACCTGCTGCGTCACGGGGGCCCCCGGACGCGCACGGTGGGACGCGGCCCAAGGGTGATCGACGAGGCCGTCCGGCGGCCCGGTCTGCGGCTCGACGCACAGCGCGCTGGGCAGCGCGTCATAGACCACGAACCACTCCGAGTCCGCGGACACCTGCACCTCCACGACCGAGGGCCACGTGATGGTCGCGCGGCCGGACGGTACGAGGAAGGCGTCGTCGACCGATCCCTCGGGACGGCCCTCGGCCCAGCCGGCAGGCAGCCCGTGCTCGTCGCGCTCGAGCATGCCCACCGCGTCGATCGACCACGTCGCCGACGCTCCTGAGATCCTGCGCCGGAACCACGGATGCCAGCCGACCACGCACGGGAACTCCTCGTCCTCGGCCGTCACGGTGATGCGCGTGGTGAGGGTGCGGGGCTCGAGAATCCAGACCACGTCGACCGTCATCGGCCAGGGCCAGCGACCGTCCGCTGCGCGCCGGTCCATGCGCAGGTGCAGTTCCGCGCGCTGCGAGCCTGTCTCGGCGGACTGCACCGTCATGGACTGGTCGAGGGCGGTGCCGTGGATCGCCCAGGGCGGGTAGTTGACCTCGAGCGGGAAGTCCCCTGTCGCGCAGGCCACGCGGTTGCCGCGCACACGGCCGACCCAGGGCGCCATGGGGTACATCCCGTGCTCCACCGCGTCGTCACCGTGATGGGCCAGCAGCTCATGGCCGGCGGCATGCCAGGAGATCGCCCGGCCGCCGAGTGCAGTGTCGATCAGGAGCCGCGCGCCGGGGACGGCGAGCTCCCGCACGCCGGGATCCGACACCACCGGCGGGTCAGGAGGCCGAGGCCTGGTCGGCGATGACCGAGATCGGGTCGGCCAGCAGCCCCTCGAACGCCGCCTCGGCCGCGCCGATCAGCGTGCTGTCGCCCTTGAGCGCCGGCACGTCGACGCGCACCTGCTCCCGGGCCGCCGGCAGGGCGTGGTGCACCTCGCGGTACACGGCACCGGTGACGAGCGGCAGCATGAGCCGCAGGTGCCCGCCGAGGACGATCACCTCGGGGTTGAAGAGGTTGACCAGGTTCGCCAGGCCGATGCCGAGCCATCGTCCGGCCTCGTCGACTGCCTCACGGGCGCGCGCATCCCCGGCAGCAGCGGCAGCGATGACGTCTTCCGCCGCAAGGCCGGGCCCGCCGTTGCGCACCAGGGCGTCCCTGCCGATACGCGTCTCCCAGCAGCCGGTGGCCCCGCAGCGGCACTGGGCTCCATCGGGGTCCACCACCATATGCCCGACCTCGCCGCCGAAGCCGCCGGCGCCGACCATCGGTCGATCGTTCATGATGATGCCGCCGCCGATGCCCACCTCGCCGGAGAGGTAGATCAGGTTGCGGCTGTCGACCCCCACGCCGCGCACGTGCTCCGCCAGCGCGCCGAGGTCGGCGTCATTGCTCACCGACACGTAGGGGGCTGAGCCGAACTCCGACGCGAGCGCCGATCGGACCATGTCGCCCAAGGGCACGTCCGACCACCCGAGGTTGGGCGCGAACCGCACGAGGCCGTCCGCATGGTCGACCACGCCCGGCACGCCGATGCCGACCCCGACGAGGACGGCCCCAGCCGGTGCGCGTCGCAGGGCCTGGCGGGTCAGGCTGACGATGTCCTTCAGCGCCACCTTCGGGGTGTAGTCCGCGCGTGAGTGCTCGAGGTCCCGACGCCAGAACTCCCGGCCGCCGAGCCCGAGCAGGGCGATCACCGTCGAGTCGACCTGCACATCGATCGCCACCACGACAGCTGACTCCGCAATGGGCTCGACCCGCAGCGAGGGCCGACCGACCTGCCCCGGCATCCCGGCCACCTCGCAGACCAGCCCGGCATCGGCGAGCTCGGAGACGAGCACGCCGACGGTGCTCCGGTTCAGCCCGGTGAAGGCGACCAGGTCCGAGCGACGGGCCGGCCCCGCCTCATGGAGGCGGCGCAGCAGGCGGGCACGGTTGAGTCGACGCAGGTCGTCCTGGGTTGAGGCGGTGCCGGTGACCATGATTCACAAAGTCCGATCGCGTCTAGCCGGAGCCGGAGCGCTTGCGTGAGATCGCGTCGACGCTCGCTGCGACCAGCAGGACGAGGCCGGTGACGACGAACTGGATGCCGGACTGCTGTGTGATAAGCGGGAGGCCGTTGGCGATGACCGCGATGACCAGACCGCCGATGACGGCATCCAGCACCCGGCCCTTGCCACCGAACAGGCTCGTGCCGCCGATGACGGCCGCGCCGACGGCGAACAGCAGGGTCTGCGCGCCACCGGTGGTCGGCGAGACGGAGTTGTCGCGCGAGGCCAGCAGCACGCCGGCCACGGCCGCGAGGGTCGAGCCGATCATGAAGCAGTAGATCCGGATGCGCTTCACGTTGATGCCCGCGCGCCGTGATGCCTCGGCATTGCCGCCCACGGAGTAGACGTGCCGCCCGAAGGATGTGCGCCCGAGGACGAAGGTCAGGCCGACCACGAGCACGATCACGACGAGGACGGCCCACGGCACGCCCTCGATGACCGGGATGCAGCCGATCGGCGCGTCGCCCACCGCCGGGCAGGACTCCTTGCCCGGGCGGACGATCTGCCGCTGCTGGTTCAGGACGTACACGAGCACGCCCATCATGACGGCCAGGCTCAGCGACTTGGCCAGCCAGACCGAGGTCGCAGTGGCCTTCAGGCCCGCCTTGCGCCGGCCGCTGATCGCCCGCCACGAAACGAGGGCATAGCCGAGAACAAGGACCGCCCACATGAGCCAGCCCGCCCACAGCGGCATGTTCTGATTCATGATGGCGAGCAGGACATCGCTGCGCAGGCGGATCGTGCCGCCCTCGCCGATGATCAGCAGCATGACGCCCTGCAGGGCGAGGAACATGGCGAGCGTCACGACGAAGGACGGGATCCCCAGCCTGGCGACGAGCACGCCGATGAACAGGCCGATGACGGTGCCGGTGAGCAGCCCGATGACGAGGGCCACCGGCCAGGCCATCCCCCAGGACGACAGTGCGACGGCCAGCACGGCGGCCGACGTGCCGGCCGTGAATCCTGCGGAGAGGTCGATCTCGCCGAGGAGCAGCACGAAGACCAGGCCCATCGCCAGCACGATGATCGCGGCCGACTGGTTGAGCAGGTTGGCGAAGTTGAAGAACGAGAAGAACGTCTCCGGCTTGAGCGCCGTGAAGAGCAGGAAGAGGACGATGAGTCCGAGGACGGCGGGCAGCGAGCCGACGTCCCCGCCCTTGACCCGCGTGAAGTAGTCACCGACAGCGCGGCCGATGCCGCCGCGATCACCGGCCTCCGGGATGTCGACGTCCGTTGTCTGATGGGCGCTCATGCGACCCCTCCTGCCATGACGTCGTCGGCCTGTATGCCGATCTCCCCCGATCGTCCTGTGGTGATGAGCTCGACGATGCTGCTGTGGTTGACGTCGGCGATCCTGACCTGGGCGGCCATGCGCCCGAGGTAGAGGCAGGCAACGTTGTCGGCCACCTGCATGACGTCGTTCATATTGTGCGAGATCAGGATGACCCCTAGGCCGCTGTCGGCTAGGCGACGGACGAGGTTCAGCACCTGCTCCGTCTGCGCCACGCCGAGGGCCGCGGTGGGCTCGTCGAGGATCACCATCTTGGAGTTCCACAGGACGGCCCGGGCGATCGCGACCGTCTGACGCTGGCCACCGGAGAGGCTGGACACCTGCTGGCGCACCGACTTCAGCGTACGCACCGACAGGCTCTTGAGCGTGTCGGTCGCGCGCTTCTCCATCTCGATCTCGTCGAGCGTGGCGAACCTGGTCTCCTCGCGCCCGAGGAACATGTTGTGTACGACGTCGAGGTTGTCGCAGAGCGCGAGGTCCTGGTAGACGACCTCGATGCCCAGGGCGTTCGCGTCCTTCGGGTCACTGACCGACGCGGCCCTGCCCTCGAAGTAGTACTCGCCGCTGTCGAAGGAGTAGATGCCGGCCACACCCTTGATGAGGGTGCTCTTGCCGGCCCCGTTGTCGCCGACGAGGGCGGTCACCTGGCCGGACCAGACAGAGAGGTCGACGTCATGCAGGACGTGCACGGCACCGAAGCTCTTGTTGATGCCCTTGAGCTGCAGGAGCGGAGTGTCAGAGGTCATGGGACAACCTTGGCGTAAGGGATGGACGGGTCGGGGCAAATCACCGGGACTCCGACGTAGGGAGTACCTGGCCGGTTCACGCCGGTGGGGGCGGGACACGGGTCCCACCCCCACCGGTTCCGTGCAGGCCGGCCATGGACCGGCGGGGGACTGCTACATCACGCCGAGCTCGGCGCACTTCGCCTTGAGCTCGTCCGTCGCGCAGACCTTCTCCACCGTGGTGAAGCCGTCGGCGATGACGTCCTTGACCGTGTCCGCGTAGATCGGCTGCGGCTCGAGCAGCACGGACGGCACCTCGGTGCCGGCCTCGCTGTCGGTCGTGGTGCCCGTGGCGAGCGCGTCAGCGGCCGCCTGGTCACCGTTCAGCAGCGCCACCGCGAGGGCGGCTGCAGCAGCGGCCTCCTTGGCGACGGCCTTGTAGACGGTCACGCACTGCGTGCCCATGAGCACGCGCTGCAGACCCTCATCGGTCGCATCCTGGCCGGAGACCGGGATGGCACCCGCCTGGCCGTTGCGGTCGAGGACTGCGATGGCAGCGCCACCGAGACCGTCGTTCGCGGCGGCGACGGCGACGAAGTCACCATTGGCGTCCGTGTACATCTGCTCGAAGATCGTGCCGGCCTTGGTGTTGTCCCAGTCCGGAACGGCCTGATCGGCAGCGACCGTGAAGCCGGCGCCCTCGAGAGCCGCCTGGTAGCCCTGCTTGAACAGGGTGGCGTTGTTGTCGGTCGGTGACCCGTTGAGCAGGGCGACGGGGCCCTCGGTCACGCCGGCGTCACCGAGACACTTGACCAGGCCCTCACCGATCGCGGTGCCGACAGCCACGTTGTCGAAGGAGACGTAGTACTGGGCGCCGCCACCGAGGGTGAGGCGGTCGTAGTCGATGACGGGCACGCCCGCGGCGGTCGCCTTGGCGATGACGGCCGAGCCGGTCTCGCTGTCGAGGTTGACGATGGCCAGCACGCCACAGCCACCGGCGAGCATGCCGTCGGCGATGGTCTGGAACTTGGCCTTGTCGCCGTTCGCGTTCTGGATGTCGTACTCGACGCCGGCAGCGGTGAACGCCTGCTCGAGGAACGGACGGTCAGCGGTCTCCCAGCGGGCCGACGAGGCGGCGTCCGGCAGGATGACGCAGGCCTTGCCACCAGCGGCGGCAGCCTCCTCTGCGGGGGCCTCGGCGGCGGGAGCCTCCGACGCAGCGGTGTCCGTGGACTCCTCGCTGGAGCTGCTGCACGCAGCGACGAGCAGTGAGGCGGCAGCGAGGCCGGCGACTGCTCCGATCAGTTTCTTGGACATTCGGTGGTGTCCCTTCCTCGCAGGGCGACCCTGCGTGTGTGGTGGGTGGTGTCCGCGTCGATCCGCGGGATCAGGCGATCCCGAGGATGTGGTCGACGACGAGTTGGTCGAGCGCCTCGATGCCGTACCCGCGCTGGGCGAGGGTCTGGACATCGAAGTTCTCGGCCAGGAGCCCGGCCGCCGCTTCCGTGGAGTACGGACCGACGGACGGCACCGCGAGATCCGGCACGCCCGTGTAGGACATGGCCGCGATCACGCGGGGGTCTTTGTCGAACTCGCGGGCCTTCTCCGCGAATGCGAGGTAGTTGCGAATGCACCCGCGCGCGAAGTCCCACACCCCCTGCACGTCCTCCGTGCGATAGGCGTGGGCGTCGAAGTGCTTGACCCCGGCGTAGCCGCTGGTCTCGAGGAGGCGCACCAGGAAGAAGTGGTCCTTCAGGCCCTCGGATCCGAAGCGGAAGTCCTGGTCGAAGCGGCCGATGCGCTGGTCGTTCAGGTCGATGTGGAAGAGCTTGCCCTGCCAAAGGGTCTGGGCGACTCCCTGGTAGAACGACAGGCCCGACATCGTCTCGTGCGCGACCTCGGGGTTCAGCCCGACCATCTCGCGGTGCTCGAGGGTCTCGATGAAGGCCAGGGCGTGGCCGACCGTGGGCAGGAAGATATCGCCGCGGGGCTCGTTGGGCTTCGGCTCGATCGCGAAGCGGATGTCGTAGCCCTTCTCCTTGACGTACCCCGCGAGGAAGTCGAGCGCCTCGGCGTAGCGGGCCAGTGCGTCCCGGGTGTCCTTTGCCGCGGCGGACTCCACGCCCTCCCGGCCACCCCAGAAAACGTAGGTGGGCGCACCCAGCTCGGCAGCGACGTCGATGTTGCGCATCGACTTGGCGATCGCGTAGCGGCGGATCTCGCGGTCGTTGGACGTGAATGCACCGTCCTTGAACACGGGGTGGAAGAACAGGTTGGTCGTGGCCATGGTGCAGCGCAGGCCGGTCTCGTCGAGCAGGGCCTTGAACGTGTCGAGCTCGGCGCGGCGCTGGCTCTCCGGGGCCCCGAAGGTCATCAGGTCGTCATCATGGAAGCTGACTCCGTAGACACCGATGTCGGCGAGGCCCTTGAGCATCGAGTCCAGGGCCATGCGCGGGCGGACGGCCTCGCCGAACGGGTCGCGGCCGGGATTGCCCACGGTCCACAGGCCGAAGGAGAAGCGGTCCTCGGGCCGTGCGACGAACTCCTTGGCCATGCGAACTCCTGTCACTCCACACCTGTCCGGCGGTCCGCATAGATTGTTGTACGCGCCAACAATCTATGTTGTGGGCGACAACATATGTCCGGACATCAGTGGTAGCAAGCCCGATTCGGGCCCGATCCCATAACGATTCGGTCACGTGTGCCGTGACCGCGGGGCGCACGCGTGCCCCGGGTTCAGGCGCGCGAAGGCGAGCGTCAGCCCGCGTACAGCGCGCTGCGCGCACGCGCGTAGGCCGCGCGGACCTCGGCGACCGGGCTCGGCGCGTACTCCACCGGATGACCGTCGCGCACCTGCGCCCACGCCGGCGGCTCCGCACCACCCGCGAGCACCCACGCCGCCTGACGAGCGGCACCGTCGGCGACGTACTCCCCCGCAGGAGGCACGACGACGGGGACATCGAAGAGCGTCGCGGCCACCGCACCCACGGCCGGGTTGGCCGCTGCCCCGCCGACCAGCAGCACCCGCCTCGGCTGCACGCCGACCTCGACGAGGGCGTCGACGGCATCGGCGAGGCCGCCGAGCATGCCCTCGACCGCGGCGCGCGCCAGGTTCGCCGGAGTCATGTTCGCGCGCGTGAGGCCATGCAGGGAGCCCTGCGCCCACGGCAGGTTCGGTGTGCGCTCACCGTCGAGGTACGGCAGGAGGGTCAAGCCGCCCGCTCCGGGCTCCGCCGCCAGGGCGAGGGACGCGAGCCCGTCGAGGTCGACGGCGAGCATGGACGCCGTGGCGGACAGCACACGCGCGGCATTGAGGGTGCAGACGAGCGGCAGGAAGTGCCCCGTGGCATCCGCGAATCCGGCGACGAGTCCTCGCGGGTCACGCGCCGGGACGTCCGAGACCGCGAACGCGGTGCCCGAGGTGCCGAGCGAGACGACGACGTCGCCCGGGCCCGCGCCGATGCCGAGCGCGGCCGCCATGTTGTCGCCGGTACCCGGGCCGAGCACGATCCCCCCGGGCATCTCCCCCACGGCCTCACTCGGATCCGCCACCCGGGGCAGTTCGGCATCGTGGCCGAGCGCCAGCGCGAGCAGATCGGTCCGGTACCCGCCGGTGATCGGCGACCAGTACCCGGTGCCCGAGGCCTCACCGCGATCGGTGGCGGCCGAGGCCGGCCGACCTGCGAGCAGCCAGGTGAGGTAGTCGTGCGGGAGCATCACGCGCGCGGTGCGCTGCGCGTTCTCCGGCTCCATCCGCGCCATCCAGCGCAGCTTCGTCACGGTGAACGCCGCGACGGGCACGCTGCCGACCGCATCCGCCCAGGCCTGTGGTCCCCCAAGCTCGGCCACGAGATCATCCGCATCCGGTGCGGACCTCGTGTCGTTCCAGAGCAGGGCCGGACGCACGACCTCGCCCGCACCGTCGAGAGCGACCATGCCGTGCTGCTGGCCGCCGATCGCCAGGGCGCTGACCGACTCAAGCGCACCGTCGAGGACGGAGTTCAGGGCCTGCACCCACGCGGCGGGATCCACCTCCGTCCCGTCGGGATGAGCCGCGCGGGCCTCGCGGACGAGGGCTCCGGTCTCGGCGTCGCGGACGACGACCTTGACGGACTGGGTGGAGGAGTCGACTCCGGCGACGAGGGTCATGGCGAGCAAACTACCCCCGGCGCGGCGCGCTCGCCGTCAGTCGAAGACGACGCCCTTGTGCAGGATGAAGCAGCCGTAGGGCACCGAGTCGAGGGTGTGCACGATCGCGTACACGTCGCGCACCCGCTGGTAGAAGTCCAGCCGTGGGATCACCCCGTACTCCAGGGGTCGGCCCTCCTGCTGGGCTGCATAGGCCAGGAGCTCGTCCTGGATCGGGGTCGTCCTGTTCGGGTCGTCCTCGACCTCCATGCGCTCCAGCGGATGCGGCTGGAAGGAGTCGAGCGGCAGGACGCTGAGCAGCGCCTCGGCCGCCCGCAGGATCGTGACCTCACCCAGCCGCACGACCGGTCGGCCAGCGGAGTAGCACGGGAAGTTTCGGTCGACGAGGGCGAGCTGGTCGCCGTGTCCCATGTCGTCGAGGACCTTGAGCAGGTCCCCGCTGAGGAGCGGGTCGATCCCCTTCAGCACGAATCAGCCCTCGTCGGCGCTGTCCAGCGGGATCGTGACGATCTCCTCCTGGGCGACCAGGTTCGCGTCCGCGTCGTAGACGCTCACGACCTCGTCCTCCATGAGGAGGTGACCCTCGGCGTCGAGGACGTCGACGGTCTCGTCGACGATCGTGCCGCCAGGGCCGGTGGCCACGATCAGGTCGTCGACGACGGCGCCGAGCGGGTTGCCCGCCTCGTCGAGCACGACCGACACCTCGATGTCCTCGCCCACCTCGATGTCGTCGTCACCGGTGGTGTCGATGTCGGTGGTGGCGTCAGCCATGGCTCCTCCTGTGCTCGCGGATGTGGCGGGACCCAGAGTCTACGGCCGGCAGAGCGGATGCACTCACGAACCGAAGACGACGGTGCGGTGACCATCGAGGAACACGCGGTCCTGCGCGAAGAGCTTGACCGCCCTAGAGAGCGCAAGGCGCTCGACGTCACGGCCGATCTCGGCGAGGTCCTCGGTCGTGCAGGTGTGGTTCACGCGCTCGACCTCCTGCTCGATGATCGGACCCTCGTCGAGGTCGGCCGTGACGAAGTGGGCCGTGGCGCCGATCAGCTTGACGCCTCGCGCGTGGGCCTGGTGGTAGGGCCGCGCACCCTTGAATCCAGGCAGGAACGAGTGGTGGATGTTGATGACACGTCCGCTCAGCCGCTCGCACACCCGGTCCGAGAGGATCTGCATGTAGCGCGCCAGGACCACCAGGTCGACGTCGAGCGCCTCGATCAGGCCGAGCAGTGCCTCCTCCTGCTGGGCCTTCGTCTCGGGGGTGACCGGCAGGTGGTGGAAGGGGATCGCGTGGCGCTCGGCGATGGGCCGGCACACCTCGTGGTTGGAGACGATCGCGACGATGTCGAGCGGCAGCTCGCCCGCATCCCGACGGTAGAGCAGGTCGAGCAGGCAGTGGTCGTACTGCGACACCATGATCAGCGCCCGTCGATGCGAAGACTCGCGTCGCAGTCCCACGTGCGTGCCGAAGTCGGCGGTCCGGGCACTCACCACGTCACGCACGCGATCGACGTCGTCCAGGTCGGTGTCGAACCGCGTCCGCGCGAAGAAGAGCCCGGTGTCCAGGTCGGAGTACTGCTCCTGCTCCAGCACGTTCGCCCCCACCTCGAGGAGCGCGCCGCTGACGGCGTGGATGATCCCCGGCCGGTCAGGACACGTGATCGTGAGGATGTAGGCAGGCATGGGACGGTCAGGCTAACAGCCGGCGGGCCCGCGACCGACTGACCGCCTACCATCGCCACGTGCCCCTCGACCCCCTCGTCGACCCCCTCGCGCAGCAGGCCCACGACCGTGCCTGCGCCCGTGGCGAGGCCGGCTACCTCGACCCGTCGACCGGGCTGTTCGTGTTCACGCGTGACCACCTGGCCAACCGCGGGTGG
>Ga0129333_10005561_pt1 | contig 11870 bp, 9 predicted proteins | sample CPB6_08_DNA_FD_94474 | JGI IMG/M metagenome (GOLD analysis project Ga0129333, IMG submission 94474) | Freshwater to marine salinity gradient microbial communities from Chesapeake Bay, USA - CPBay_Sum_0.6_0.8_DNA | ecosystem: Environmental > Aquatic > Marine > Coastal | place: USA: Chesapeake Bay... | reverse complement strand
TCGGCGGCGATCGGTTGCTGCAGCGCCATCAGCCGGTCCTTGCGCTCCTGGGCGACCTCAGCCGGCACCTGATCGGGCAGGTCGGCTGCCGGGGTGCCCTCCTCCGGGGAGAAGGTGAACACGCCCACATGATCGAAGCGCTGCTCGGCCACGAAATCGAGCAGGTGCTGGAAGTGCTCCTCGGTTTCGCCCGGGAAACCAACGATGAAGGTGGTGCGCAGCACCGCATCCGGCAGCTGTTCGCGGATGCGACGCAGGACGCCGCCGGTCACATCGGCCTGCCAGGGCCGGTTCATCGCCCGCAGCACCTCGGGATGGCTGTGCTGCAGCGGCAGATCCAGGTAGGGCAGCACGTTGGGCACCTCGCGGTAGGCCGCCAGTACCGCCTCAGTGAGGCCGGTGGGGTAGGCGTAGTGCACGCGGATCCAGGGGATCTCCACCTCGCCAAGGGCCCGCAGCAGCTCCGCCAGCTGGGGCTTGCCGGCCAGATCGAGGCCGTAGTTGGTGGTGATCTGGCTGATCAGCACCAGCTCCTGCACCCCCTGGGCCGCCAGTTGCTTCGCCTCGGCCACGATGCTCTCGATCGTGCGCGAGCGCTGATCGCCCCGCAGGTGGGGAATGATGCAGAAGGCGCAGCGGTAGTCGCAGCCCTCGGCCACCTTCAGGTAGGCAATCGCCTCGCTGGTGGTGCGGTAGCGGGGCAGGTGCTCATCGGCCACGAAGGTGGGGTTGGCGCTCACCTGCGTCACCCGTTCGCCCGCCTCCACCCGCTCCAGCACGCTGACGATGTGCTGGTAATCGCCGGTGCCCACGATCGCCTTCGCCTCCGGCAGGCTCTCGAGCAGTTCCTCCTGGAAGTGCTGGGCCAGGCAGCCGGCGATGATCAGCTCCTTGCCCTGCTCCGCCAGCTCCACCAGCGTGCGCACCGATTCCTCACGGGCGTCCTGGATGAAGCTGCAGGTGTTCACCACCACCACGGTGGCGTCGGCCTCATCGGCGCTGACGCCGTAGCCGGCCTGGGCCAGCAGGCCGAGCATGTGCTCGGTGTCCACCCGGTTCTTCTCGCAGCCGAGGTGGGCAAAGGCCACGGTTTTGCGAGGCTCGGTTTTGCGCGGCTCGGGATGGGCCGGGGATGAAGTGGTGCCTGCGGTCATCAGCGCTGGGTCCAGGCGGGCCGCAACGCGGCCAATCCTTCACCCTACCCAGCTGTTCTGCAGTCCTTCTGCAGACCTCCTGGACAATGGCTGCCACAATCCACCCAGATTGCGCGCCCAGCCGTGACATCCTCCCGCCTCAGCGAGCGCCTCGCCGGACAGCGCCGTCGCCCAGAACAGGGGCGCCGCTGGGTTCGGGTGGTGCTGGCCGTGCTCGCCACCATCGGTGTGATCGACACCGGCTCGATCACCCTGAGCAAGTGGGGCCTGATCGGCAATCTCAGCTGCAGCAGTCAGGGGCTGTTCGGCTGCAATGGCTGCGAGAAGGTGCTCTCCAGCGTCTGGGGAAGCCTGTTCGGCCAGCCGCTGGCCCTGTTTGGATTGCTGGCCTACGGGGCCGTTCTGCTGCTCGCCCTGGCGCCGCTGGTGCTGCGCGGTGAGACCCGCCTGAGCCTGGGGCGGCTCAGCTGGCTCGGTCTGGCCTTGATCAGCCTGAGCATGGCGGTGTTCAGCGCCGTGCTGCTGGGGGTGATGGCCTTCGGCATCCGCGATTGCTGTCCCTTCTGCATTCTCTCGGCCGGTCTCAGCACCGCCCTGCTGGTGTTCAGCCTGATCGGCGTCGAGTCGGAAGACCGGGGCCAGCTGGTCTTCCTCGGTGTGCTCACGGCCCTGCTGGTGGGGGTCGCCGGCCTTGGCTGGTCCGTCAGCGTTGCCCGTCCGGCGGCGCCGGTTGGCCAGGGGGTGGCACCGGCGGTGAATGCATCCAGCAGTCCCGCCAAGATCGCTCTGGCCGAGTACCTCACGGCTTCGGGTGCACGGATCTACACCGCGTACTGGTGCCCCCACTGCCACGAGCAGAAGGAGCTGTTCGGCCGTGAAGCCACGGCCAAGCTCACGGTGATCGAGTGTGCGCCCGATGGCCGCAACAGTCAGAAAGCCCTCTGCGATCAGAAGAAGATTGATGGCTACCCCAGCTGGGAGATCAACGGCAAGATCGATTCAGGCGTCAAGCCCCTGGCCAAGCTCGCTGATCTCAGCGGCTATCGGGGCCCGATCGATTTCTGAGGGTCCCGTTCAGGCCTCAGACCGGACTCAGCCCACCGGTTCGGTCTGGATGCTCCGTCCCCGTTGCTGCAGGGTGTGGCAGCACCAGAACGGCTGTGGTTTCGGTGCATCGAGTCGGTAATGACCGCCCCGGCTCTCCTGTCTGAACTGAGCGGCTTCCAGCAGCAGCTCGGCCACCTGCAGCCGCTGGCGCAGGTCGTGGGCCTGGCGTAGCCAAGCGGCGCCTGCGCCAACCAGATCGGCGCTCGCCCCATCGCAGCCCTGTCGCTCCGCCTGGCGCAGCGCAGGGCTGGCTCCCAGCTCAGCCGCCTGGCGACGCACGCTCCCCAGCGCCCGCCTGAGCGGGCCCGGCTGCCGTTCCACGCCCGCCACCTGCCAGCACAGCTGGCGCAGGTCCTGCTGTTGCCTCTCCAGCTCCGTTGCCGTTGGGCCATCCTGGCTCTGGTCGCTCCAGCGATCCGGTCGCTCCTGGTGGTGTTGCGCTGGCGCTGCTGGCAGCTCCAGCTGGCGCAGCTGCCGCGCGTACACCAGGCATTCCATCAGGGAATTGCTGGCCAGACGGTTGGCGCCGTGCACGCCGCTGCTGGCCACTTCGCCGATCGCATACAGCCCTGGCAGGGTCGTGGCCGCCTGCTGATCCGTGCGGATGCCTCCCATCCAGTAGTGGGCCGCCGGCGCCACGGGGATCGGTGCCGCGGTGGGCTCCAGCCCGAGCTCCCGGCAGCGCCCCAGGATCGTGGGGAACTGGCGTTCCAGCCGCTCCGGCCCCACCGGCCGCAGATCGAGCCAGAGGTGGGCCAGCTGTCGCTCGCGCATGCATTGCACCAGAGCGCGGCTGACGGCATCCCGCGCCGCCAGGTCCCCGCCCGGCAGGTGGGCCACCGGACTGTCGCCGTTGTCATCCACCAGCCGTGCTCCCTCGCCGCGCACCGCTTCGGAGATCAGGAAGTGCGGTGCGCCGGGCAGCATCAGCGCGGTGGGGTGAAACTGCACGAATTCCAGGTCGCGGATCACGGCGCCGGCGCGCCAGGCCATGGCGATGCCGTCGCCGCTGGCCTGGGCTGGATTGGTGGTGTTGGCGAACAGGTGGCCGCCACCGCCGGTGGCCAGGACCACCGCCCGCGCCCGCAACCAGCGCAGCCGCTGGCCGTCGAGCACCTGCAGGCCGCAGCAGCGTCCGTCCTCCACCAGCAGCTGCAGGGCCAGCACCCCATCTCGGCGCACCAGATCGGGCCGTTCGGCCACCCGTCGCTCCAGGGCATCCACCAGGGCACCGCCGGTGCGGTCCTGGGCGTGCAGCACCCGCCTGTGGCTGTGGGCCGCCTCCAGGGTGGTGCTCAGGTCGGCGCCGTTGCGGTCGAAGTCCATGCCCAGCTCCAGCAGCCGCTGCACGCAGGCCGGTGCCTCGCTCACCAACAGACGAACCGCTTCCGGTTCGCACAGCCCGCCACCGGCCTGCAGGGTGTCAGCCATGTGCGCGTCCAGGCTGTCCTCGGCGCGCGTCACGGCGGCGATCCCCCCCTGGGCCCAACGACTGGCCGATCGCGGCGCCCGCTCCTTGCTGAGCAGCAGCACCCGCAGCCCTGCCGGCAGCTCCACAGCCGCCATCAGGCCCGCCGCACCACCGCCAACGACGATCACATCCCAGTGGCAGGGCAGGTCGGGCATCGGGGCGGATGTGGAGAGGCGCCGAAAAAAAAGCCGCCGGAGGGGTTGGATGCCCCTCACCAGCGGCGAGAATCTAGGCCCCTGCCTGAAAGACAGGGATCGGAACAGGTCTGGGTCGCCTGTATCAGACGGTGCTGATCAGCGGTACTGACCGTCGTTGATGCGGTCGAAGCCTTCGTTCAGAGCGATCGAGGGGGGAGTCACGGTGAAGTTGTCCTTGTACTTTTCCACCAGCTCCTTCTGACGGTCGGTCAGATCAAGCTTCAGCAGGTCGTCGACGCTGTTGTAAGGGCCGCCCAGCACGATCTTGCCGGCGAGGGTCGGGTACATGCCAGGGAAGGCCTGGAAGCGCCGCACCGAGCAGTTGTTGAGATCGATCTTGCCGCCGCGCTCGGCGATCTTGTCGTCGGCGACGTTGCGCAGCTCAGCGGCCTGAGCGGCGGGGGCAACCAGCAGGCCGAGCAGCAGGCCGGCCAGCAGCACTCCACTCATGAGCCACGAAACCAGCCGTTTCATCGAACACTCCGTCTGAACGGGAAGAACTACCGGGGGTACCGGTTCTGCTGACCTTCAGTCAGCCCCGCAAACCTACAGGTGAGGCGTCGCTTCGCCGCGGCCCCGTTGCGAGGCTTTTGCAGTTCTTCAGATCAGGCCGCTCAGCTGTGGCGCCCACAGGGCCGCTGCAAGGAACAGGCCATCCACCGCCAGGGTGGTGGCCACGGCTGAAGCGGCCAGGCGCCACGCAGAGTCCGGATGGTGCCAATAGCGGCGACAGAGCAGGGTCAGGCTGGCGCCGGTCAGGCCGGTGATCAGCAGGGGAAGCGGTTCGAGCACGCCACGGGCCGCCTGCTGCAGCAGGGGCGGCGCCAGTTCCAGGGGGGCCTGCAGCACCGTCGTCCAGCTACCCATCACGCCCGTGATCGCCATCACGGCGTCGGTGCAGGCGGTGCCCAGCAGCGATGCCAGGTAGAAGCTGGCCGCCAGCCGCCAGCGCCCGCGCAGTCCCGCCAGGGCCAGGGGCAGGGCGAAGGCTTCGATCGGCAGATGCCAGAGGGGATGCAGTCGGCACCAACCCCAGAAGAGGCACCCCCCCAGCCAGCTGCCGCTGAATCCCACGAGCAGGGCGCCGGCGTCGCGCCGGCGTGTGTCCGGGCGTGACTCCAGCACCAGGCCCGTCATCACCAGCGGCAGGGTGAACAGGGCGGCGCTGAACGGGGCCAGCCTCACCCACGGGGCCTGCAGAAAGACCGGCAGGGCCACCAGCACGGCAGCGGCCACGGGCAGGAGGCCCGCCTCGCTCGCGGCGGGTGCCACCGCCAGCCGGGCAGGCGCGAAGCGGATGGTGCGGCCACCGGTCAGGGGGGCCGGTGGCGTCAGGCTGGGCGGAACCCCGATCACCCGGTTGTGAAGAAAGGTGTTCAACCTTAAGGGAGCCGCCCGCTCCGGCGGTGCTGGTCAGGGAGTCGTTGCCGCCATAGGGTCGTGCCACCGCGTCCCTGCGCCATGGCCGTCCTGGCTCCAGCCGAATCCATTGGTCTGCTGCAAGCCTGCTGGCGCTACTGCGTGCTCGGCGTGGTCCAGGGGCTGACGGAGTTTCTGCCGATCAGCAGCACCGCCCATCTCAAGGTCGTGCCGGTGCTGCTCCGCTGGGGTGATCCTGGCGTGGCGGTGACTGCCGTGATCCAGCTGGGCAGCATTGTGGCGGTGCTCGGTTTCTTCCGGCGCGACCTCCGGCAGGTCGGCTCGGCGATGCTGCATGCCCTGCGTCGGGGCAGTTGGCAGGCCCCGGAGGCGCGTCTGGGCCTCGCCATCGCCGTGGGCACGCTGCCGATCGTGATCGCGGGTCTGGCGATCAAGCGCCTGGTCCCCGATTTCGATCATTCCCCGCTGCGCAGCCTGTCGTCGATCGGACTGATCTCGATCGTGATGGCGTTGCTGCTGGCCCTGGCCGAGCAGCTGGGCCGGCGTCGCCGCCTGATCAGCGATGTGCGCATCCGCGATGGACTGCTGGTGGGTCTGGCTCAGGCCCTGGCCGTGGTCCCCGGCGTGTCCCGCTCCGGCAGCACGCTCACGGCCTCGCTGTTTGATGGCTGGCGCCGCGCCGATGCAGCCCGCTTCTCCTTCCTGCTGGGCATCCCAGCGATCACCCTCGCCGGGCTCGTGGAGCTCAAGGAGGCGCTGCACCAGCCGACGACCGGAGGCGCACTGCCCCTGCTGGTGGGCATTCTCAGCTCGGCGCTGGTGTCGTGGCTGGCAATCGCCTGGCTGCTGCGCTTCCTCCAGAACCACAGCACCTGGTGGTTCGTGGGCTACCGCCTGTTGTTTGGCCTGCTCCTGCTGGGGGTCGGGCGGACCGCCGCGATCGCAAACTGAGAGAACCCTCTTGCGTTCGTGCAGCGGCCGTGTGGAACGAACCCTCTGCCGGCGTGCTGCTGGCCGATCGCGATCCTGAGGCGCGGCTGCCCCAGCCGGCGCTGGTCACGTCGGTGGAGCCTGGCTCCATCGGCGATGAGCTCGGCATCCAGCCCGGTGACCGTCTGCTGAGCATCAACGGCATCCGCCCACGGGATCTGATCGATTTCCAGGTGCTCTCCGGTGAGGAAGAGCTCAGCCTTGAGATCCAGGATCCTGACGGCACGGTCCATCAGGTGGAGCTCGAGAAGGACGCCGACGACGGCCTCGGCCTTGGCTTCAGCGAAGCCCTGTTCGACGGGCTGCGCCAGTGCAACAACCACTGCCCGTTCTGCTTCATCGACCAGCAGCCGCCTGGCCACCGCCGCAGCCTCTATCTCAAGGACGACGACTACCGTCTCAGCTTTCTCTACGGCTCCTATCTCACCCTCACCAACCTCACCGCCGCCGACTGGCAGCGGATCGAGGAGCAGCGCCTCTCGCCCCTGTTCGTCTCGGTCCATGCCACCGATCCGGAGTTGCGCAGCCGTCTGCTCGTCAACCCGCGGGCGGGGCTGATCCTCGAGCAGCTGGCCTGGTTCCGGCAGCGGCGTCTGCAGATCCATGCCCAGGTGGTGGTCTGTCCCGGGCTCAACGATGGCCCGGCTCTGGAGCGCACCCTCGAGGATCTGGCTGGTTTTGCCGGCGGCGACTGGCCGGCCGTGCTCTCGGCGGCCGTGGTGCCGGTGGGCCTCACCCGTTACCGGCCGGAAGGGGATGGACTGGCGCCGGTCGATCCGGCCTGCGCCCGTCGCGTGATCGCCCAGGTGGAGCCGCTGCAGGCCCGCTTCCAGGCGCAGTTCGGCAGCCGGTTCGCCTGGCTCTCCGATGAGTGGTATCTGATGGCCGGTCTGCCGCTGCCGCCGCGCCAGACCTATGAGGATCTGCCGCAGGAGGGCAATGGCGTCGGCAGCATCCGCTCCTTTCTGGAGGCCATGGATGCGGCCACGGCGTCCCTGCCGGCAGCCCTGGAGCAGCCGCGGCGGGTCAGCTGGGTGGTGGGTCAGCTGGTGGCCGGTGCCCTTCAGCCCGCCGTCGACCGACTCAATGCCGTGCAGGGGTTGGAAGTGCTGCTCCACGGCCTGCCCAGTCCCTACTGGGGTCAGGAGCAGGTCGTGACCGGTCTGCTGACGGGTGCGGATCTGCTGGCGGGTCTGGCGGGGCGTGATCTCGGGGCGGAACTGCTGCTGCCTGCGGTGATGCTGCGGCAGGGTGAGCCGGTCTTTCTCGACGATCAGCGGCTGGAGGCGGTCGCCGCCCAGTTACCAGCGCCGATCCGGCTGGTGCAGGGGGCGGATGACATCGTGGCCGCCTGTCTTGGTTGCCTTGACTCAGCTCCCTAAGCTCGGGCCGAATCTTTTTCTATGGGCAGAGCAATCAGTGGCACGTCGTCTCAGCGCTTGTTTCGCAGCTGCTGGTGCCAGCCTGCTCACCATCAGCCCCCTGGCTGCGGGTGCGGCTGAGCGGCCGACTCCTGCGGTCGCCCCAGCTGCTGCGGCTCCTGTAGATGCCCAGCCGCAGTCCGCAGCTCAGCCCCCTGGTTCCGATCTCTCCCTGATTGATCCGCCGCTGCAGCCACTGCCCCAGGCACCGGCTGTGAAGGGCCCCCGACCCAGGTCCAACCCGGAGGTGCTTCCTCCCGCCGCCACCAAGCTGGACCCCAGCCTGCAGCGTCTGGCGGCTCCCGCCAGCCTCGGACTTCCCACCAAGACGGAACAGGTCCGCATCCAGTCGCTCCGCCCCCTCTCCCTCAAGGACGTGGAGAACCTGGCCGAGGTCAATAACCCATCCCTCAAGGCGATCGCCAGCCAGGTGGATCAGGCCCAGTCCGAGCTGCGGGCACAGCTGGCGGCCTGGTATCCCACGCTCAATCTGAGCGCCAGCAGCCTGCCCGGCTACACCAATGGCGATCAGCGCAGCACCAACCCCCAGACCTCGTCGCTGACGGGCCAGGCGATCGGCACCCAGTACAGCTCCACCAACCGCTGGTTGATGGCATCGGCTCTCACGGCCCAGTGGGATCTGATCAATCCGCAGCGGGTGCCTCAGGTCAGTGCCGCCCGCGATCAGTTTGAGAAGGCCAAGAACCAGTACCTGATCTCGCTGCGGGAGCTGCGCCTTCAGGCGGCCCAGGCCTACTTCCAGTTGCAGCTCAGTGACGACCGCGTGCGCATCGGTCAGGAGTCCGTGCGCGCCTCGCTGGTCAGCCTGCGCGATGCCAAGGCCCGCAACCAGGCCGGTGTCGCCACCCTGCTGGAGGTGCTCCAGGCCGAAACCCAGCTGGCCCGCGATCAGCAGCTGCTGACCAACGCCCTCAACGACCAGTCCCTGGCCCGGCGCGATCTGGCCCGGATTCTGGATCTTCCCCAGACCGTCACCCCCACCGCCAAGGAACCGCTGCGGCCGCTGGGGATCTGGCTGCCTTCGCTGCAGGAGAGCATCGTCGCGGCCTACGCCTTCCGTGAGGAGCTCGATAACGCGATCCTCGACATCTCAGCTTCGAACAGCCAGGCCAACGCGGCCCTTGGCTCGGTGCAGCCGTTCGTGAGCCTGTTCGCCTCCCTCACCGGTTCCCGCTACCAGGGCAGTGAGCAGGTGGTGGTCGATCTGCCCGGCAACAGCGGCTGGGCGGTGGAGAACAGTTTTGGCCTGAGTGTGCGCTGGAACATCTTTGATGGCGGTGCGGCTCGTGCCCAGTACCGCCAGGGCAAGCAGAAGGCCCAGGAAAGTGCCTTCCGCTTCGCCGATACCCGCGACAACGTGCGCTTCGAAGTCGAGCAGAGCTTCTACAGTCTCGGTCGATCCAATCGCAACATCCAGACCACATCCCGCGAAGTGGTCTCCGCCAGGGAATCCCTGCGCCTCTCCCGCCTGCGTTTCCAGGCCGGTGTCAGCACCCAGCGGGAAGTGGTGGATAGCCAGCGCGACCTCACCCAGGCTGAGGTGCGCTACGCCGAGGCCCTGGAGCTCTACAACCGCAACCTGGCCGAGCTGCGCCGTCGGACGGGGCTTGATCAGGTGGCCCTCTGTCCCGCCGTCAATCTGCCGGCCAACAAACCGAAGCAGGATGTCGAGGTGCCGGTTCCGCCCGAACCGCTGCAGCCGGCCTGCCAGGCCAATGCCATTCCGAAGCCCAACCCGTCCTAACGTGCCTGATCAGCTGAACCCTCGCAGCTGAGCCTCCTTCCCCTCCCCCGCCTGCTGCGCCTGGGCCTGTTCCAGGGCTGCCTCGGTTGTTTGGCGGTCATCTTCGCTGGCCTGCTCAACCGCGTCATGCTCAGTGAGCTGGGTTTCCCCGGCCTGCTCGTCGGCGGAGCCCTGGCCTTTGAGCAGTTCATGGCGCCCTCGCGCATCCTGTTCGGTCAGATCTCCGATGCCCATCCGCTGCTGGGCCGTCGCCGCACCCCCTACATCTGGCTTGGCACCAGCCTGTTCACCGGCCTGGCCGTGCTCTCCATCCCGTTGATCTTTCGGCTGGAGCAGGCGTTCAACTCCGGTGGCGCCGGGGCGATCGCCTGGGGCATCGCTGCCCTGTGCGGCCTGTTCGCCGCCTACGGCCTGGCAGTCTCCCTGGCAACCACGCCCTATCTGGCCCTGGTGATCGATCTCACCGAGGAGCAGGAGCGCCCGCGTGCCGTGGGGTTGATCTGGTGCCTGCTCACCGTTGGCATCGTCGTCGGTGCCATCGCCACCGCCATCAGTCTGCGGGGACTGGATGGTGTGAGCGATCCGGCCCTCCTCCAGCCGGTCCTGCTGGGCTTCATGGGCAGGGTTTCCCTGGTGGTTCTTCTGCTTACGGGGATCGCCACCTGGGGCATCGAGCCGCCGGCCTCCAGCCCACGCGCCTCAGTGGTGGCAACCGCCCGTCGCGACGATGCCATCACCCTCCGTCAGGCCTGGAGTCTGATCACCTCCAGCCGTCAGGTCCTGGTGTTCTTCGGTTTTCTGATGGCGTTCACCCTGGCCCTGTTCCTTCAGGATCCGATCCTGGAGAGCTACGGGGCCGAGGTGTTCGCCATGCCGATCGCGGCCACCGCCTCCCTCAGTGCCTTCTGGGGCGGGGGCACCCTGGCCGGCCTGCTGCTGGCGGGGTTGTGGCTGGTGCCGCAGCTGGGCAAGCTGGCCTGTGCCCGTCTTGGGTGTCAGTTGATTCTGGTCTTCCTGCTGCTGTTGATCGCAGTCGGCAGCACCGGTCGTAGCGAACTGCTCTCTCTGGTGCTGCTGTGGTTCGGTCTGGCGTCCGGCATCGCCACCAACAGCGCCCTCGTGCTGATGCTCGATCTCACGCTTCCCGAGGCTGCCGGCACCTTCGTGGGTGTGTGGGGGCTGGCCCAGGCGTTGTCGCGCGCGCTCGGCAAGCTGCTGGGCGGGGGGCTTCTGGATGTTGCCCGCCTGCTGGCACCGGCTGCACCACCCTTTGCCCATTTCGCAGCGGTCTTCCTAGTGGAGGTCGCCATCGCTGCCCTGGCTCTGGTGCTGCTGGCCCGGCTCAACCTGCGCCAGTTCCGTGAGGACACCGGCCGCAGTCTCGATCGTGTCCTCGCCATGGAGCTCGGATGACACCCACTCCCTCACTGATGCCACCAGGTCTGGAGTCGCTCGGGGCGCTGCTCGATCAGGTCGCTGATCGCCAGCGCCAGGATTTCGGTCAGCTGGATTCCGAAGCCAAGGCCGATGGCAGCCTGATCACCGCCTGTGATCGCTGGAGTGATGCGGCTCTGGTGGAGGGGCTGGCCCGGCTCTATCCCGGTGAGGGCGTTCTCAGCGAGGAGGGCAGTCAGCGGGTTCCGGATACCGAGGCCTACTGGGTCGTCGACCCCCTCGACGGCACCACCAACTTCGCGGCTGGCATCCCCTACTGGGCCATCTCCCTGGCCCGCTTTGAAGGTGGTGTTCCCGTGCTGGCGGTGCTGGATGTGCCTCCGTTGCGGCAGCGCATCGTCGCGATCCGGGGCGGTGGTGCCTGGCGCAAGGGCAAACACCTGCAGCCGCCATCCGCTCGCAGCCAGGTGGCGGGGTGCGCGTCGCTCTGCAGCCGCTCGATCGGTGTGTTGCAGAAGCTGCCGCAGCAGCGTTTTCCGGGCAAGATCCGCCTGCTCGGCGTGGCCAGCCTGAATCTGGTCAGCGTGGCCATGGGCCAGACCATCTCGGCACTCGAGGCCACCCCCAAAATCTGGGATCTGGCGGCGGCCTGGTTGGTGCTGGAGGAACTCGGTTGTCCGATCCGCTGGTTGCAGCGTGATCCCGCCGACCTCCACGCCGGGCAGGATCTGGCCCAGGCGGATTTCCCGGTGCTCGCCGCCCGTGATCAGTCCACCCTGGCCACCTTTCAGCCCTGGGCGGATGCACTCGTGGCCAGGGCTTGACGTCAGGTCGGGAGGTGGTGCTAAGGTTTTGGACTGCGCGCAACCGAGAGGGAGCGATGCAGGGACCAGTAGCAAGGCGAGAGCCTGTGCTGTAGGTTCGGCAGGCGGTGCGAGCCGCGAGAACCGAAGGCCGACGGAAGTCGATGCTGTAGGTTTTGCCAGCGGC
>Ga0129333_10005560_pt1 | contig 11870 bp, 11 predicted proteins | sample CPB6_08_DNA_FD_94474 | JGI IMG/M metagenome (GOLD analysis project Ga0129333, IMG submission 94474) | Freshwater to marine salinity gradient microbial communities from Chesapeake Bay, USA - CPBay_Sum_0.6_0.8_DNA | ecosystem: Environmental > Aquatic > Marine > Coastal | place: USA: Chesapeake... | reverse complement strand
GCCGCTAAGATCGCTGACAATGCGATTGACGCTGGCTCCATTGCTTCTGGTGCAATCACTAATGCTAAGTTCGCCGCTGGGGCCATTAATGCAACGGTAGTTGCTGATAACACTATTACTGACACCAAGATTGCTTCTAATGCGGTTACCGCCGCCAAGATCGCCTCTGGTGCTATTACCAATACGAAATTTGCTGCCGGTGCTATTGATGCCACAGCAGTCGCCGACAATGCGATCACCGCTGCGAAAATTGCCACTGCAGGCCTAGCGACTCAGGCCAGCCTGGATACCAAGGCTAGTCAGGCCAGCGTGGATGCCAAGGCTAGTCAGGCTAGCGTGGATACACTCAACGCCAAGGCTGACGACATTACGGCATTGGTGCTATAGGAGGAGCTATGGGCGTTATCTACCTGCCAGTTTCACTACTCCCCGACCTTGGCGATGCGGTCACCACCGCCACCGCCAGCATCAACCTATCAGCGCTCAGGGCGGTGATCCTCGACAATGCTGGCCAATTCGCCTATGCCGATAGTGCCAACCCCGACCATGCCTACCGAGTTGCTGGCATCCTGCCCTATGCGATCAGCCAGGGCACTGAAGGGGTTGCCTACCGGCTAGGAGAAATCACCGATGCGGTGTGGAACTGGACCCGAGGTAGTCCCATTTACCTAGGCACCAATGGCCAGCTTACCCAGACGCCACCGACAACGGGCTTCCTGCTAGTGCTGGCCCAGCCAGTGTCAGCCACGACGATCAACCTCGTTCAACTTTCTCCCATTCTCTTAGGAATCTGACCCCATGACCACAAATAAGTTTTTAACCGTCGTAAACGGTATCCCCACCCTTACTCAGGCAGTTACCACCAGTGCTGGAGTAGCCGACGCCAATAAAATACCTTCACTTGATACAAATGGGACACTTAGCCCCACTGTTTTGCCTACCGGTGTTGAGCTGCAAACGGTACTCCTGCCGACCAGTGAAAATTTAACCGCTGGTCATTTTGTCAACATTTTCTCTGATACGACCGACAATGATACTGTCAAGGCCCGCCCCGCCGACGCTGGCAACAATCGCCCTGCCATTGGCTATGTGCTACAAGGAGTGACCGCTCCCAATAATGCCACCGTGTACCTGTCTGGGCGCAATACTGCTGTCACCGGTGCCACCGTTGGCCCAGTGTTTTTAAGCGCTGCGGGTGGATTTTCGTCTACTGCCCCTACCATACCCGGCGCGAACGTCATCTTGCAGCGGCTTGGCACTGCGATTTCAGGCACGTCAATTGTGTTTGAAAATGACCCACCCATCGCCCTGACGGTATAGCGCCATGACGAATGTAATCCAGCTAAACCCGACTACTGGTAACCCAGAAACCACCAACTTTCTGTCGGCAACGGTCCGCCGCCGCGATAACTGTGTGCGGGACATTATCAGGGACGGTAGTGGCCGGATTATCCAAGTACGTTGGTTTGCCGATAGCTCCCGCACAACTGAGCTATACCGCAAGGAAATTACCTGGGGAGCAACCATTCCAACCCAGGTGAAGCACATTGACTACCTTGCTGCCTTACAACGTTGCAAGAATTTAGTCAAAGGGGCGACACTTCAAATTGACACCAACCTTTGCACCCAATCCTCGTTCCTGTGGGGGCTGTCCTCTGTGGAATGGGAATCCCAAGCCCTCGCATGGAGCTAACTGATGAGTAAACAGCTTAGACAGAATATTAGCAGCCCTACCCATATTCTGGGCAGCGATGGAGCTCAGCCTGAATCAAACTTAGGCTATGCCACGCTGGCCCAGCTCAAAGCAACTTTAGGACTGGGTGCCTCCATCAGTACCACTAATCCAGTTAATGGATCTCTGGCAGTTTGGCAAAACGGTGAGCTTGTTGTCAGCAATCAGACCACTACAACGACTCTTACTGATGGAGGTAATTTTTAATGTCTAATATCATCCGAATTAAACGACGCGCCTCTACGGGTGCTCTTGGGGTTCAGGGTCTTGTCTTAGCCAATGCTGAGCTAGCTTATAACGAAGCAGATAATACTCTGTACTACGGCAAAGGTACTGGCGGGGCAGGTGGCACCGCTAGCCAGATTGACGCCATTGGCGGACCTGGCGCTTACACCACTCTGGGGACGACTCAAACTATCACTGGTGCTAAGACATTCTCTGGAACTACAACCTTTACTGGGCCTGTAAATGGCGTTGGAACAGTAACCAGCGTAGGACTATCGCTACCTAACCTGTTCACCGTATCTGGATCGCCTGTCACGGCTAGCGGCACCCTGACAGCTACCCTAGCCAATCAGGCTATTAATCAGGTCCTTGCTGGGCCTACCACTGGAGTTAATGCAGCACCTACTTTCAGGGCATTAGTGGCAGGAGATATCCCTGCCCTTAGTACAGACAAGCTGACCTCTGGAACCTTGCCTGTCGCTCGGGGTGGCACCGGCATTACAGCCCTAGGAACTGGTATTGCCACCTTCCTGGGGACGCCTAGCTCAGCCAACTTAGCCGCTGCGGTGACTGATGAGACCGGCACTGGGGCACTGGTATTTTCTGCATCACCAAGCCTGACAGGAACCGTCAATGCTGAAAACTTAACCTTATCTGGCAACCTAACTGTTAACGGCACCACCACTACGATCAACAGCACCACCATCACCGTTGACGACAAAAACTTTGTCCTGGGCGATGTGACTTCTCCCACTGATGCCGGTGCAGATGGCGGCGGGATTACTCTCAAAGGTGCTACTGACAAAACCTTTAACTGGGTGGATGCGACCGATGCCTGGACCAGTAGCGAACACCTAAACCTGTTCACTGGCAAAGCGTTTTACATTAATGGTACATCCGTCCTTAGTTCTAACACCTTGGGCTCTGGCGTCACGGCTTCTAGCTTGACTAGCGTTGGCACTATTACCGCTGGCACCTGGAGCGCCACTGCTATTGCTGCTACCCGTGGCGGGACTGGGCTTACATCGGTCCCCAAAGGTTCTGTCCTAGTTGCTAATGCCGTCAACTCAATCACAGCCCTAGATGGCAGTGGCACCAACGGCATCCTTACCTACACGGCATCTACCGATGAGATCACATGGTCCAATACCATTGACGGAGGTGAGTTCTAATGCCCCGCGACAGATTAATTCGCTTGCGTCGAGGCAGTGGAGTGCCCACTGCTGCCAACTGGGAGACGGGAGAACCGGCTTTTAACCCTGGCGAAGGGCGTCTATACGTCCGGGGCACCGACCAGATGAACGAGTACGCGCCTATTGGGGCAGTTGAAAAGGAGATACCCACTCCGCCCTCGCCCTACTCATTAGTGTTAGCCGATATTGGGCGCACCCTATACAACCCTGGGCCACCCTTTGCCGCCGCTAGAACTGTTACCATTCCTACCGACGCAACGACCAACTTTCCTGTAGGCGCTCAGATTTACCTCCGGGGTACTTCTGGGGCAGGGCGCCATCCAATCACCGTGTCACCGGCTAGTGGTGTAAGCCTAGAAGGCGATCGCCGCACGGTGCAAGAAGGCGAAAAAGTCACGCTGACGAAGCGGGCAGCTAATTCTTGGACTCTTACTCGGGAACTGCCAAATACTGGGTGGGAGTCGCAAAGTTTATTTCTAACAAACACTTGGCAGCAGATTACTGATCCGGCAGAAGGCCTTGTTATTCCTCCTACTGTCTATGCCAACCGCTCTACTGGCATGGGCTATATAGCTGGCAACTTAAAGCATAATACGCGCCCATCTGCTTCTATTGTTTTTATCCTTTCGGCTACTAGCCCATCAGGGATGACCGATGATAGGTTTCGCCGCTTTTTGCCACTTACGCCGATATTTCAGGAAATATTCTGGATGGATGAAGCGGGAGGCATCAACCGCTGTTTATTAATTATAAGGGTTGTGAATAACAATACTTTACAAGGCGATGCTTATGGAATTCCCCCTCTACAGCAAGGCCAGAGCGGGCTAAAGGTCAATCAGTTCGCTTTCACGATTTCTTACCCCCTAGCGTACTCCTAGCCATGACAAGAGCCCTTGTACTCAATCCCACCACTGGCAACCTGGAGACCTCCGCAATCCTCCCGCACATTGCCCTGCGGCCTGAATTGCACTACAAGGAAATCAGTTACCCGACTGCCACTACAATACGGGTAAGTTACTACACTAATAGTAGTAAAACTGCTGAGCTGTACCGTATTACGGTAACGCGCACCAATGGCGTAATTACCAGCAGAACTGACGTGGATTACACCAAAAATATTACCCGTAATACGGCGTACACCCGCACCAATGGCCTTATCTCATCTGTGGAGGTAACCTAATGTCCCAAACAATTACCAGCATCGCTAGCCTGGGTTCTCGCTACACAGCGGGCATCCAATATCGCTTGTTTGATGGCACTACCCTGGGCAACCTTGCCAATGGCACCCACCTGGGCGATGGCGTTTGGCGGGTCGCCGTAGAGCTGCCGGATACTGGAGGCGAGGTGCGGTGGTTTGCCAATGCTGGGGCAAGGCTGCTGGGAGTTGATGTGGTCAGTAGTAAGCCGGATGATGCCGCCATTCTGGCAGCTATTCAGCTACTGCCGACAGAAGCAGAGATTAGTGCTGCTGTTTGGGCCTATGTCGCACGGACTTTAACTACTGCCTCAGGATTAACTACTGAGCAGAACACTAAATTAAATCAACTATGGAGTAAGGCTCAATTAGATTCCGATAACCCGGTTGTCCGGAACCGGGACCCACTTACAGGATCTATAACGGAGACTCTCGGCCAAACTGGCATTCAAATTATCCATACAGAGACCAACTCTGGCAACACTGTTACTAGCACTAGGCAGCCATGAGCTTAAACCCGTTACGTTTGGCCACCGAAGGATTTTTTACCAGTACCTCTATTGGTGAAAATACACTCAACCCAGCCACATTAAACGCCATCACTGAGGCGGTATGGGACGTGCTTGGCAGCGAGCACCTTGCCGCCGGCACCACGGGTGCTAGCTTGGCCACCGCCCTGGCTCTGGTGCAAGCATTTACCCTGGGGAGATTTAGAATCAATTATCCAGAAAGTGAGGCCATTCAGTACGACATTAATGGTAACCCACTGAAAACTTTTACTCTTAGGGATAAAGACGGTAACCTTGCTACCTTTGCACAAACAGCTGTTGATCGGGTGCCGCAGCCGTGACCATATTCCTGATGCCAGCAAAAAGGTAGGAGACTAGCTGTGATAAACCTTCGTGAACAATGCCAGGAAATTTTAGCTCGGCTACCCGAAGCTGCCTTGACTGAGGCGCTATCCGACTTAGCGGACTTAGAGCGCTTCTGGGACCCGTCATGCCCGTGTAACTTTGTAGGCGCTCTGCAAGACCCTATCCATAAAGATATTGGGGAATCAAGGCCAGTTTACACTGCTAGGCAACTTGCCGAGCGTAGGACCGCCAAGCTCAATCCAGTACAAACTCGGCCCCCCATAATCTTAGAGGAGTAGGGATGGAATACACGGAAATTATCCTACGTTTGCCTAGCTTTGCAAAAACAATTGAAGACGCAAACTTAATAAACTCTAACTACGTTATCAGAATAATAGCACCAAGGTCTAACCGACCAGGCAAAGATATATTTATTCCAGAGCCTATCGTACTACGAGTACAGACTGACCAAGAACTAAGGTTTAAACTTGCTCCCTCTGATATATATTTTCCCCTAGGGCGTTATTTCGTGGAGTATTATAAATCGGGTCAGTCTACTCCCTTACACTCCGAGACCTGGGTAGTACCTGAACGAAAAGGTACAAAAACATTTCCGTGGCTGGTGGCAGGCATTGGCGACCCAATTACCCTACCTGAAGATTATTTCAACTCCGTGAATATATCATGGCAGGGGACCTATGAAGTCGTATCTAATAGGATTAATTGGCTTACAAACCCCCCGCCAGCGGGACAGACCTTATCTATAACCTACACCGCTGGGGTAACCCTGGACGATATGATTGAGCTACCTAGTAAGAATGCAGGCATAACTAAGCGCATATACTGAACAGTAATAGACGCTTGATTTATAGTAAGATTGAACTAAGTTTATCTTAGTAATGACTCTTGGAGTAAATACCTGTACCCACTAGGCTTTACGTTATATCCATACGGATTTAGTGTTACAACGTCGTTAATTATTGCGGCAGGTGTTTATTTATCTGTTGTCAATGGCGGCCAAGGCCTAAGAGTCTTAATCTCTTCAGGAGCCTTAAACATAATTGCTTTATCAAATAAGTCATTCAGGATAACTAAAGCCAACTATTCATATAAAGTCAGCGCCACAATAAAATCACTAAATGCCAAAAATCTTAAACAAGTTGTCCTAGTCGATAGACCCTATGGCTGAACAGGTTAAAGTATATTTACCACCAACAGGTCGTCTGACCATAAAATTAGATTGGGCAGATGAGTTAAATTCTGTACCTAGGTCTGATGAGACTTTGATATTAGTTTCCTGGCAGCTACCTACAGGGCTAACTAATGTCTCTCAGCAGAATACAGCTACAGAAGCTTACCTTACAATTGGGACTACTAACCAAGCAATAGGTTTTAGTGATTTTATTATATGCACTGCTACATTTTCTGGTGGTGACATTATTAGCGCTCGGGTTCCATTTACGATACGTTACTTAGATACTATTATCACGGCTTAGGTTGAGCGCCATTAGGTATAGCTTATCGGGCAATCTGTTAAGATGGAGCCTTATGTTAATCGTTTAGACTCTCATAGGAGAGACAGTAGTTATGTTACAGGGCGGGTCGCCCCGCCTGTAAATAATTACAGCAACTTATCTAATTTACCAACCGCCTCAGTAGTGTCTGTACTGGATGCAGACACCTTACGTATAAACTATCAAGGCACTACTAGAACTGTACGATTAGCGGCTATAGACGCGCCTGAATCTACCCAGGAACCTTATGGACCTACTGCCACTGCCCGACTAAAAGAAATATTGCCAGTAGGCTCAGAAGTCCGCTTACGTATAGCTGCTGATGACCGTTATGGTCGTTCAGTTTCAGAAATTTATAGAGGCAGTACTTCAGTTAACTTAACTCTAGTACAAGAAGGGCACGCGGTTGTCTATCGGCAGTATATTGACGCCGTCTCGCCTGGTAAACAACAAGCATTACTTCAGGCTGAGGCCTATGCAAGGCAGAACAGGTTAAATTTCTGGCGACAAGGAAGTCCTTTAATGCCATGGGATTACCGACGAGGAGGTTCACAAACTCGGTACGATACCTCTGAATTTGGTTTCCTCAGAAAAGCTTCCTTAACTTCAGTTGTAGAATCAACTCGCCAGGTCCTCGGTAAGTCAAGAGCTTTGCCTTACTACCCTACTAAATTATCAGAAGCTTTTTATGATAAGTACATAGGCCGAGAGCTTCCTCGGTATGTGTCCACGACAGCTACCTATGAAATGCTAAGTGGGGGCACAGCTCCCGTGTCTTTAATATCGTTTGATAGAGAAGTAGGTACTCCCTCTATAGGCCATTCAATAAACAGGGCCCTAGGATTTAAATTCTACCACGAGGGGTACGGTCTCCTAGGTTCAGCCGCTAGGAGTGCAGGCAGGCTCATAGATACCTTAACGGGCTATCATATTTACCAATATGAAAAGCAACAGAGAGAAGGCGCTTTTACAGGTACTCCGCTTAAATTCCATAGGAGTCAGTATAAAGATAATGCATTAGACTCTGGCCCATTTGAGCGGATGCTTGCCGCCGGAGTAGATACCGCGAAGGCATTATCCTTAGCTTTGATTGGCTACGGAGCGTCATTTGCGGCCCAGCTGGGTGTAATGGCTATCCAAGAGCAAGGGCTTAGCTACCTGTCAGCAGAGTTCTCTGAGCCTACGACATTACAAAAGGTATTTCGTAGAGCTTTTTCAACAAAGGAATCTAGGGACTTAAGTGTTGCATTAGATAGAATACACCTTGATAATCCAGAGTTATCCGGCGAGGCTTTACTAGCTAAAGCGAAGCAGTATTTAAGGGAAAACCCTGCTATGGTTGCCGAGCTCGGAACTCAGACACAAAAGGATTATCTATCTGCAACTGGATTTATAAATGCACTAAGGCAGTATGAATCTAGTTTAATCAAGACGATAGGTAATCCAATCTTAGATATCATAGTCCCTGATGAAAATAGGCAACAAGCTAAAACGCTTCTGACCCAGTTAACAACTGATGTTTCAAAGCCTATATATATTGATGAGACAGGTTTAAATAACTTTGGGCGTGAACGGGTTAAAACGCTCGCGGCTTCCGTAGATTCTTTAGCTAGAACAATTCCGGCGAACCCTGCATTCTGGATACCCGCTATGCGGGACTGGGTAGGGCTAAAGAACGTAGAAAATCGGTCTCTAGCAGAGGTGTATGGAGACAATTTACTTCAAAATACAATTCTAAAGTTTGATGTAACTGCTCGGGTCGCTGTTAACTTAATGCGTACTCCTGTTGAATCTTACAGGACCGCTATGACTCTATTTACACAAAGTAGAGAGCTAGTCAGCTTAGAACGGGAATACGCCAAAACATTGGTGAACCATGTAAATAGCGTACAGAATGGCGATTATGATAAGTTAGATGACGTATTGAACCGTTTAATTTCTACGGAAGAACTTAGTGCCCAGACAAACTATATTCAAAGGGTAAAGCAATTAAACAGGTTATCTGAGAAGTACGTAGGTTACGACCTGGGCGCGGCTGGAGAAGACATCCTTATTAATAAGAGTAGTAAGTTTGGTCGCAATATTAAGACTCTACTGCTAGTTGGCGGGGCCCTAGCGGCAGACCAAATACTAGACCAGTTTATCTTACGGACTCAAGGCGCATCTCTACATACTCAGATTAAGACTTTTGACGCTATTAGAAATGAAGATGGGCAGGTATTAGCTTACCGCTTTAATGGAACTATGCCAGTAGCGGCTACGCTGGCGGCAGCAGGTTTTACGGGAATTGCAGCAGGGAGCTTATTTCCCTACTTCTCAAAGACAAAATTAGAGTCAACAGAGTTAGGAGAAACCTTATCTCAAATACAGAACAGATTACAGAAGGTATCAAGTAGTGAAATTCCAGAGGCTCTAAGTGCTTCTTTAGCTAGTAGTACAAGAGCTCTAAAGTCTGGGGTGTCTGTTAGGGCTAAATTTAATGTCAAGAGCGCAGGTATTGGGGCTGTACTTGGTCTAATGGCTGCCAAAGCTGGCTATGTTGCAGTAGCCTCCGTACTAAATAAGGTCCATAACAAGGACGAGGGCTTAGCCCTAGACTCAACTAGTGAAGCTGCCGCCGGTAAAATAAAGGCCATACTAAATAGGACCCAGTACACCGTAGGCAAGGGACCTCTAGCCGATGTCACAGCATCTTCTGTCGTCACCAGAGGTGTGTTAGGTAACTTACTAGAGCAAATCCAGGCGGGTGACCCGAGTGCGCGCGCTGGTATGCATGTCTTTAGTGTTGCACAACAGACCAACTTAGGCTTCGTTCAGTTTGCAACTTTAATGCGAACTGATCCTAGCCGGGACCTAACTACATTCTCTTTTGGTGTACAACTGTTGCCAATGTTAGGCATGGGTGTTAACCCTACGTTACCGCTTGGAATACGGATAGGGAAGGCACCCACGGATACTACTGCTCCAGAGTCTATTTATTTAGGTCCAGACTCCCCGTTAGCCCCGGCTACTAAACTAGGTATCAGTGCTCTGTCTACGCTGGCAGACATAAGTTTATTATCCTCTTTTGCGTATGTAGACCAATCGCAGTTTGAGATGGCAGCTGGTTTTTTAGGGGCCGCTACCTTAGGTAGGGGTATTCTTAAAGGCGCCCTGAATCAATTAGATGCTAGTTTACCTGGCGGCTTTGTATTAAGACAGCGCGAAGCGTTAGGCCCTGCGTTTAAGGCTGTTGGCAGAGCATTTTCTATATTTGAATCCTTTGTATCTACTACAGCAGGCCTGAGTATATCTACACCTCAGGCCATCAAGAAAGCAGCGGCGGAGTTTACAAAGGGAAGTGTAGTCACACCTAAAATGTTGGGGGCCGCAAAGAAAGCTCTCCCTTTATACTTAGCAGCAGCAGGTGCTCTCGCATTAACGGAGCCGGGAGCTATTGTTAAAGAGGGTTATGAGGATCCCTTACAACGCGGCCTAGCTATTTTTGAACTAGCATCTTTTGCCTACGGCCTAAAAGAGTCTGGCATTTATGCTGATCCAGCTGATATGCTGCAAAGGTTAAAAGCTCGCGGGCCAGCGCAGAGAGTATTTGAAGCCATCCCTGGGGTTAGGGAGCAGCAACAGCTAATTGCTACAAGCCCTAATCTATTCAAGCGTTCTGGTGCTCGGTTAAAAGTTACTGGCGCTTTAATGCTGAGTACCGTATTAGCGGCTCAGTTAACTACTCGCTTGACAGGTGAATTATTTGGTGAGGGGGCTGTTCAGGGTTTATATGCCTTTATACAACCCTTAAAGCTTACAGGTATAGACCCAGAGAGGTATAGATTTACTCAGGACCGCGGTAAGCCTTTAAGGGCTATGTTCGAGACGGCAGGTATGTTTATACAAAAGCTTACCGGCCTTAATATAGAAAAACTCACAGGGGCCTATACGGACAGCCCTAACCTATTTACTCCACTCTTATACCCGGCGGGTATGAGTATAGATCAGAATACGGCAGATGTAAGGTTCTACGCCCAGATGGCTAGCCCTACATCAGATTTGTCCTATTCCTCGTATGGGTTACTAAATTTCGCATTATCCAGGGACGCTTTGATGCAGCTAAGTGCTGTATTGGACTATGACATTGATAGATTAGACACATCGCCAGCGGCTGCACAGGAGCTTTTACGAGTCTATAGGGGTGCGGTGGCTAGGCCTAAAGGGTCCAAAGTAGATGGCTTTAGTGTCTACGAACGCATGGCGTTGACTAGCCCGGGCCTGCAAAGAGCCTATGCCCGACGCCAGTACATGGTGGACTGGTTTAGGATGCAAAGAGCAAGCGAACTTGCGCTAGATTTGATGCAAGAATCAATGCAATTAGGCCGCACTCCTACCACTTTTGGGTTAATACCGTATGCCGGTTATGACCCAATGCAGTCCTTAAATATCTTATTTGGTCAGGTTATTGAAGGGAAGACAGCTAAGCGGCGTACCAAGGAGTCATTAGATGACCTTGCTTTTAACATTACCTCCCAGCACTATTTTGCTACTAAAAGCGGGCCTTTTACTCAGCTCCTAGGGCTAAATAGAGCGTACACCCGCCCTGATAGCTCATACATGACCTCTATTGTCCTAGGCGGTTTATCGTATGCCTTAACCGGGGCCGCTGTAATCTCGCTTGGCGTATCCGCCCTAACAATTACTGGAGGAATGTCAAAAGCCTTCTTCGGTGATAATCTTGCGCTGCGTACTGAGGCCAAGCAAGAGCTAATTAGGGACTTTAATAGAAGAGCTAGAAGCTCTAAATTTACGTTAGACAGGCAAGGGCAGGATGTATTACAGGTGTTTACCCGAGATAAGAGTGCTCTAGTAGAGTCGCGTATTATCCGTAAACCTGCTGAGTATAGTGCCTTAACGCAGGAAACGTATAGGAACAGTGTTGTAAGGCAGTATAGCAAGTTAGTTAAAGAAACAACCGCTCACCTAAGTACTATGTCACAGCACATTCCAGCTGTGCTCAGTGGGGAGGATGTTAAAGCTAGCTTGGCCAATGAATTTCGGCAAAAACTTAGAAGCACATTGGATACGGACTTAAGGGCCGGGCGCTCAGCCCCAGGCCATAGGACCTATGAAGTTCTCTATCACGATGACTTCCTTAAGGAGTTAGACAATGTT
>Ga0129333_10005559_pt1 | contig 11873 bp, 28 predicted proteins | sample CPB6_08_DNA_FD_94474 | JGI IMG/M metagenome (GOLD analysis project Ga0129333, IMG submission 94474) | Freshwater to marine salinity gradient microbial communities from Chesapeake Bay, USA - CPBay_Sum_0.6_0.8_DNA | ecosystem: Environmental > Aquatic > Marine > Coastal | place: USA: Chesapeake... | reverse complement strand
TCAATGAACTAGCAGAGCAATCAGGTGCCGGTTGGGACGACAAGTATCACTGGTATGTCGGAAACGAGCAGATGAAGAAGTTCGCAGAGCTTATCATTAAAGAATGCGCGAAACGCTCTGGGGAACTGGGTCAGCCTGAGATTGGTGAAGGTATTATGAAACATTTCGGAGTAGAATAATGAACGAACGAAACTGGACTGTACAGGTGTGGGACTGTTATTCTACCAACGAATTTCAACGATATGGTACATATGAACAGGTTAGAAACAGCCTTGCCGGACTGCCACCCGCATACATTTGGAGTATAGAATGAACGAAAGAATTCGAGAACTGGCCGAACAGGCTAATAATGATGTAAGTGGTAATGCTTTTTCAATGGCACGATACAATGAAAAGTTCGCCGAGTTGATTGTGAGAGAATGTATCAGACTTTGTGATCAAGTTGATCTTGTTGGTGCCGACGATTGTATTGATAACATTAAAGAACATTTTGGAGTAGAATAATGGATACAATTAAACCAAATACTAAGGAATGGCGCGCCTGGATGCTGGAGCTATACTATAAATGAAATAGTAAATAACGATGAAACATATGATTTTGCTAGATAACGATAACGCAAAATAAAGCATAACTTATTAAGGATATAGCAAAATAAAGCGCAACTAATCGAGCCTATACAGAAACGGTATTTATAGGCGGAAAACGTTGAATCCGTAGAGATATGAGCGGATATGGCTAGAGTACGTAGATTATGGCGGTTTTGATGCAGAGTACTAGAGTTTATATCTGTTTTTATATTTCTTGACATCAAATCCATTTTCTGTTATAATCTCCCTCCCCTTAGCAATTTTATAATCCCTTGACACCCCAGCCAATCTCCTATATAATCTAGCAGCACCTCGTTTTCCCAGCACAAAACTTTTGGTTGACATCCTGGCGATTTGAATTTATAATTATTTTCGATGTATAATTTAATAACCTGGAACCCCAAATGGACGTAAAAATAATTTTCAATAATCAAAAGAATAGATACGAAGGATACGTAGATGGCAAGATGGTATCCCGTTCTCGCCATGAACAGTATGTAAAAGATCAGTTGGCCAAGCAGGGATTCTATATAGGCCATATGAATAATGATGTTACTGAGAAAGTCGAAGAGTTTGATGTAAATGAGCGATTTGATTTCCTGGCGAAAATGGTTACGATGGTTGCAAAGAGATCTATTCCGTCTGCGATTATTACAGGGCAGGGTGGCATTGGTAAGACCTATACTGTCATGAAAACGCTTAAACGAAATGGATATACGGACACTACAGATCTAGAAGAATTTGATATTGGTACCAAGATTTCCAAAGCCCGATCATTCAAAGTAATCAAAGGATACAGTACTGCTAAAGGCCTGTATCGTACATTATATGATAATAATGGTTCGGTTTTGGTATTTGATGACTGCGATTCGGTATTGAAAGATGCGACTGCTCTGAATCTTTTGAAGTCTGCTCTAGATTCGTACGGTGAGCGATACGTGTCGTGGAATGCTGAGATGGACGATCTACCCCGTTCATTTGAGTTTACTGGCGCTATTATATTCATCTCGAACATGGACCTAGCAAAGATGGATCAAGCAGTTCGTACTCGAGCGCTGTGCGTAGATCTCAGCATGACCCCGATGCAGAAAGTCGAGCGCATGATTGCTCTGGTGAAGAATCCTGAGTTTCTCCCAGAGTATGAGATCGGGCATAAGGTCGAGGCACTAGAGTTTATTAAAGAGAATGTACGAGTGATCGAGAACATTAGCTTGCGGACATTGATTGCTGTTACTAAGATTCGCGGCGAGGGCGGTGACTGGCAGCATCTGGCAAAGTATGTCATGACACAAGGTACCTGATCGAAAGAGCCCCAGTTCGCTGGGGTTACTTTTTGGTTTGAGTTCTACGCTAGTCAGTTAGGCTGTCTTGATTGTAACATCTGCACAGTAGAAAATCAAGGAAACTTTTTGCTTGACAAGGTTGACAAACTGTGCTATAATAAGCATAATGAAGAAGTGTCTAGGTTTCCAACCCCCCCCAGCGTCGCGCACCTGCGAGCTCGCCCGCCCCCCCCCCGGTTAGCAAAGTGATAATTTCTGTGTAAGTTGCCGGGCTTTCCTTCAGTAACATGGGTCCTTCGTCGGGTCCTTCTATTGGCCCTTGCACTGGCCCTTGAGGAGCCCTTCGCCTGGCCCTTGAGGCAGCACAGCGCAGCACGTTTGGTTAGCAAGGGTCCTTGGGACATGGGTCCTTCACTAGTGCCGCACAGGGTCCTTCGTTGGGTCCTTAGCAAAAACATAATGTTTTCTTGTATGGGTACTAGTAGATTTGCTTGACAGTGTGCAAGTTTCCAATTACTATTTGGTTCGGTAAAGAATAAGAAACGGAGAGAAGCATGACCACCACAGTATCAGCATTCGACAATCTATTAAAGACCCTTAAGACGGCACCAAGAATAGATGCAAGCAACAAAATGGTTAAGGCGAAAAGATATTGTGTGAAGTATTCGGTTGAAGTGTATGCGGAAGCATTTGATGAGGACGCCGCGGTAGAGGAAGGCTGGAACCAGGCGTTGGAGAGCTTTGAACGCATGGCATTCGTTGAAAAGATTGCAGAAGTAAAAGCACAAAAGTATTGATTACCCCTAGCTCCTATGTCCGCAATGGACTATTTTAGCCACCCTTCGGGGTGGTCTTTTTTTGATTTGGACTTGACTTCTAGAAAGTGCTTGACATTTTATCCAAATGATATTATAATCGTAGATGTAGTAAAATAAATTAAGATTAATTTTATAGGAGATAGTATGAAAGAGGTACATAAGGTTGCCATCCAAAAAGCAATTTCGTTTCTTAAAGTTGCGGGTGCCGAGTATTGCATTATTAGCCCTGATGGTAAAAAGTTTGGTGATCTCAAGATTACTAAAAAGAAAGCCAAAAAGACCAGGAACTTTACAGTTACACCTGGGACTTTTGCAGCAATCTACAAAGATAAGATTGAAAATGCAAAGGTCGGCGACACAATTGAATTGGCTTTGGCTGACCTGCCATCCGATTCAAAACAAATGATAACTGGCCTACGTTCGTCGGCGACTGCTTATGCCGTAGTAAAATGGGGCAAGGGTACGTTTACGTCAACCAATCAAAAGCCAGGTTATTTGCAATTTTGCCGAGTGCTTGAAAAACAGTAATTAGCAATTTCGCAAGGCCCCGCCAGGGGCCTTTTTTTATCTTTGCAAACCCGGCAACTGACTAGTTGCCTATTGGATTTCAATTTGTAATAGTTTATTACAATTAGCTTTTTTCACCAAACCGATTTATACTACGTGTGTAGTATAAATTAATAAAATATTTTTAGGAGCAAAAAATGGAAAAAGGCACAGTTTATTATTTCGCACAGGCAGGCATTGAGCGTAGCAAAAAGTGTTTGACAATTGAGGAGGCAAAAGAGGAAGCATTTTTTATGGCTCAGCGACATAATCCGAAAATTTATATTAAAGAAGCAGTAGTAGGTACGAAGGGTTTTAAAGTGTTAGAGCTTTTGCAGACGGGATTTAAGTAATAGTTTCAGACTATAAGGGGTCGCCCCCTCATAGTTTATTACAATTAGACATTTTGGACAACTTTTAATATAATCGAAGTGCAGTAAATAATTTTAATTATATTTTTAGGAGCAAAAAATGACAAATTATATTAAATTAGTTAAGTTAGTAGATTATAGTGAGGTAGGCGAGAGTCAGGAACAGACTCAGCGCTGGTTAGAAAATTTAAAAGTGACAGGCGTTGAGCATGGGTATATGTTAGGCGATGAGACAACTAGCACAGAGATTAGTGAAGATGAGTTAGAGCAAGTTGAAGACATAGCAGTTTTTGATTTTATAGGCAGTTGGTATGAAGATGAGCGTTTTTATCAGCGAGACATTGAAGTGTTTAAGCACAAAGTTTCAGGCGAGTATTTTGTAGTAGAAACTGAAGATTTGTGGGAATTTTAAGCGATAGTTAAAAACTATGGGGACTCAGGTCTCCATAGTTAATTACAATTAGACAAAGTTAACCAAAACTAATATAATCGAAGCATAATAAAAATAAATGATAAATTAAACCTAGGAGCTGAAAATGTATACAGTAGAACTTTTTAAGATAGACCTCAGAACAAAGTCAGGCGAGCGTCTAGTATCAAAACTAGATTATGAAACTACGAATCGCGCAGACTTAGAGCAAGCGCACAAAACCAAGTATCCTGCAGCATCGTATCGTTTTGAGATTTACGAAACATTTGTCACCCGCAAGAATTTTTTATCAGGTGAGGAATTTGTAGAGCGTTACGATACGCCGTATTACTGCTCACCGAGGTCCGAGACATACTGGAGCATGTAATTCTAAGGGGCGCTAGTACAGGCCCCAATTTTTGGTTGACAAGTTAACCAAAAGCAAATATAATCGAGGCATAATAAAAATAAATCATAAATCAAACTTAGGAGCAGATAATGATTAACTATGGTATGTTCACAGAAGAAGGTAACCGTGTGATTGGTGGGATTGTAAGCTTCGCAAAAGATTACAATTATTCTTGGAAATGTGTACTTGATGTACTTGCCAAAATTTCAGAAGTAGAAGGGTATGAAGAAGCGATGGACACTGTAGTGCGCGAAAGTGTTTACGAGGCTTTGTTTAGAGATAGCAATCAACCCTTTTATATCTAAGGAGCTACAATGATTACTAAAGACGAATACGAAGATATACTAGACGAAACTTATCCAGCATATGTTTTTGCGGGTTATCACTATCCAGCAGGTAAGGTTCTCCGAAGTTGTGATCCTATTCAATTTGATGTGATGTACAACGATCATCTGCAATGGCTCGAACAGCAGGAGGAAGCATGAAGAACTTCTGGGAGAAGCTAGAAGAGGACGTGGACAACTGGGTAATCCTAGCTTGCGTGGTTGGCGCTATTCTAGTTTGCTTGATGGCACTGCGAGGCTGGTTATGATAGTTTTTGTATTTGCCCTCATCTTACTTGCAATAGGTTTTAAGTCAGACAAATATGGCTACACAGGTTTTGGCATGCTGCTTGGCATTTGGCTAGCAGGAAAGTTTTAGCAGTAGCTCCTAGCGCCACGCGCTTTTACGGGGAATCTTTTTTTAAGATTCCTCTTTTTTTGGTTGACAAGTTGACCAAAAGCAATTAAACTACGTATGTAGTTTGGGAATAATTAATAATAATTTTTTTATAGGAGCTAATATGATACTCGCAAACGAGATTTCAACTTACTCAAAACTGACAAACGTAGAACTGTCTCACGTACTTGACCTTAGTGGTTATCCTCAAGTGCATCTTGAAACTTCCGAATTCCTGGGCATTACTGAAGATGGCCATTTTTGCTATAAGGTCAAATATTTTGATGACCCTGAAGCTGACCCAGCTGATCTAGATGGTCGAGTATATGTTTACAAAGATAAGTCTGGTCAAATGCGAGCTGACTTCTAAGTTTTTGTCAACCAAAAATTGCCTATTAGTGCAGCCTGGCTAATAGGCAATTACAATTAGCAAATTTAACCAAAATCGTTTATACTGTTTTTGTAGTAAATAATTTTAATTAAATTTTTAGGAGCTAATTATGATGCAAGCTGGAACATATTATGTAGGCGACCTGTGCTATGTGATGACCGATGCTGAGTGGCGCGAGGTTTGCGAGTTGACAATTGTGGGAAATGAGTGTTTGGAAGGTGAGTTTCAGTTGGCAGATGGTCGTCGGTTCGCAATGTATGGTACAAAATTTGGCGACGGCACGTATCAAGATTCGGAGAGGTTGTACGAGTTCAGTGTAGACTCAGGCACAATCGGATGTATCCTAGCATCAGACATAGATCATGAGAAGGTGCGGGAAAAGTACAAAGATCGAGATGGTAATTACAATTATAATCCTGAGGAGTTTGGTGCAATTGTTACATTTATGCTAGACTTTGTAACAGGCGGAGGTCGGGATGACGAGAACTGGGAAGGTTGTATTCAGTTCGGCAGAGTATTAATTGAGACAAATCCTGAGTGGAACGAGGATTACGAGGAAGAATACGAAGATTAAGTCAACAAAATAATAACTATGGGGTAACCAATCCCCATAGTTTATTACAATTAGCTTTTCTAACCAAAATCAATTATACTACAATTGTAGTATAAATTAAAAAATAAATTTTGGGAGCTAAAGATGAAAGTATTTGTATATTTTAATTTGCATAAGAAAGTGTTTTCGGTCAAGGCACTCGAAGGCCCTAACAAAGGTCGGGTTATTGCACACAGGTCAGAGTTGAATTTGGGTCAGGCGACGTTCAAGGTATCCGAGGCAGGTCGTCAGCGAGTGTTGCGAGAGAAAAAGAAAAATGTGCATGCGGGTGTGGTCGGTGAGTGGTATGGCACAGAACCGCAGGCGATGGAAGATGGGATTGCAGTAACATATAATCCTTATAAGTATTCGAGTTTTGTAGTGCAGGCGACGGAGCAGCCAATTCGCCAGGCCAGGGAAGTTCATCTGAAGGATCGTCGGATCACAGCGTTAGTATAGCTCTTGGAGGGGGACTCAGTTCCCCTCATTTTTTGGTTGACATTTTAACCAAAAGCAAATATACTACGTATGTAGTACAAATTAAATAAGATAAATTTTTCAGGAGCCAAAGATGAGAAAAGCATTCGAAGGTTTGACGACACAGGAAATTCGTGAGGTGTCGATGTATGGTTGTACTGAGGCACAGATGCGCGAGGCAATCGAGAGCTCAGCGACCTACAGGTTCTCAGGTCCAGTGATGGTCGCCGCAAGTATTCTGAGTGATGCGCAGGAAATGATCTGCTTGGAATATGGCCCCGTCGACTTCATGAGAGCAGAGGACGCAAGGCAAGCGATCAACAGAGCAAAATGGATCATTTTCAATTTGTTGGAAGCAAAGCAAGAGGAAGTACTGGTAAACTCTGACGGCGAGGAGATTTGATAATGATTAAATACAAGCACCTCTGGGTATGGGACACAATGATGGGATCGTATAGTTATTGGGTCGAAGGTCAGCAACAGCAGGCGATGCAAGACAATGCGCCGATTGATGCAATATTTCGCAAGCAAGACAAGACCTGGGTAAGAGCAAGTGACCTACCAGCAAAGCATCACTTCTGGGATGAGTTCAAAAAGTACTTCCCAGAGTTTGCCTGGCAACAGGACTACGCTCAGGGTTAGTAGTAGATCAGACCCCCCTATAATTACTGTAGCGGGGGTTGTTTTGCTGTCCCGCGTATAGCGACCGACCCCTATTTAACCATTCAACATCAATCTGCTCTAACCCCTATACTATGTCCGACTCAACCAAATCTCAAATATCCACCAAAGAAAAAATTTCCCAGAAAAATTCTGCGCCAGAAAGTCCGCCTAAAACCCCTGCTAAAGAATTCGTCGGACTGTCTGATAAACTTAAACTACACTTCATTAAGCTATCCGAAAAGATGAGTACGTTGGACTTGATCGAAGCAATCGAATTCGAACTACGGGAGAGAAATAAATGAGACCCTGTGATCTTGTAGAGTATCTGGTTAATTGGGCACAGTCCAAAGACTTTAACGCACCGTACGGAGTTCTGACCGGAGAGCACGTTAATAAAAACGGATACAAATATAAGTCCGTAACCTTCGGGCGCGCGAGGACTTTGGATGCCACAGTCGAGATTTATAATCCCAGATTCATTATATTAAGAACATCGACGTACGGTAAAGAAGCGTTTAAGAATCACGTCGACTTGATGCTTCGATTAGAAAGAATATGAGACGCAGACATATAGTAGCCAAAATCGTTGAGTATGCTAAGGAACGTGGGTTTACCGAACCGATTATTGGAAAACATGTGAACTTCAAGGGCAGTCATTTTAGATCGGTTTCGTTTAATCGTTCCAACTATCTGAACGTGACTGTCGACGTGTTCAGAAAGAATTTCTTTGTGCTTCGGACCAACTACCCGAAGTATCATAAGGTACCGTTCAAGCATTATAACGACTTGTTTCTGACTTTGGATAGATTATGACCTATATTATTGCGACTCGAAATCCTTTTCTGGACGATGCGCCGATAATCTTTTTGTCGATTATGGCTGAGCAGAGACCGAAGGAGTTCGATAACTTTAATAAGGCGAAGAAATATGCCGAAGAGCATCCAGTAACGAGTGCCTGGGGATATGATATCGTTGAGGTGAATGTATGAGGTTTACGAGCCGTGCTGGCCGAAAATAGGGAGATTTTTGAATGAGAACGTATCCGAAGATTACCGGACTGTCGAGAAAGCAAAAGATGTTCTGCGATATAATGTGGAATATCGAAACGAGAGAAAAGCTTGAACAGTTCATTTTCTCGTTAGGTGAAAAGGATCAGCTCGAGTGCATGATGCTTATAGAAATGATGCAACTGGCGATTATTGATGAGGTGTCGTTTACCGATGATGCCGACGAGGTCCTTAGTAAATACTTAGCAAAATAATAAGCCTTGACATCTAAGGGTTTCTCTAATATAATGCTTTAAAGGGGCAAATATGAGAACAGTTACAACTTTGATTTTATTACCAGTTACATTAGTAGTTATGGTATACGTACTTATTTTCTCAGGTATCGAAGCTTTGATTTGGAAGTTTCGTGTTGGGAGACTTAGATGACCTGCGCCGTAACAGGTATACTGAAAATGATTGCGTCAGGTAAAACTCTGTCCGAGATGTTTGATGCCGACGATACCAAGAAATTAAACAATGGTGAAATCTACGATATTGGTTGGCAGGATGGCCAGATTGAACTGGCCAGAGAAATACTTAAACTAATGGAGGATCAGAAAAATGGAACAGCCAATGGTCAGTGTTAACTTCGCAACTCAAGTTTGGAATTCCATGCTGCCGAAAAAGTCTCAGCTTACTCCGAAACTGGTCTTCGAATTGTATAAAGAGATACCGATGGCAGGTTCTACAGAACTCGAGCGTGTTTATCTGTTTGCCAAAAAGATTGAGGAGTATCTGAACAATGACGCAATCTGAACTATTAGTTTTCGTCGCATTAGTTCTTCCTCTAGGTGTTTGTATATGGGTAGGAGCTCTTCTTTTGGTGTTGCATCTCTGGAGAGAGGTTGTATCTTATGTGCAGCATTTGCAGCGAATGAAAGAACATAAAAAACAAGAAGATGAATGGAGGAGAAAAACGAATGCTGGTGATTACACTAAGTGAAGTATTTTCGCTTGTACTATTAGGTTTAGTACTACTGTTCATTGCAGGATCTGCGATCAAGGAGTATATTACCCAGTCAAGATGCAAACACGAAGATGTCAGAGAAAATATGGCATGCCATGCTATATGTAGGGAGTGTGGTAAAGACCTTGGGTTTATTGGCACATGGCGTGAAAAACAAAAGGAGAAGGCAGATGTCAAGAGCGACGACAGTGTATGATAATGATGTTGCAATTCTAGAGTGCATTGAGAAATTACAAGACGAAATTGTGAAACTTAAAAAGCAACTTGTTCGTGAGCCTTTGGACTTTTATGCTATTGACGATATCTTCCAAGGCATTTATGCTACAGGTTGGCCTGGTCCTAAGCTAAACGATGCCGATATTAAATTTGTACGTGCGATTGAAGCCGCTCATGGGATATACAGTGAAGACGAAGACTGAATTCGTAGCTTTGATGATATATAATGCTGTCGTAGTAATTGCGACGGCATTATCTGTCTATTACATTTCAGGATGGATGTTTTTCCTTTTAGCTGCAGCAATGAAACCAAAGGAATATAGTTCTGGGGGAGAATAATTGTTTATACCTGAAGAAACATACAAAATAATACTAAATAATTCTGTAAATGTTTGCGTTGATGTTTGCTTAAGATATAATAATAGATATCTTTTAATAAAAAGAAATGAAGAACCTATGAAAGGTGTTTACTGGCCAATTGGCGGTAGAGTTTTCAAAGGTGAGCGAGCAGAAGACGCAGCCAGAAGAAAAATAAAAGAAGAAATAGGAATTGATTTTACGGACGAACTTCGTCCAATTGGTTTCTATGAAGATACTTATGATGTATCTTCTTTTGGACAAATGTCTTATTCTACAATTAGTACAGTTTGGTTTGGATATTTGTCTGAGGATCAAGTCGAGGCAATTCAACTTGATCGCACATCTGATAATTATGATTTTCAATCGTTTCTGCCAGATAGATTTAAAGTTCGGACATACGAGGATTACGGGCGTCCATACTGGTACTTAGCAAGCACAAAACAGATATAAATATAAGGTAACAATAAAAAGGAGTAATTATGGAATTATTACTTTGGGTAGTAGCTGCAATCATTATTGGTTATGCTATTTACTTAATCATGACTCCTCCTAAAAAGGAGGAAAGTCCAAAAGTCGAACCTGTTGATACTATTCCACCTTTGCCGATACTTACACGTTCAGGTGAATTGGTAGAAACTGGCGCAGGTTCAGTTACTGAAGTTCAAGTTGAATCTTCACCAACCGCAGTAACTGATCAAATTACAGATTCAGTTACACAGGTATCCCCTGAAATTAAAAAGGAAAATAATATGGCAACTAAGAAAGCACCTGCTCCTAAAAAGGAGCCTGCGAAAAAAGCGCCTGCAAAGAAACCAAAGAAGTAAATGACACAAACTGACAGTGACGATTTTTTATATTATGCTAGTCGAGACCAGCATAGTTTTATGCTGGTTTCTTTTTGTAATACATGAGGAGATAATATGTCAACGAAAAAAGGCGGCAAAGCATCGCATCACCGTGATCCTAATAAGACAAAAACAGGAAAACCTAAACTACATTCGCAATCTTTAGACACTTTGAATCAAATGCTTCAGTCAGCAAGACCAAAGAACGTCAATAGCATTAATAAAGCTATCTTGAAGAAGGCAGGTAGAGGTAGATAATGACAGTAACGTATAATATGCCTCAAGGGCCTGCTCCTGATAGCTATGAAAGTGCTATACAGATGGCAAATCAAATTTCTGGGCAAGCTTCGCAGCTATTAGCTCAAACTTCAGCTATAACTCAGCATGATTCTTTGTATAATTTGCTTTATAACAAAAATTTACATGTAAGAGAGTTGAAAAAATCACTAAAAAATGATTTTTCAGGCAAAATTTACCTAACTGATCATATTTTTCACGCAGTTAGGCATAAACCTGAAAATTCCGACGTAGAATTTTTCAATATTCAGACGGCGCCGCCTAAATTTGAAAATTCTATTGTTATTTTTAGTAATAACAACGTAATGGTCGATAATACGTTGGATAAATTTGTAAAATTATACCAAAATTCGCCTACATCGTTGTTTGTAGTGTGGGATTTTGACAATCATCACTGGTTTGCACTGTCTTCCATGCTTGCTACCTTTAGTGATGTATATGTTCCAACGCATAATGACAATATTGACTCACTTTCTCGGTATAATAACTATATTGTTGGTCCAGTTTCGTCTGGAACTATACAATGGACACGAGAATACATTCAAGAACATCTTTCAATCATCAAAGACACTGAAAGATCAGATGAACCATTAGGTACTCACATAGAATATCCACAATTTCCATTAAGACAACGTAATTTACAAGAATTGCAAAAGAAATTTAGTAAAGTTAAACTTGTAGATGGATCTTATCATGGCAGAGACATGCTAGATCGCTTTACTGAATGGTGTTCGCATAAAGCCCATTGGATAGTCCCTGTGCTTAATGATGCCCCTATACGCCTTTATGATGCGTTGATAACAGGTGGAATACCTATTGTACCAAGATCACTAAAATATCATAGGGATGTAATCACATTACATGATCACATATTG
>Ga0129333_10005558_pt1 | contig 11873 bp, 12 predicted proteins | sample CPB6_08_DNA_FD_94474 | JGI IMG/M metagenome (GOLD analysis project Ga0129333, IMG submission 94474) | Freshwater to marine salinity gradient microbial communities from Chesapeake Bay, USA - CPBay_Sum_0.6_0.8_DNA | ecosystem: Environmental > Aquatic > Marine > Coastal | place: USA: Chesapeake... | reverse complement strand
CGAGACCGCTTGCCGGTATCAGCGAAGTCTGAGGCCTGATACCCGGGGATACATCAGCGGTGCTCGATAATCACCGCCAATGCTGTTCCTGCTCATCCTGTGCCTCGGCACCAGTTTTGTCGCGACGGTGTGGCTGATTCGCACCGCGCGCGAGCACCCCGAGACCTATGCCGAGCACCTGCCGCAGCGCTTTCATGTGGGGCATGTGCCGCGCCTGGGGGGCGTGGCCATGTTTGCGGGGTGTTCAGCCGGGTGGCTGTGGATGATGCTGTCCGAGCCGCTGGGCCTGCCTGGCCTGTTCCGTCTGGAGCCCTGGCGTGGCGGTGTGCTTTGGGCGCTGGCGGCGTTGGTGCTGGCCGGTGGCGTCTATGAAGACCTGACGCAGCGGTTCTCGCCGCGCTGGCGGCTTTTGATGACGCTTGCTGCGGGCATCGCGGCCTGGGTGGTGCTGGATGTCTGCGTGCCGCGCATCGACCTGCCGGTGGTGGATGCGTGGTGGGGCGCGGTGGCGTGGCCCGGGGTGCTGCTGGCCATCCTGGCCATCGCCGGCTTGCCGCATGCCTTCAACCTGATCGACGGCTACAACGGCCTGGCCGCGATCGTGGCGCTGGTGATCTGCGCGGCACTGGCCTACGTGGCGCTGGTGGTGGGCGACCGCAATCTGGCGGCGGTGCTGGTGGTGATGGTGGGCGCGACGGCGGGCTTCCTGTTCTGGAACTATCCGCGCGGGCTGATCTTCGCCGGCGACGGCGGCGCCTACCTGTGGGGCCTGGTGATTGCCGTGGCCTCCATTCAACTGGTGCAGCAGCACACACGGGTGTCGCCGTGGTTCCCGATGCTGCTGCTGATCTACCCGGTGTGGGAGACGCTGTTCTCGATCTGGCGCAAGGCCGCGCGCGGGCAGTCGCCAGGCGTGGCCGATGCGCTGCACTTCCACCAGCTGATCTACCGGCGCATCGTGCGCGGCGTGTTCCACGACGATGAAGCGCGGCGCATGCTGATGCGCAACAACCGTACCTCGCCCTACCTGTGGGGCTTTGCGCTGCTGACGGTGGCGCCGGCGGTCCTGTTCTGGAACAACACGCCGGTGCTGGTGTTCTTCACCGTGCTGTTCGTCGTGTCGTACGTGTACGCCTACGTCAGCATCGTGCGCTTCAAGGTGCCGCGCTGGCTGCGGCGCTGAGGCCGCGGCCTTTCACTTCACCTTCGCTCCGATTTCACTCGGCCTTCACGCCCGCACGCACCAGCAGCGGGCCGAGCGTGTCGATCTCGCTCTTCAGGTGCGCGCGCAGCGCCTCGGGGCGAGCGCGGTCGGGCGCGACGGCGGCCACGCCCATCGCATCCAGGCGGGCCTTCACCTCGGGGTCGGCCACCGCCTTTTGCAGGGCGTCCGACAGCTTGTCGATCACCGCCTTGGGCGTGCCCTTGGGCGCATACATGCCAAACGAGATGTTGATATCCATGTTGACACCGGCTTCGCTGGCGGCCGGCACCTCGGGCAGCGAAGGCAGGCGCGCCTTGCCCGCGGCGGCATAGGCGCGGATCTTGCCGGCCTTGACCTGCGGCACCGTGCCCGAGGTCTGGTCGCACAGCACATCCACCTGGCCGCCCACCAGGTCATTGAGCGCCGGGCCGGTGCCCTTGTACGGAATCTCGTTGAGCTTGACGTTCAGCGCGCTCATCAGCATCAGCCCGCACAGGTGCGACGCCGAGCCCACGCCCGCATGCGCCAGGCTCACCTTGCCCTGGTTGGCGCGCAGATAGGCCACAAATTCGTTGAGGTTGTTCGCCGGGAAGCCGTTGCGCGCCACCACCACCATCGGGCCGCTGGTGGCCGAGCCGATCGGCTCGAAGTCGTCCACCGGGTGGTAGGGCAGGCTCTTGAACATCGCCAGGTTGGTGGCGTGGCTCACGTGGATCATCAACAGCGTGTAGCCGTCGGGCCGCGAACGCGCCACCTTGGCGGTGCCGATGGTTCCCGATGCGCCCGCCGGGTTGTCCACCACCACCTGCTGGCCCAGCGTCTTTTGCAGCGCGCCGGCAAACAGGCGGGTGATGGTGTCGCCCGGGCCGCCTGGCGAGTACGGCATGGTCAGCGTGATCGGGCGGTTCGGGTAGTCCTGCGCGGTGGCAGGGGCTGCGGCCAGCAGCGTGGCGGTGCACAGTGCAGCGCCCAGGCACAGAGAGGTCAAACGCATGAAGGTCTCCTTCCAGAAAGGGTCATGGGTCACGCCAGCAGCCGGCGGCGAATCTCCAGCGGATCGAGTTCTTCAAGCGGTGGTTTGCCGCCGTTCGGAATGTCCACCTGCGTGGCATTGAGAAGCATGGCCACCATCACATAGGTGCCGGACAGCACCGTCAGGTCGATCGCCACCTGCTCGCCCATCTCGCTGACCATGCGCTGCCACAGCGCGTCGCTCACGCGGTGGTTCAGCGTGAGCTGCACGCAGTAGTCATACACCAGCGCCTCGTCTGCCTGCATCGAGGTGGGTCGGCGGCAGGCTTTCAGTTCATCCATCACCGCGTCTGCCAGGCCGGCGCGGCGTGCGATCGGCTCGTGCGCCCACCACTCGTACTGCGCATTGGCAATGCGCGCCTGGATCAGGATGGCGAATTCGTTCAGCCGCTTGTTGACCGAGGTCTTGAAGCGCAGGTAGTCCAGCAGGTCGAACGCGCGGCGCGCCATGTCGGGGCTGCGCAGCAGCGCGTTGTACGGCCCGCCGAGCGCGGCGCTGGAGATTTTGAGGATGTCGTCCGCGAGCGGCTTCACCGCCGGGGCGAGTTCGTCGTAGCTGAGTTGTCGGAGGCGTTCGGTCATGCCCGCATGCTAGGCAGGGGACATTCGGGAAATGATGGGGAATACCCGCGACATCGACGCGACAAGCGCATGCGCAGCGCACCGCGGCGGTGCCGGCGTGGCGCCCCCGACAGGAATCGAACCTGTATCTAGCGCTTAGGAGGCGCTCGTTCTATCCATTGAACTACGGCGGCGGTGCGTGCGCTCGCGGATTGGCCAGGCCGCGGCCCGGCAACCCTGCTGCATGCGCGCGGGCCGCATTGTCTCAGAGCGGCACGCGGCAGCGTCTGGCGCGACCTGCTGCGGGCTACTTGCTCAGCAGCCGCATCGCGTCTTCCAGTCCGCGCAGCGTCAGCGGGTACATGCGCTGGCTCATCAGCTGCTGGATGACGGCGATGCTCTGGCGGTACTGCCACACGCCTTGCGGCTCGGGGTTGATCCACGCGAACTTGGGGAAGGCATTCGTCAGGCGCTGCAGCCACTCGGCGCCGGGTTCCTCGTTGTTGTATTCGACGCTGCCGCCGGGCTGCAGGATCTCGTACGGGCTCATCGTCGCGTCGCCGACGAAGAGGAGCTTGTAGTCCTTGTTGTACTTGCGGATGATGTCCAGCGTCGGGAACTTCTCACTGAAGCGGCGGCGGTTGTTCTTCCACATGAAGTCGTAGACGCAGTTGTGGAAGTAATAGAACTCGAGGTGCTTGAACTCGGCCTTGGCCGCGCTGAACAGCTCCTCGACGCGCTGGATGTGCTCGTCCATGGTGCCGCCCACGTCCATCAGCAGCAGCACCTTCACGTTGTTGTGGCGCTCGGGCACCATCTTGATGTCCAGCCAGCCGGCGTTCGCCGCGGTCGAGCGGATGGTGTCGTCCAGGTCCAGCTCTTCCTCCGAGCCCTCGCGCGCGAACTTGCGCAGCCGGCGCAGCGCCACCTTGAGGTTGCGGGTGCCGAGTTCCTGCGTGTCGTCGTAGTCGCGGTAGGCGCGCTGGTCCCACACCTTCACCGCGCTCTTGTTGCGGCCCTTGTCCTGGCCGATGCGGATGCCCTGCGGGTTGTAGCCATAGGCGCCAAACGGGCTGGTGCCGCCGGTGCCGATCATCTTGCTGCCGCCCTCGTGGCGTTCCTTTTGCTCCTCGAAGCGCTTCTTCAGCGTCTGCATCAGTTCGTCCCAGCCCATCTTCTCGATCTTGGCTTTTTCTTCCGGGCTGAGTTCGAGCTCGAGGTTCTTGCGCAGCCACTCCAGCGGCACGTCCTTGGTGAAGTCCGCGATCATCTCCACGCCCTTGAAGTAGGCGGCAAAGGCGCGGTCGAACTTGTCGAAGTGCTTCTCGTCCTTCACCAGCGCGGTGCGGCTGAGGAAGTAGAAGTCGTCCACCGAGTAGCCGTCGTCGCTGGTGGGGCCGACCACGCCGGCCTGCAGCGCCTCGAGCAGCACCAGGTACTCCTTGACCGAGACCGGCAGCTTGGCGCTGCGCAGGGTGTAGAAGAAGTCGATCAGCATGGTTGGGAGGCAATGTCAGGCACGTTTGCGCGCCAGCTGATGCTGCAGATGCGCCTTCACGCTGGGCCACTCGCTGGCGATGATGCTGTACACGCAGGTGTCGCGCAAGCTGCCCGGTGCGTCGGGGTGGGTGCAGATCTGGTGGTTGCGCAGCACGCCGTCGAGCTTGGCACCCAGGCGCTCGATGCCGGCGCGGCTTTGCTGGTTGAAGAAGTGGGTACGGAATTCCACCGCAATGCAGTCGAGTTGCTCAAAGGCATGGCGCAGCAGCATCCACTTGCATTCGGTGTTCAGGGGCGAACGTTGTACCGCCTTGCGATACCAGGTGCTGCCGATCTCCACCCGCCGGTTGGGCGTGTCGATGTTCATGTAGGTGGTCATGCCCACTGCGCGCCCGCTCCTGGCATCAATCACCGCGAACGGCAGCATGCTTCCCTGCGCCTGCAGCGTCAGGCGGCGCTCGATTTCGGCGCGCATCGCCTCAGGCCGCGGAATGAAGGTGTACCAAAGCGTCCACAGCTCGCCGTCGGCCACTGCCTCGCACAGGTCATCATGGTGCGCCACCTCCAGCGGCACCAGGCGGGCGTGCTGGCCCGCCAGCGTGACCGGCTGGCACAAGGCGTGGGCGGGCGGGGCGCTCATGGGTTGCTCCGGCGCTGCTCTCGGGTGCTGCGGCCTCAGCGGTTGTTGCGCTGCATGAAGACGAGCTTCTCGAACAGGGTCACGTCCTGCTCGTTCTTCAGCAGTGCGCCCACCAGCGGCGGCACCGACACCTTCTCGTCCTTGCTTTGCAGTGCCTCCAGCGGAATGTCTTCCGCCACCAGCAGCTTGAGCCAGTCCAGCAGCTCGGACGTGCTGGGCTTCTTCTTCAGCCCCGGCAGGTTGCGCACGTCATAGAAGGTCTTCATTGCTGCGCTCAGCAGCTCCTTCTTGAGGCCCGGGAAGTGCACGTCAACGATCTTTTGCATCGTCTCCGCGTCGGGGAACTTGATGTAGTGGAAGAAGCAGCGGCGCAGGAAGGCGTCGGGCAGCTCCTTCTCGTTGTTGGAGGTGATGAACACCAGCGGCCGGTGCTTGGCCTTGATCAGCTCGCGCGTCTCGTAGCAGTAGAACTCCATGCGGTCGAGTTCGCGCAGCAGGTCGTTGGGGAACTCGATGTCGGCCTTGTCGATCTCGTCGATCAGCAGCGCGATCGGCTTGTCGGCGGTGAAGGCCTGCCACAGCACGCCCTTGACGATGTAGTTCTGGATGTCCTTGACCCGCTCGTCGCCCAGCTGGCTGTCGCGCAGCCGGCTCACGGCGTCGTATTCATACAGACCCTGCTGCGCCTTGGTGGTGCTCTTGATGTGCCATTGCAGCAGCGGCATGTCGAGCGCCTGGGCCACCTCTTCGGCCAGCATGGTCTTGCCGGTGCCGGGTTCGCCCTTGACGAGCAGCGGGCGCTTGAGGGTGATGGAGGCGTTGACCGCCAGCATCAGGTCCTGCGTGGCAACGTAGTTTTGTGATCCTTGAAATTTCATGGCGTGGGCGCGGCAAGAAGGGGGCACAGGGGGTGGCGGCACGCGGGCCGCGGCTTTGGCGTCGATGGCGCGCGGCTATAATCCGCGGCTGATTTAGACGAGGGAACCCTTGCGGGATTGTGCGCGCAAAATGAAGAAGTTGTTGTCCATGCTGTTTGCGGGCGTTGTCGCTTCTGCGACCGCCATGTTCTCCGTCACCGCCTCGGCCCAGGAGGTCAAGGGCAACGCGGCCAACGGCGAGAAGAAGATCGCCATGTGCATTGGCTGCCACGGCATCCAGGGCTATCAGGCCAGCTTCCCCGAGATCTACCGCGTGCCCAAGATCTCTGGCCAAAGTGAAAAGTATCTCGTCGCTGCGCTCAACGCCTACAAGAAGGGCGAGCGCAAGCACCCCACCATGCGCGGCATCGCCGAGTCGCTGAGCGACCAGGACATGGCTGACATCTCGGCCTACTACGCAACCCACGGCGTGAACCCGCAGGCCAAGCTGGCTGACAAGCCGTCGAAGGATGCGCCCGCTGCGGTGGCTGCGCTGATCCAGAAGGGCGCCTGCATCTCCTGCCACGGCGCCAACTTCGCCAAGCCGGTGGACCCGTCGTATCCGAAGATCGCCGGCCAGTACGACGACTACCTGTTCGTCGCACTGAAGGCCTACAAGACCGAAGGCAACGCCAACATTGGCCGCGCCAACGGCGTGATGGGCGGCATTGCCAAGCAGTTCAGCAACGCCGAGCTGAAGGCCATGTCCAAGTACATCGGCTCGCTTGAGGGCGACCTCAAGACGGTGCCGCAGGCCAAGTTCCGCTGACCTGGCGCCGACGCTGCAAAAGGCCCGCCGCGTGCGGGCTTTTTTGTGCCCGCGGCGTACGCGTCGGGCGGCGTTGGCCTAGCCTGTTGCCGCGGGCTGGCTGTGCCTCAGCCCCAGGAGCCGTGCCATGAACCAACAGGAACGCGACGAACTGCTGCGCTTCTTGCAGCCGCTGCTGCGCAGCCGTGCCGCCGACAAGGACTTCGTTGCCGAGACGCTGATCCTCGAGCAGTGCGCGCGTCAGCCCGATGCGCTGTACCTGCTGGTGCAGCGGGCAATGGCGCTGCACTCGGCGCTGGCGGCGGCGCAGTCGCGCATCGCCGAGCTGCAGGCACGCGATGCGGCCGACGGCGATGGGCCCCTGGCGCAGGCGGCGCCATCGCCCGCCGGGGCGTGGGGCCGCGGGCTGCGCGGGCAGGTGGCCACGCTCGGCGCGGGCGCCGTTCGGCGCTCTGGCGTGGGCTCGGTGGTGGGCACGGCGGTGGGTGTGGCCGCCGGCGTGGTGGCGGGCGGGCTGCTGCTCGACGCGATCGACGGGCCGGGTGGTGATGGACTCAGCGCGGGCCTGGGCGACACCTTGGGTGACACCCTGGGCGACATCTTCGGCGCCGGCGTTTAGGCCGCGGCGCACCGGCGGCCGTGCTAACGCTGTGTGGCGCTGCGCTGCACGCAGTCGATGTAGGCCGCGCCGTCGGGCGGGCGGCCCGAGCGCTGGCTTTCCCACAGCATGCGGCCCAGGCATTCCATGGTGGCGTGGTGCGCCTCGTGCAGCGAGTCCATGCGCGCGGCGAGCAGCTCCACTGCCTGACGGATGCCACGCGGCTGGTCGATCGAGCACTGCTCGCTGATCGACAGGTGCATGGACAGGTGCAGGAACGGGTTGGTTCGGCCACCGTCGGCAGGGTAGTCGCGGGCCACGGCGGCATCGGCATCGGCCAGATCTGCGTGGTACTCCGGGTGCTCGCCGATCCACTGGCTGGCCAGCGTTTGCAATGCGTCAAGCGCTTCGCCGCGCTGCGCCTTCGCATGCACCTCACAAAAGAAGCGGCGCACATCCGCCTGTGACGGAGAAAACATGCTTTGAGCGTAGCACGCAGGTGACGCCACCGATGACAGCCCGGGGGCCGCGCTGCGCCACAATGCCGCAGCACCATCCAGCACAGGAGACCCCCCATGGGCCAGACGATGCCAGCGCAGCCGGCCGCTGCCGGCGCCAACGCCGCGCGCGACCTCTTCGACGCCTCGCACCTGATCACCAACGAGGTGCTTGAGCGCTTCAAGACCACGCCCGACCCGCGGCTGCGGCAGATCATGCTGGCGCTGGTGCAGCACATCCACGCCTTCGCCACCGAGGTGAAGCTGACCGCCGACGAATGGTTCTTCGCGATGCAGTTCCTCGAGCGCACCGGCCACTGCTGCAAGGACGGGCGCAACGAGTTCATGATCTTCTCCGACGCGCTGGGCCTGTCGATGCTGACGGTGACGCAGGAATACCCGCGCCCCGCACACGCCACCGAGCCCACGCTGGTGGGGCCCTTCCTGCTGGAGGAGGCGCCGCACTTTGCGATGGGCGCCGACATCAGCGCCGGCGCGGTGGGTCGGCCGATGCATGTGCAGGGCCGCATCCTCGATGTCGATGGCCAACCGGTGGCCGGTGCGCTGATCGACGTGTGGCATTCGGACGACCGCGGCCTGTACGACATGCAGGACAACATCGCGGCCAACGGACCGTGGGCGCGCGCGCTGCTGACCACCGGCGCCGATGGCCGCTACAGCTTCTGGTCGGTGGTGCCGGTGGACTACCCGATCCCGCAGGACGGCACGGCCATCCAGATGCTGCGCGCCACCACCGGCCGCAGCTGGCGGCCGGCGCACTTGCACTTTCGCATCCGCGCGCCGGGCCAGCGCACGCTGGTCACCCATCTGTTCGACCGCACCAGCGCCAACCTGGACGGTGATGCGGTGTTCGGCGTGCGGCCCTCGCTGATCGTCGACTTCGCGCCGCAGCCCGCGGGCACCGCGCGCGACGGCCGGGTGATGGACCGCGAGTACAGCACCCTGGACTACGACTTCGTGCTGTCGCCGCCCTGAGCGGCAGATGCCGCGCCGCCTGCCGTCCTTGGCATGATGGGCCAACTAATGCACAATAGTGCATATAAGCATTGCATTTCATTTCCGGAGAAGAGTCCATGAACCACGCCTTCATCTGCGACGCCGTTCGCACCCCGTTTGGCCGCTACGGCGGTGCCCTGTCCAGCGTGCGCACCGATGACCTGGGCGCCGTGCCGCTGAAGGCGCTGATGGCGCGCAACCCCAAGGTGGACTGGGCAGCCGTCACCGACGTGATCTACGGCTGCGCCAACCAGGCTGGCGAGGACAACCGCAACGTGGCGCACATGGCCAGCCTGCTGGCGGGCCTGCCGATCGACGTGCCGGGCGCCACCGTCAACCGCCTGTGCGGCTCGGGCCTCGACGCGGTGGGCACGGCCGCGCGTGCCATCCGCGCCGGCGAGGCCACGCTGATGATCGCCGGCGGCGTGGAGAGCATGAGCCGCGCGCCCTTCGTCATGCCCAAGGCCGACACCGCCTTCAGCCGCGCCAATGCGGTGTACGACACCACCATCGGCTGGCGCTTCATCAACAAGCTGATGAAGGAGATGTACGGCGTCGATTCGATGCCCGAGACCGCCGAGAACGTGGCCACGGATCACAAGATCGAGCGCGAGGCGCAGGACCGCATGGCGCTGGCCAGCCAGATGAAGGCGGTGGCCGCGCAGAAGGCCGGCTTCTTCGACAGTGAAATCGTGCCGGTCACCATCCCGCAGAAAAAGGGCGACGCCATCGTCGTGAGCAAGGACGAGCACCCGCGCGAGACTTCGCTGGAGGCACTCGCCAAGTTGAAGGGCGTAGTGCGCCCTGACGGCACGGTGACCGCGGGCAACGCCAGCGGGGTGAACGACGGATCGTGCGCGCTGCTGCTGGCCGATGAAGCCACCGCCGGCAAGTACGGCCTGACGCCGCGCGCCCGCGTGGTGGGCATGGCCACGGCGGGTGTGCCGCCGCGGGTGATGGGCATCGGCCCGGCACCGGCCACGCAGAAGGTGCTGGCGCTCACCGGCATCAAGCTCGAGCAGATCGACGTGATCGAACTGAACGAGGCCTTTGCCGCGCAGGGCCTCGCGGTGCTGCGCATGCTGGGCCTGAAGGACGACGATGCGCGCGTCAACCCGAATGGCGGCGCAATAGCGCTGGGCCACCCGCTGGGTGCCAGTGGCGCGCGGCTGGCCACCACCGCGGTGAACCAGTTGCACAAGACCGGCGGACGCTACGCGCTGTGCACCATGTGCATCGGCGTGGGGCAGGGCATCGCGGTCATCCTCGAGCGGGTGTAATCTTGCGGCTCCGGGCCGGCGCTGCGTGACGCACGGCCCCACAACACAAGGAGACCGCATGCAACGACGTCACGCGCTGCGCCGCATCGGCGCAGTCAGCTTGGGCCTGGCCGGAGCCATGGCCGCTGCACCCGCGCTGGCCGCCTGGCCCGACAAGCCGATCCGCATCGTGGTGGCGTTCCCGCCGGGCAGTTCCACCGACATCGTGGCGCGCGCGCTGGCGCAGCCGCTGTCCGAGGTGCTGGGCCAGCCGGTTGTCATCGAGAACCGGCCCGGTGCCGGCGGCAACATCGGCACGGTGGCGGTGGCGCGCTCGGCGCCCGACGGCCACACCTTCCTGATGCACAGCGTCGCCTATTCGGTCAACCCGTCGCTGTATGCGAACGCCGGTTATCAGGTGGGCAAGGAACTCGTGGGCGTGGCCATGGGCGCGGTGTCGCCCAACATCCTGTACGTGCATCCGTCGGTCAAGGCGACGGACCTGCCTTCGTTGCTCGCGCTCGCCAAGACAGAAAAGCTCAGCTACGCATCATCGGGTAACGGCACCACCACCCACCTGGGCGCCGAGCTGCTGTTCCGCAACCTCGCCAAGGTGGATGTGCAGCATGTGCCGTTTGCGCCGGCCTCTGCTGCCAATGCAGTGGTGTCGGGGCAGGTGCCGCTGGGCTCCACCTCCATCCCGCCGGTGGTGCAACTGGCCAAGGCGGGCCGGGTGCGGCCGATTGCGGTGACCAGCAGCAAGCGCAGCGGCGCGCTGCCCGATGTGCCCACCGTCGCCGAGCTCGGCTACCCGGGCTTCGAGGCCAACACCTGGTTTGCGATGATGGCGCCGGCTGGCACGCCCGCCGCGGTACTGGACCGCATGAACGCCGAAATCAACAAGATCCTGCAGGCACGTGCGATCAACGAGGGCTTTGCCGCCCAGTCGCTCGAGGCCATCCGCATGAACCGCAGCGAGCTCGACGCTTACCTGGCCGCCGAGGCACGCAAGTGGGCTGCCGTCGTGCAGCAGACCGGCGCCAAGGTCGACTGAACCTCCTTTCATGAAACTCATCAGCTATTTGCATGAAGGCCAGGTGCGCTACGGCGTGCTGACGGCTTCGGGCGTGGCCGACATGCGCGACTGCATCGACAGCGCGCCGGCCACCATCAACGACTTCGCCGGGCTGGCCGGCACCACGCCGGGGGTGCTGGCGGCCGTTGCCGCCCGTGCGGCGCAGGCGCGCAGCCTGCCGCTGGACAAGGCGCAGCTGCTGCCCTGCGTGCCGCGGCCCAGCAAGATCCTGTGCCTGGGCGTGAACTACCACGACCATGCGGCCGAGGGCGGCAACAAGGTGGCCGACTACCCGACCATCTTCTTTCGCGGGCCGTCATCGCTGCTGGCGCACGAGGGCAGCATCCCGATCCCCGCCATCTCCGACAAGCTCGATTACGAGGCCGAGCTGGCGCTGGTGATCGGCAAGACGGCGCGCAACGTCAGCGAAAGCGAAGCGCTTGGGCATGTGTTCGCCTATGCCTGCTTCAACGACGCGACCTTTCGCGACTACCAGCGCAAGACCACGCAGTGGACGGTGGGCAAGAACTTCGATGCCACCGGCGGCTTCGGCCCGTGGCTGGTGACGGCCGACGAGCTGCCACCCGGCTGCAAGGGCCTGCACATCGAGTCGCGCCTGAACGGGCAGGTGATGCAAAGCGCCTCCACCACCGACATGGTGTTCCATGTGGCGCCCACCATTTCGATGATGTCGCACTGCATGACGCTCGAGCCCGGCGACGTGATCGTGATGGGCACGCCCGCCGGCGTGGGCTACGCGCGCAACCCGCCGGTGTGGATGAAGGACGGCGACGTGATCGAGAT
>Ga0129333_10005557_pt1 | contig 11874 bp, 10 predicted proteins | sample CPB6_08_DNA_FD_94474 | JGI IMG/M metagenome (GOLD analysis project Ga0129333, IMG submission 94474) | Freshwater to marine salinity gradient microbial communities from Chesapeake Bay, USA - CPBay_Sum_0.6_0.8_DNA | ecosystem: Environmental > Aquatic > Marine > Coastal | place: USA: Chesapeake... | reverse complement strand
GGCGCCGGCTCGACGGGCAGGGCGTCGAGGGCGGCGCCGGCGATGCGCCCCTCGACGAGGGCCGCGCCGAGGGCCTCGTGGTCGACGAGGGCCGCGCGCGCCGTGTTGACGAGGTAGGCGTCGGGGCGCATCCGCGCCAGGGCGTCGGCGTCGATCATCCCGCGCGTGCGGTCGGTGACGGAGGTCATCAGGCAGACGACGTCGCTCGCGCCGAGCAGCTCGTCGAGGGGCGCGAGGCGCCCGCCGGCGGCCGCCACCTCGTCGGCGCTCGCGTGCTCCGAGGCGACCAGGACCTCCATCCCGAGGGCGGCGCCCCGCTCGATCACGCCGCGGCCGATCGTGCCGAAGCCGATCACGCCGAGCACCGACCCCCTGACCGGGCGCGGCGCCTGCGGGTACGGCCACCAGACGCCGTCGCGGACGAGCCGGTCGAGCATCACGATGCCGCGCAGGCAGGCGATCGCGAGGCCGATCGTGTGGTCGGCGACCTCGTCGTCGCAGAAGTGCGTGACCCGGCAGCACCAGACGCCGCGTGCGGCGAGGCCGTCGGCGTCGAGGTGGTCGTGGCCGGTCGAGCAGGTCGCGACGACGCGCACGTTGGGCGCCCGCTCCAGCACGGAGGCGTCGATCCGGCCGCCCGGGTAGGTGAGCACCCCGACCACGTCGTCGCCCGCGATCTCGCGGTCGAACACCACCTCGGCCCCCGCGGGCCCGATGATCGCGTTGGCGCGGTCGAGCGGCCACGTGTCGTCGATGCAGACCACCCTCATGCCCCCACCTCCCGTATCAGCCCCTGCGGGCGCTCGCCGCGCAGGACGCGGGCGAGGTCATCGATCTGGCGCCGGTACGGCGCGAGGCTCGCCTCGGGCGAGTACCAGGACGCGTGCGGCTGCAGGACCAGGTTCGGCCAGCCGAGCGCCGGCTCGTCGGGGCCCGGAGGCTCGACCGGCAGGACGTCGACGGCGGCGCCGGCGATCTCGCCCGCCGCGAGCGCGGCGCCGAGCGCCGCGTGGTCGACGAGGCCGGCCCGCGCGCAGTTGACGAGGTAGGCGTCGGGGCGCATCCGCCCCAGCGCGTCCGCGTCGATCAGGTGGCGCGTCGCGTCCACGAGGGGCGCGTGCAGCGTCACGACGTCGCTCGCGGCGAGCAGCGCGTCGAGGTCGAGCGGCTCGACCCCGAGCGCGTGCGCCTCCCCCGCATCGACGGCCGGGTCGAAGGCGGCGACGGCCATCCCGTTGGCCTGCCCGAGCGCGGCCACGAGCCGGCCGATCCGGCCGAGGCCGATGATCCCGAGGCGGCTGCCGCGCACGCGGCGCGGCTCGAGCGGGTACGGCCACCAGCCGCCGTCGCGCACGTGCCGGTCGAGCCGGTGCACGCCGCGCAGGAGACCCGTGGCCAGCGCGATCGCGTGCTCGGCGACCTCCTCGTCGCAGTAGCCCGAGACGTGCAGGCACATCACGCCGGCGTCCGAGAGGGCGTCGACGTCGAGGTTGTCGTAGCCCGTCGAGCAGGTGCCCGCGAGGACGAGGTTGGGGCAGCGCCCGAGCACGTCGGCGCGGATCTCCTGCTCGGGCGCGGCGAGCACCGCGACGACGTCGTCGCCCGTCGCGACGTCGGCCTTTTCGACAACCACGTCGAGCCCGGCGAGGGCCGTGTCGACGCCCTCGAGCGGCCACAGCGGGTCGAGCAGGACGACCCGCCTCACGCGGCCTCCCCCGCCCCGAGCACGGCGTCGACCCGGTCGACGAGGGCGAGGTCGAGCGCCGAGATCCCCGGCGGGCGGTGCGTCGCCACGGCGACCCGGACGCGCGCGAACCGCTGCCCGAGGTCGGGATGGTGGTCGAGCTCCTCCGCCGCCTGCGCGATCGCCTGGAGGGCGGCGCGCGCGGCGTCCCACGAGCCGCAGTCGTGCTCGCGCACGAGCCGGCCGTCGACCAGCGCCCAGCCCGGCCGGGCGCAGAGCGCGTCGGCCACGGCGACGTAGGTCAGGGGGGTGCGGTCCATGCGGGATCGTGCGGGGGCGCCCCACCGGGCGCGTCCCCGTGCGCGTAGACTAGGCCGCACACGCGGACACCGGGAGGGTCAGTGGCGAGCAAGTGGCTCGAGGTCGGCAGGTACGGGCAGAGCGTCTGGTACGACAACGTCGCGCGCCCCGCGGTGCAGACGGGCCTCCTGGCCCGGATCATCGAGGAGGACGGCGTCACCGGCGGGACCTCGAACCCGTCCATCTTCGCCAAGAACGTCGAGGAGTCCGGCCTCTACGACGACGCGATCCGCGCCGTGCCCGCCGACGCCACGGCCGCGGAGGCCTTCCAGCCGCTGTGGATCGAGGACATCCAGGCCGCCTGCGACGTCCTGCGCGGCGTCCACGACCGCACCGCGGGCGCCGACGGCTACGTCTCGATCGAGGTCGAGGCCGACCTCGCCTTCGACACCCCGGGGACGGTCCGCCGCGCGCACGAGCTGCACGCCGCCGTCGACCGGCCCAACGTGATGATCAAGGTGCCCGGCACCCGCGAGGGCATCGACTCCTTCCGGCAGCTGACCCGCGACGGTCTCAGCATCAACGTCACGCTGCTCTTCGCCGTCGAGCGCTACCTCGCGATCGCCGAGGCCTACGTCGACGGCATGGCGGAGCGCCACGCCGCGGGCGAGGACCTCGGCGGGATCCGCTCGGTGGCGAGCTTCTTCGTCTCGCGCATCGACACGAAGGTCGACGCGCTCCTGCCCGAGGGCTCGCCGCTGCGCGGCAAGGCCGCCGTGGCCAACGCCAAGATCGCCTACGCGGACGTCTACCGCCGCGTGTTCGAGGGCGAGCGCTGGGCGCCCCTCGAGGCGGCCGGCGCGCACCGCCAGCGCCCCCTCTGGGCCTCGACGAGCACGAAGAACCCCGCCTACCCCCCGACGATCTACGTCGACGACCTGATCGGGCCGGACACCGTCAACACGGTGCCCGACGCCACGCTCGAGGCGTTCCGGACGCAGGGCAACCCGGGCGACAACATCGGGCGGGATCTCGACGAGGCGCGCGCCGTGATGGCGGGCGTCGCCGAGGCCGGGATCGACTTCGACGCCGTCACGCGCCAGCTCGAGGACGAGGGCGTCAGGCAGTTCGCGGACGCCTACGCGGGCATGCTCGAGGCGATCCAGAACCGCCGCGCGGCCGTCTCCGGCTAGGCCGACGGCGGCGCCGTCGGCGCCGGCGCCCGCAGCAGCCGCCGCAGGAAGCCCGGCAGCCACCAGTTGGCCTCGCCGAGCAGCACCATCGTGCTCGGCACGAGCATCAGGCGCACGATCGTGGCGTCGACGAGCACGGCGGTCGCGAGGCCGATCCCGAACATCTTCACGATCACGCTGTCCTCGAGGACGAACGAGAGGAAGACGGTGATCATGATCAGCGCGGCCGCCGTGATCACGCGCGCCGTGTGCGAGAGCCCGACCTCGACGCTGCGCAGGGCGCTCGCGCCGCGCAGGTGCGCCTCGCGGATGCGGCTGATCAGGAACACCTCGTAGTCCATGGACAGCCCGAACAGGATCGCGAACATCATCATCGGCACGTAGGCCTCGATCATCACGGTCTCCTTGAGGCCGATCAGGCTCGCGCCCCACCCCCACTGGAAGATCGCCACGATCGCCCCGTAGGCGGCGCCGATCGAGAGGGCGTTCATGATCGCCGCCTTCAGCGGCACGAGCACCGACTTGAACTCGACGAGGAGCAGGACGAACGAGAGCAGGATCACCGCGGCGATGAAGACGGGCAGCCGCTGCGCGATCCGGTCGGAGAGGTTGAGGAGCCCCGCGGTCAGACCCGTCGCGTAGACCCGCACCTCGGGCCCCGTGACCCGCTGGACGTCGCCGGGCAGGCGCTCGACGAGCCGCTGCGTGCGGTCATCGGTGGGCGCCGACTTCGGCGTCACGCTGATCACCACGACCTTGTCCTTCGTGCTGATGGCGGGCGGCGCCACCACCTCGACGTCGGCGTCCTTGGCGATCGCCTCGACGACGCGCTTGGCCCCGCGCGCGTCCGCGTAGGGGTGCAGCACGACCTCGATCGGCCCGTTGAAGCCCGGCCCGAACGCCTTCGCCAGCTGGTCGTACGCGATGCGCGTCGTCGAGCCCGGCGGGTCGGAGCCCGCGTCGACCTGGCCGAGGCGCATCTGCAGGAGCGGCACGGTCAGCACCCCGAGGATCGCGATCGCGAGCAGGAGGAACGGGATGGGGTGCGAGCCGACGAGCCGGGCCCAGCGGCCCCAGATGCCCCCGCCGACGTCGTCGGGGCCCGTCGTGGCCGGCGGCGCCTCGCGGTCGCGCTTGCGGATGACGTGGCGCCCCATCACGGCGAGGAGCGCCGGCTGCAGGGTGAGCGCCGAGAGGATCGCGGTCAGGACGGCGACGGAGGCCGTCACCCCGAGCATCGTCACGAACGGGATCTGCGCGGTGGCGAGGCCGAGCAGCGCGATCGCCACCGTCAGGCCCGCGACCAGGACGGCGCGCCCGGCGGTGCCCATCGCGTCACGGATGCCCTGCAGGGGCTCGACGCCGCGCAGGAGGTTCTCGCGCTGGCGGTTGACGAGGAACACGGCGTAGTCGATGCCGACGCCGAGCCCGATCATCGTGGCCAGGATCGGGCCGATCGACGAGATCTGCAGGTACGCCGACAGCAGCTTGATCGTGGCCACCCCGAGCAGGAGCCCCGCGACGGCGCTGAGGAGCGGCGACACCATCGCCAGCGCGGTGCCGAAGGCCACGAGCAGGATGATCATCGCGGCCACGAGGCCGAGCGCGTCGGAGATGTCCGTGGTGGCGCTCTCCTCCTCGGCCGCGGGCGTGCCGGAGTAGGCGATGCGCAGGCCGTCGACGGCGCGCAGCGGCCGCATCGCCTCCTGCAGGTGGCGGTAGGTCGCGGGCCGCACCTCCTCCGCCCCGAGGTCGTAGGTGAGGCCGATCACGGCCGTCGACTGGTCCCTGGAGACGAGGCCGCCCGGCTCGAGCGGGCTCTGCACGGAGGCCATCCGCGGCAGCGTGCGGGCGTCCCGGACCGCCTTCTCGATCGCGCGCTGGACGCGCTTCTCGCGCAGCACGCCCGGCTCGCCGTAGACCACGACCTGGCCCGACAGGCCCTTGCCCGTCGGGAACGCGCGGTTGGCGAGGTCGGCGCCCTCCTGGGCGCTGGTGCCGGGCACCGTCAGGTTGGCGTTGGCGCGGCCGCCGGCGAGGATCCCCACCACGCCGACGCCGGCGAGCAGGACGATCCAGAGCGCGATCACGATCCACTTGCGCTGCGCGCACCACCCGCCGATCCGACTGACCACCCGCGACCTCCTCGGCGGCAGTCTACCGCCCGCACCGTGGCGCCACGGGCCCCTAGACTGCCCGCACGATCCCGGGAGGAGACGACGTGGCCCTGTTCGAGGTGCGCAAGATCGCGGTCTACACGGAGGAGATCCACCACGACTTCGGGCCGCCGCCCGCCGAGCCCGTGCGCAAGGGCGCGGCCATGGCGGTCGTCACGAACCCGTACGTGGGCTCCTACGTCGAGGACCTATCCCCCGCCTTCGACGAGCTGCAGGCGCTCGGCGAGCGCCTCGGCGGCATCCTCATCAAGCACCTCGGCGGCGACGCGAGCCGGATCGAGGGCTACGGCAAGGGCGCGATCGTCGGCGGCCGGGGCGAGATCGAGCACGGCGCGATGTGGCACATCCCGGGCGGCGGCGGCATGCGCGCGGCGATCGGCGGCGGCACCTCGATCGTGCCCTCCACGAAGAAGGTGGCCGGCATCGGCGCCCGCATCGACATCCCCCTCACCCACATCGCCTGGTCGTACGTGGGCAGCCACTACGACGCGATCGAGGTCGGCGTGCCCGACGGGCCGCGCGACGACGAGATGGTGCTGATCCTCGCGATGGCCACCGCGGGCCGCGTCCACGCGCGCCTCGCCCGCGGCTTCACGCTCGAGGATCGCGGCAAGCCGGGGGTGCCCGCGTGAGGATCGCCTTCGTCGGGATCGGCCGGATGGGCTGGCACCTCGCCGGCCACCTCGCGGCCGGCGGCCACGAGCTCGCGGTCTACGACATCGACGCGGACCTCGCGGCCCGCTGGGCGTCGGAGCACCGGGGTCGCGCCGCCGCGTCCGTGGCTGACGCCGTCCAGGGCTGCGACGCCGTCTGCTCGTCCGTGCCGGCCGATCCGCAGCTGCGCGCCGTCTGGGACGCGGGCCGGGGCGCGCTCGCCGCGGGCGCGGTCTGGATCGACCACTCCACCACGTCCGCCGAGATCGCGCGCGTCCTCGCCGCGGAGGCCGCGGAGCAGGGCTGCGCCTTCGTCGACGCGCCGGTCTCCGGCGGCACCGTCGGGGCCGAGAACGGCAAGCTGGCCGTCATGGCGGGCGGCGACGAGGCGGCCTGGGCCGTCGCCGAGCAGGTCGTCGCGGCCTACGCGGCGCGCGCGAACCTGATCGGCCCGCCGGGCGCCGGGCAGCTGACGAAGATGGCCAACCAGATCTGCGTGCTCGGCACCGGCCAGGCGCTCGCCGAGGGCCTCGCCTTCGCGGAGCGGGCCGGGCTCGACCCGCGCCGCGTGCTCGAGGTGATGCTGACCGGCTCCTCGACCTCGTGGATGATGGAGAACCGCGCCGAGCTGATGATCGACGCCACCTACGACTACGGCTTCTCGACCACGCTCATGCGCAAGGACGTCGGGCTCGTGCTCGAGGAGGCCGCGCGGATGGACGCGGAGCTCCCCGTCACCGAGGTCGTGGCGCGCCTGCTCGACGAGAACGACGCGCGCGGGCACGCCGACGACGACTGGTGCTCGCTGATGGAGCGCCAGCGGGCCGCGCTCGGGGACTGATCCCGGCGTGAGCTACCACCCCGCATCGGACGGCATCGACTACGCGGCGTTCTCGATCCCCTCGGGCACGCCCGACCGGGTCGAGGGGACCGCGTTCGAGCCCGATCTGCGCTGCGCGATGCGCGATGGCGTCGAGCTCGGGGCCGACCTCTACCGCCCCGCCGCGGGCGGGCCCTTCCCGACCGTGGTGATCCGCATGCCCTACGGCAAGCACACGCCCGACATGGGAATGCGCCAGGTCGGCGAGTGGCTCGCGCGCAAGGGCTACGCCTGCCTCGTGCAGGACGTGCGCGGCAAGTTCTCGTCCGGGGGCGTCTTCGACCCCGGCGTCCACGAGGTCGACGACGGCTACGACACGGTCGACTGGGTCGCCGCCCAGGACTGGTGCGACGGCGCCGTCGGGCTGTTCGGGGAGTCCTACTACGGCTTCACGTCCTTCGCGGCCGCGATCAGCGGCCACCCGGCGATCCACGCCATCGCCCCCGGCGACATCGGGCTCGAGCGCCAGGCGACGTGGGTCCGGCAGGGCGCGCTCCTGCTCAACACCACGGGCTACTGGGCGCTCTCGATGGACGCCCCCGAGTACGCCGACGTCTCCGCCGTCGACCCGTACCACCTGCCGATCCGGGACCTGCCCGAGACCGTCGGCCTCGACGGCGCCTTCTACCGCGGCGTCGTCGACCACGCCGCGGATGCCGACTGGTGGCTGCCGCGCAGCCTCCACCACCGCATCGGCGAGATCCGCTGCGCCGTGCTGTCGTGGTCGGGCTGGTACGACAACTACACGGCGCCGCAGCTCGGCGACTTCCAGCGCCTGCTCGAGGTCCACCCGCACCCGGAGACGCTGCACCTGATGGTCGGCCCGTGGGACCACGAGGGCTCCGCGGGCGGCGTCGACCGCGCGGTCTGCATCCCGGTCCCCGACACCGCGCAGCACCGCTGGGACGCGTACCAGGCCTTCTTCGACCGCTACCTCCGCGGGGAGGACAACGGCTTCGGGGCCGCGGGCCGGGCGGACCTCTTCACCATCGGCCGCAACCGCTGGCGCAGCGCCTCCTCCTGGCCGCCGCCCGAGCTGCGGCCGACGCCGCTCTACCTGCGCGCCGACGGCACGCTCAGCGCGACGGAGCCCTCGGGCGACGAGGGCACCGTCGGCTATCGCTACGACCCCGCCGACGTCGCCGCCGAGACGGTCGGGAAGAGCTGCTGGGCGCTCTGCACGACCCTCGGCGACCGCCGCGCACTCGATGGGCGCGAGGACATCGTCCGCTACGTCGGCGAGCCCCTGGCCGAGGACCTCGAGCTGACCGGCCCGGTGGCCGCCGTGATCCACGCCTCCTCGTCGGCCGTCGACACGGACTTCGTCGTCACGCTCTGCCACGTGCTCGCGGACGGCACCGTCAACACGATCCAGGACGGCATCGTGCGGGCGCGCTACCGCCACGGCATCGACGACCCGCGGGACCTCGTGCCCGGTGCGGTGACGCGCTACGAGATCGGGATGTCCGCGACGAGCTACCTGGTGCCGGCCGGCGACCGCCTGCGCGTCGACATCTCGTCGAGCTGCTTCGACCGCTACGACCGCAACACCAACTCCGGCGAGCCGTTCGGGCGGGCCGAGGCCGTCGTCGTGGCGGAGCAGGAGATCCACCACGACGCGGCGCACGCCTCGTGGATCGTGCTGCCCGTGATCCCGGCCTAGGCGGCGCACCACCCCCCGTCCGCCGTCAGGAGCGCGCCGTTGACGTCGGAGGCCTCGTCGCAGGCCAGCCAGGAGATCGCCGCGGCGATCTGGTCGGGCTGCGCGGCCCCCGGGGGCATCGAGGCGAGCGCGACCTTGGCGCGCTCCATCGCCCACGGCACCTCCGGGGTCGCGGTGCGGCCGATGTTGGTCTCCACCGCCCCCGGTAGGACCGCGTTCGAGCGGATGCCGTCCGGGCCGTAGTAGAAGGCGACGCTGCGGACGAGGCCGATCAGCGCGTGCTTGGAGGTCGCGTACGCGGTACCCGCGATGCCCGCGTGCAGCGAGGCCTCGGAGGCCACGGTCACGATCGCCCCGCCGTCGTTGTGCTGCATCAGCGGCAGCACCGCCCGCGACAGCCGCATCGCGCCCGTGAGGTTGACGTCCATGACGCGGTCCCAGGTGTCGTCGTCGAGCTCGCCGAGGGGGATGTAGTGGTCCATGATCCCCGCCACGTTCGCGAGCACGTCCACGCGCGGCCCCGCCGCCTGCATGAGGCGATCGACGTCGGCCTGGTCGGTGATGTCGGCGACGTGCAGCTCAGCCGTCTCGCCGAGCTAGTCGAGCACGCGGCGCGTGCTGTCGAGGGCGACCTCGTCGATGTCGCACCCGACCACCTGCGCACCCTCCCGGGCGAGGCGGATGGCCGTGGCGCGGCCGATGCCGCTGCCGGCGCCGGTCACGAGCGCCACGCGCCCCTGATGCCGAGTCGAATCCATGTGCGGGCCTTTCGTCGGGTCATGCCGACGCTACCCGCGACGACGCGGTGGCCGCGGGGAGTCGCCACGGCATCCGGCGGCGGGCTACCCGCACAACGGGAGACGGGGGTGCGGCTCCGTTGAACGGTGCCGCACCCCCGTCGGGGAGTCCGGGGCGGCGGGGCGCTGGGCACCCGCCACCCCGACCATCTAGTGGCCGCCGGAGGCGGAGCCGACCTTCGACTCGTGCTCGCCGATCGGCTGCACGTCGGGCTCGAGGCCCCAGATGGCCGAGTCGAGGCCATCCGCCTGCGCGTCGTCATCGTGGCGCAGCCCGCCGAACAGCCGGAAGATCAGCGTCAGGACGAGCGCGGTGCCGATGCCGGCGCCGAGGATCACGGCGATCCCGATCAGCTGCATGACGAGGCTGATCTCCGCGTGCTGGAAGTCCCACGGGGCGTCGTAGCCCGCGTAGCCGCCCTTCGGCGTGCCGGCCGAGATCAGGCCGACCATGATCATGCCGTAGGCGCCGCAGCCCACGAACAGCGGGATCAGCTTGTGCTCGTCGATCCCCCGCTTCTTCATCAGCTCGTAGATGGCGAGCGCGACGAAGGGAGCACCGGCCGCGACCAGGAACATCTGCCACGGCTTGTACACATCCATCGCGACCGCGCCGGCGACGTATCCGCCGAACGCGCCGAGCGCGATGTAGCTGTACTTCTTGGTCGCGTAGGCGATCGCGGCGCCGGCCAGCGTGCCGCCGGCCCAGGCCATGCCGTAGTTGTTGAAGGCGATGCCGACGCTCGTGTCGGCCATCGTCACGCTCACGGCGAGCGCCTCGGGGTCGAAGAAGTACAGGCACGACAGGATCACCATCGGCAGGCCCGCGAACACGATGGCGACGCCCGCCATCACGAGGCCCTGGTTGGGCGTGCGGTACTCAGCGACCTTGGCGTGCGCGGCGTACATGCCGGGCCGGCGCCCGTAGGCCCAGACGAAGACGAGGGCCATGCCGCCGGTGAACATGTACACGAAGCCGACGCCGAAGAAGTCATGGAAGCCCTCGTTCGTCAGCCAGCCCGACGAGCCCCACGTCGCGTAGCTCAGCGCCGAGGACACGACCGTCGCCACCGCGCACGTGATGTAGAACGCGATCGGCTTCATGCGCTCGGACACCGCGAAGTGCAGGAGCACGTTGATCAGGCCCGCGAAGCAGGCCAGGAAGAAGATGAAGATCTGGAAGCTGTTGAGCGCGGGCCAGACCGCCGGGTCGACGTTCTGGGCCAGATCGTTCGACAGGCTGCCGCCCGCCCAGAACAACTTCGCGGTCTCGACCATCGCCTCCCACGAACTGCCGTAGAACGGCCGCATGTACTGGGCGGCCCAGAGCGAGAACCCGATCAGGAAGTAGACCGCGAAGCCGATGAAGAACCCGACGAACTTCTCCGCCACCGCATTGGCGATGCTGCGGCGCCGAAGACCGCCGGCGTCGATCAGGATCAGCCCGACGAGGACCATGATGGCCCCGACGGCGCCCGAGGCGTACACGACGTTCTGAACGAGCTGATTCGTCGTGACCTGCTCGGGGAACTGCGCAGTCTGCGCGAGGACGAACGACACGAAAAACCCCCTCCAGTTAGGGCCCCGGCGAGCCGGCGCCGACCTTCCGCTCTCTCCTCGCCGCGCCAGGCGCGGCTACCTGCGGTGATGGTCCCAGCCGGACGCGCAATGGCGGTTTCCCGAAACCGGAAAGGGCAGGCACGTCAGGAAACCCCGAATCGGATAGGCATGAGCGCATCACCGCTGTGTCCCACCGCCTGCGTCTCCCCCGCGGCGGCTGGCCTCACGGCCTGCCGTCGCGGGGGCGGGTTGCGGACGGACGTCTCCTGCCGCGGGGAGGCTGCGTTCGACGCGATTTCTCGAACGCGCGCGACCTGATCAGGCAGATCGCGCTGCCGCGGAGGCCCTGACCGTGGCGCGTGCGAGTCGTGCCACGGCTGCGGGCGCACCACGCGCCCACCCGATTCGGATGAACCACGAACACGCCCACCGCTACCGGGTACACTCGATCCAGCTGATGGCACGGTGAAAGGCAGATGACGATGTCGCTCGCGATCGCGGACGTGCGGATGCAACTCGCGGAGGAGGGCTTCGTCGTCGTCGAGGACGTCTTCGACCCCGCGACGGACTTCGCTTCGATCGTCGACGAGTGGGACGCGATCCTCGACGGCATCGCCGCGGAGTTGCTGGCCGAGGGCGCCCTTGGATCCGCTCACACCGGACTGCCCTTCACGGAGCGCCTGCTTGCGCTCTGCGTGGAGACCGGCAGGGTCTTCCATCAGCCCTTCGACATCAGCCTTCCGCAGAAGGACATCACAGCCGACACGCCGCTGCACGTCGGGCCGGCCGTCTTCGACCTGCTCACCCACGACGCGCTGCTGGACGTGGTCGAGGGCCTGCTCGGGCCGGAGCTGGTCAGCAACCCGGTGCAGCACGTGCGCATGAAGCCACCCGTCAGCCTGCTCTCGCCCGAGCGCTCCCGCAGCTACCTGGCGGCGAAGGTGCCCTGGCACCAGGACGTGGGCG
>Ga0129333_10005556_pt1 | contig 11875 bp, 1 predicted proteins | sample CPB6_08_DNA_FD_94474 | JGI IMG/M metagenome (GOLD analysis project Ga0129333, IMG submission 94474) | Freshwater to marine salinity gradient microbial communities from Chesapeake Bay, USA - CPBay_Sum_0.6_0.8_DNA | ecosystem: Environmental > Aquatic > Marine > Coastal | place: USA: Chesapeake Bay... | reverse complement strand
GGAAAACATTTACATTTCCAGCGCTATTAATTACAATATTTTGAGAAGTATTTCCAGATGCACTACCTGCAGTCATAGGAACCCAACTCATCACACCACCAGCTGTTGATTGTAAAACTGATGAGCCTGTAGCCGGTGAAGTGGCAGGTAATGTATATACTGTACTGCCCGAAGCAGAAGAAACAAATGCAGTGTAATTAGCACCATTGAACATTTGTAATCTTCCAGATAGAGAAACAGATTGTCCAATCCCAACACTACCTGTAACTACTAATGCACCTGTTGTTGGAGATGTTGATGCAATTGAAACATATGAATATAATTGACCATTAGATCTTACAGATAGAAGTGTTGTCGTTGCTAAACCAGATGGTGTTGTCCATATTTGTAAATCACCAGTTTGACTTGCATGTCCTATCACTCCAAAAGCAACACTTGCTGCTTGTTGATTAGGTACTAAAACACCAATTGCATCTCTGGCACCAATTGCAGTAGGGCTATAACTAGTAGGAGTCAGTTGATTATTTCCAACTAATTGCAGTCCCCAAAAAGTTTGCAGAGCACTTTGGCTTCCGCCTACAGGAACCAAACATAAATCTGAACCCAAATTATATCTACTTGAAGTTAAAGTTGTCCCTACTGTCCAAGTGTAAGCAACACTACCAGAGCCATCTAAAGATAAAGCATTACTTGAAAGGGAAGTAAGTTTTACTTCTTCAGCAAATCTTGCTTTATTAGTAACATTCAAGCTTCCGCCGATACCAACTCCTCCAGTTACTACTAAAGCACCAGTAGTTGCATTTGAAGATCCAGCACCAGAAGTTACTGCTAATCCTGACACAGACAATAGGTCTGTTGATGGATTATAGACAAGAGTGCTATTTGAAGAAACAGCAACTCCAGAAGCAGTGCCAGAAGTTGGAGTGAATAGAAGTGGATGGCTTGCGCTTGTTCCTGCTAAAACGACATTGATATTACTTGATGTAGTGGCTGTTCCAGTGAGACTACCTGTGATTATGCCATTATTAATTGTTACACCTGAGATGGCAGTGGCAGAAGCTACATTCAAACTTCCACCAACTCCTACACCACCTGTTACAACTAAGGTACCTGTTGTTGTAGATGTTGATGCAGTAGAACCTGTAATACTTGCTATAACAGTATTTAAAGAGACACCTGCTGTAAATGTGTTAGTTGTGAGTGTATTTGATGCTGGATTGAACAAAAGCCCAGCATCAGAAGAAACAGCTACACCACTGCCTCCATTTGTTGGAGAAAATAGAATATAGTGATTAGCATTTAAACCTGTCGCAACTACATTGATATTTGCTGCTGTAGTGCCTAAACTGCTACCAGTTGCTGTCATAGGCACCCATGTAAGTGAACCTGATGTATCAGATTGCAATACAGAAGTACCTGTTCCTGGGTAATTTATTGGAAGAGTGTAGATTGTATTTGTAGTAGTAGAACCAGCGACCAATCCAGTATAAAAAGTGTTATTAGGATTCCAAAGATTAATATTTCTTGCAAAGTTAGAAGTTGCTCCAACACCCAAACCGCCTGATATCACAAATGATCCAGAATTAACTCCTGTTGATGCTACAGAACTTTCAACAGATGATACTGAATTTATCAAAATTCCAACTGGAGCTGCAAATTTTCTTTTTACTGCTGGCATATTACACTCTTATCCCCGTACAAGATATTCGATAATTTGTTACTGAATTTAAAGGAGTTACTAGTAATCTGATGTTTCCAGATAAGATATCTCCATCAAAAGTCGTGATTGTAGTTCCTGATCCGCTTAGTAATTGTGCATATTCAGTCATGTATACACTAGATCCATCATGCATCATCAAAATTTCATCAGATTGATAACTAGAACCAGAATCAGTGGAAACTATAAACTTCAAAGTTCTATAAGTGGAACTCGAAACTGCAAAACCAACTTGATTGGATGAATTTGTAGAAGTTGTGAGATTTGAATATAATAATTCATATCCATTACTCACGCCTATTGATTGTGCATTTAAGGTTCCTGCAACACCAACTCCACCATCAACTGTCAACGCACCTGTGACTAAATTTGTTGAGCCTGTAGCAGATGTAATATGAACATCATTACTTAAATCAATTCCTGAACCTACTGCAATTTCTACCCATTGGCTTGTGTCTAAATCTTGATAGTAAACACTTAAGCTTCCATCAGTTGAATTGAACCAAAGATCAGCATTACTCGGAGTTGCAGGAGGTGCAGTTGAAATTGCTACTCCACTGACTGTTGTCCATCCCAAACCTGATGGCGAACTTGAATTTGCACCTAATACATATCCATCAGTGCCTACTGGTAACTTAATAAATGTACTTCCAGCACCAACTAATAGATCACCCTTAGTATATGATGTATATCCTGTACCGCCATATAGACCAGTGATTGTTGATCCTGCCCATGAACCTGATGTTATAACACCATTATTAAGAACCACACCTGAAATAGAATTAGCATATGAAGATGAAGAATATAAGCTACCTCCTATGCCTACACCACCTGAAACAACTAATGCCCCTGTAGAACTCGATGTAGAACTTGAAGTTGCAGTAATTGCAACACCTGATGCAAATGTTTTGGATCCTAATAAAGTTTGCGCACCAGTTGTTATCAATCCACGAGCAGTTGGACTAGCATCTGGAATATTGAAAGTATGAACACTTCCAATCGAACTGATATTAAAATCAACACCACTTGTGCCTGTGACTAAAGTTTGTGCATTTGCAGTGAGTAAGTTTAAGGATGCAAGACCTGTGATTGCTAAACCACTTCCAGGTAATATGCTTGAAACTGGTGTTACAGTTAAAATTACACTTGGAATATCAGGTCTAGTTGGAGTTGTTATTCCTGAAAATGCAGCAAGTTGTAGTTGTGCATCTGGTGAGCTATAAGCTAATTCAATATATTGTCCGCTAATGAAAGTGCTAACAAAATTCAATGATAAAATTGTTTCTTCGTCTTTACCTTCAATAGTTTGTCTTGAATTCGATATCGGAACATTTATACCGTCAATCTTGAACCATAAATCAAATTGTTGAGGCTGAGTACCACTTGCTAAATCAACTTGAGCAGAGAATTGGACATTGAAAACTCCACTGTCGTTGATATATACTCTGGTTGTTGTGCCTGAACCAATAGATACATTATTAGCTTCATATGTAGTATTGAAATTAATTAAAGTTTCTGTATTTGAAGCTGAAACTTGTTGAGTTGCTGTGCTTGCAAATGCACCATAGGTTGGAGTAAGTAATCCCTTCCAACTTACACCAGCGCCAGCTGAAGAATCAGCAGTAAGAATTGTTAAATCGTTACCTACAGGAAATTTGACTAATGTATTTCCAAAACCTACAAGGATATCACCTTTTGAATATGAATTATATCCAGTGCCACCATAACGAGTTGTTATAGTGCTTCCTGCCCAAGTACCTGTAGTGATTGTTCCAACAGCAGTAAGAGAAGAATTAGTGACACCAGTGCCTAAAGATGTGCTTGAAAGAACACTATTTCCGCCAATACTATATGAACCACTTGAAAGATTTATGGATGAAGCACCAAATGCTCCATTAGCTGCATTGAATGTAAATAAACCATTCACAGATGCAGCAATACCACTTGTTGTAGATGAAGTATTTGAAAGGACTGGATTAAATACTCCCGTCGATGCATTTACGACATTTATATTTCCAGCAGTGATAGCGAATCCAGATGTAGTGGCATATCCTACAGATAAAGTAGATTGTGCTACATATGTTGGAGTAGCACCTGAACCTGCAGAAGTTAAAACATATCCAGAGTTTGAATTTGCAGTCAGTCTTCCCCAAGTACTTGGAGTATTAGCATAAAGAATGTCACCAACTGCAAATGAAGGAACTAAACCAGTTCCACCATACAGTGCTGTAACTGCAGTTGCTGACCAAGTGCCTGATGTAATTATTCCTGCAGTTTGTATAGAAGAGAAAATTACTCCTGTTCCTAAAGTATTACTAGAAAGAACTGAAGTTCCATTTATTCTGTAAACATATCCAGAAGAAAGATTTGTATCACCGGCAATATGTAATTTGTAAGATGGATTTGATAATCCAATTCCAACATTTCCAGCAAATTCTCCCATCGCAACTGTGCCGTCAGCGTTAGCACGTAACAGTGGAAGACCAGATATATCATTAACCGCAAAAATCCAACCAGATGATAGATTGTTATTGATTGAGAATAGCTGACCAGAACTACCATCGAATGATAAAGAGTTATCTGCAAGGACACTTAAGGTAATTGGTGAATTTGTATTACCAATGAATGCCATTGTTGGAATCACTGTTGTTCCAGCAGATCCCATAGTAGCTTGACTGAAGAATAATCTACCTTGTGTAGAATTTCCTACGTTTACATCCCATGCAAAGTAAGAAGTGCCACCTACTCCAACACCACCAGTAACAGTGAGTGCTCCAGTAGTTGAACCTGTAGAAGTTGTTGCAGATGAAATGATTACATCATTTGTAAATGTCTTAACACCTGCAAAAGACTGCGCTAATGTTGATACAAGCCCAGTGGCTCCAGTTCCAGCAATTGGAATGTTGAATGTATGTGATGATCCAACAGAAGAAATATTGAATGCTGTACCAGAAGTACCAGTTGCAAATGTTTGAGTTCCTGCAGTGAGACCATTAATTGATGTAACTGCAATACCTGAAGCATTAATCCATCTAAGACCAGTAACAGATGAAGAATCTGCAACTAATATTTGTCCACTGTTACCAATTCCAACTCTTGATAACGTTGCACCAGTACCAACCAGTAAATCTCCAGTTGAATATGATGCATATCCTGTACCTCCGTATCTAGAGGTAATGAGTGTGCCTGCCCATACACCAGTAGAAATTGTTCCTACAGCAGTAAGAGAAGAATTTGTGATTCCAACGCCTAAACTTGTACTAGAAAGTACAATACCATTGTTTATCTTGTAAGTGTTACCAGATGCTAAATTCCAACTTTCTGAAGAAGACCAGCCTACACCAGAGTACCAGTTTATAGTTTTGTCTGTTCCACCACGTAAAGTAATTCCACCGCCTTCTGCGGTAGCATCACTTGGGGATGATACAGAACCTAGTTCTATATTTTTATCATCAACAGTTAAAGTGACAGAATTAATGGTAGTGGTAGTACCATTAATAGTTAAGTCACCATTTACATATAAACTTCCACCTATTCCAACACCACCAGTAACAATCAATGCACCAGAATTGAATCCTGTTGATGGTGTTGAGGCAGTAACTGCTAAACCTGATACACTTAAGATAGCAGAAAAAGGATTATAGAATAATGGCGCAGATGATGAAACTGCTGCACCAGAAGCAGTACCTAATGACGGCGTAAATAGTATCGGATGAGTTGAATTAGCAAATCCTGATACTACATTAATATTTGTTGCAGTGGTTGCAATTCCAACAGTCAAAGTGGCTGGATTTACATATGCCGGGGTTGCGCCAGTGCCTACAGATGCAAGAACAAATCCCGTGTTACCAGATGCTAATTTCGCTAAAGTGTTAGATGTACCAGCATAGAGGATGTCTCCAACAGTGTAACTTGCGAAGCCTGTACCACCATAGAATGCAGTAATTACACTTCCTGCCCATGAACCTGTTGTAATTACACCGTTGTTTAAAACAACACCAGATAAACTATTTGCAAACAGAGAAGAGGAATATAAACTTCCACCAATTCCCACTCCACCTGTGACTGTTATAGCTCCAGTAGTGGTAGATGTTGATCCTGTAGATGAAGAAACTATGACATCATTTGTGAATGTTTTAATTCCCGCAAATGATTGTGCTAAAGTGGAAACTAAACCAGTTGCACCTGTTCCTGCAATTGGTATATTAAATGTGTGAGTTGAACCTACTGATGAAATATTAAATAATGTTCCAGAAGAACCAGTAGATAAATATTGAATACCAGTGTTTAGACCATTTAAGGTTGTTAAGCCAGTAGCAGCAGTAGGCGACCATGTTAACCCTGAAGCTGCAGATGCATTTGCAGTAAGTACAAAGTTATCTGTACCAACAGGCAATTTGATATATGTCGAACCTGCACCTACTAAAATGTCACCCTTTGTTAAAGAAGAATGTCCTGTACCACCATAAAATGCAGTTATAGTAGAACCAGCCCAAGTACCAGCAGTAACAGTGCCAGATGATACAGTTAGTCCTAAAACTTGAGTGGATGAAAGTACTGAAGTTCCGTTTATTCTGTAAACATAACCAGAAGAAAGATTTGTATCTCCAACCACATGCAACTTGTAAGATGGATTTGATAATCCAATACCTACATTTGCTGCAAATTCTGCCATAGCAATTGTGCCATCGGCATTTGCTCTGATTATAGGTAGACCAGATATATCACCAACATTAAAAATCCAACCAGTAGATAAATTGTTGTTGATACCAAATAGTTTTCCTGAACTGCCTTCATAAAGAAGAGAGTTGTCGGATAAAACTGTAAGAGTAATTGGTGAAGAAGTAGTACTTCCAATGAATGACATTACAGGGTTTGTAGTGATACCTGTAAATCCCATAGATGCAGTGACAAAAGTTAATTGTCCACTTACACCTAAACCACCATAAACTTGTAATGCACCTGTTGATGTATTTGTTGAAGCTGTTGAAGATGAAATTATTACATCATTGGTAAAAGTTTTAACACCTGCAAAAGATTGTGCAAGAGTAGAAACAAGACCAGTAGCGCCAGTGCCTGCAATTGGAATGTTAAATGCATGAGTGGAACCAACAGAAGATATATTGAATGCAGTTCCACTTGTTCCAGTTGTAAAGAATTGTGCAGATGCGGTTAATCCATTTACTGATGTTATTGAAATACCGGAAACACTAGACCACTTGACTCCACTTGCTGTTGTATTATCAGCAGTTAAAACAAAATTGTCAGTGCCTACACTTAACTTAATAAATGTACTACCTGCTCCAACTAAAATATCACCCTTAGTGTATGAATTATATCCGGTGCCACCATAAAAGGCTGTTATTAATGAACCTGCCCAAATACCAGTGGAAATTGTCCCTAAAGCAGTTAATGAAGAATTCGTAACCCCAGTGCCTAAAGAAGTTGCTGAAAGAACACTATTTCCATTAATACTATAAGATTGACCAGAAAAAATATTAATAGAAGTAGCACCAAAAGCTCCATTTGATGCATTGAATGCGAACAAAGCATTTACAGATGCGCCAATTCCAGTAGCTGAAGATGCAGTATTTGATAAAAGTGGATAAAATATTCCCGTTGATGCATTAGAAACATTTAAACTAGCTGCTGTATTTGCGAAACCTGAAGTGATCGCATAACCAGATTGATAAGCATAACTTGATGTTGTCGCAAAGCCAGATGTAGTAGCGAATCCTGAAGTAATTGCATAACCAGATTGATGGGCATAGTTAGCGGTAGTAGCAAATCCAGCAGTTGTTGCAGTTCCTATCAAATTACCAGTAATGATGCCATTATTTATAGTTACACCAGAAATTGCCGTAGCAGATGCAACATACAAACTTCCACCAATACCAACACCACCTCCAACAACTAAAGTCCCAGAAGTTGTTGAAGTTGAAGGAATATTAGATGTAAATCCAACAGATCCTACAACATGAAGTTTATATCCAGGGTTTGTAATACCAATACCAAAATTACCAGCATATTCGTTAGCTGTTACATTAGCATTTGCATTAGCTCTAATTAATGGAATACCAGTTATGTCATTAACTGAATAAATATAACCTGTTGAAAGATTCGGCGTGATTGAGAATAATTGACCCTGTGATCCTTCGAAAGATAATGTATTATCTTCCAAAACAGACATGTAAATAGGATCACCAGTCTGTCCAATCAAAGCTATAGTTGGGTTTGGAGATATTCCAGTGGTTCCGAAAGATGCTTGATTAAAGCTTAATCTTCCACCAATTCCAACTCCGCCTGTTACTACTAATGCACCAGTGCTAGTACTTGTTGATGCTGTACCGGCAGTGATTGCCATTCCAGAAGTGTATAGAATATTTGAAGATGGGTTATAATTTAATACTGAATTTAAAGAAATTCCTGTACCAGATGAAGATCCTGATATTGGTGCAAATAATAATGAATGAGATAAATTCAGATTAGTAGAATTTACAAACAAACTATTTGCACTTGTAGCTATTCCTGATGTTAGTGCATAACCAGACTGATGTGCATAAGATGAAGTAGTGGCAAATCCTGCAGTGGTTGCAAAGCCTACAGATAATGTGGATGGAGAAACATATGTTGGAGTGGCACCAGAACCTGCTGAAACAAGAACATTTCCTGAATTAGAACTTGCAGTTAATCTTCCCCAAGTACTTGTCGTATTTGCATAAAGAATATCACCAACAGCAAACGAAGGTACTAGACCAGTTCCACCATATAGTGCTGTTAAAGCAGTTGCAGACCACACACCAGTAGTAATTGTTCCGACGGCTGTGAGTGAAGAGTTAGTAACACCAGTACCTAAAGAAGAATTAGATAATACATTGGCATCATTAATTTTAAATGTTTGACCTGAAGCAATATTAAAAGATTCAGATGAAGACCAACCTACACCAGAATACCAATTTATAAATTTATCAGTGGATCCTTTTAGAGTGATACCACCGCCTTCAGCGGTAATATCTGATGGGCTTGATACTGAACCTAATTCTATATTTTTATCATCAACTGTAAGAGTGACAGTGTTGATTGTAGTGGTGGTGCCATTTACTGTAAAATCACCAGAAACTATTAAATTACCACCAACATTTAAGTTTTCACTGATTCCTACACCACCAAATACAACTAATGCACCTGATCCTGCTGATCCTGAAGTTGTGTTTGAAGAGACAAAAACATCATTTGTGAATCTTTTAATTCCTGCAAATGACTGATCTAATGTAGATACTAAACCTGTAGCACCAGTGCTTGCAATTGGTATATTAAATGTATGCGTAGAACCAAAAGAAGAAATACTAAAACCAGTGCCAGAAGATCCTACAATGAAAAATTGTGTGCTGGCAGTTAAACCATTAAGAGTGAGACCTGATCCTGATCCTGTTGATGCTGCCCATTTTAATCCAGATGCTGTAGTATTATCTGCAGTTAAGACATAATCATTAGACCCAACATTCAATTTAATAAATGTAGAGCCTGCACCAACTAGAATATCACCCTTAGTATATGTAGTATAACCAACGCCACCAAAAGAAGCAGAAATTGTGCCTTTACTGCCAATGTATCTATAACCAACAACTCTGAATGGACCAGAAGATGTAACTGCACCATAAGAAGTAGATGCATTGTTAAAAGCTAAAATACCAGTTTGATAATCAAATAACCAATCTGAAGGGTCTGCTTTTGTGATAAGATTAGAATCTTTGTCATAAACCTTAATTTCATAACCTGCACCAGATACAGTTCCAAAAGCATCATATTTATCAGATACCCAATCACCTAATCTTTGCGATTCTGATAATGCACTACCATCGTTAGCATTTGTAGTGTTTCCATATCCAGATGTAGCAAACCAGGTTAAATTTCCTGGAACAGAGGTATCTACTGCTAAAGTTTGCCCAATAGCACCAGTGTAAGCAAGTATGGATGTCGATACGCCCGGAGGTGTGCCTGGAATTAAATCTGTTTTAATATCTGGAAGATATAATTCAAGTGTTGAGGCACCCTTTTCTTCATCAATACCCTTGCCAGTGCTAGTGGTAATTCTTTTATTCTGTAGCTTCTTAAAGCTTGTATCTTGTTGTGACCAGGACATGTTATGAACTCGTTATGCTTGTCATAGAATAAGTATTATTTCTAAATATTATAATCGCTCTATACCTTCCGCTATTTCCTGCACCACTTACGCCTGTGGTAGCAGTTCCTAAAGACCAGTTAAGCGCACCAGAAGATGCTGAAGTTTTTGCTGAAATTGCAGCAGCTCTCGAAGAACCATCATTAGCATTAGATCCTTGCAACACGCCTAAATCATAATACTTAGCGTCACCCTCAAGATACAAAAGAACATTTACACTTCCAGTACCATATGCTGCAATATTGGATGCAGTAAATCCAGTAAATGTAAGCGTTCCAGTACTTGCAGAAGTTTTATAAAAATATCTTTGATACTCCTGATCTCCAGTGAAAGTGTGAGTTCCACCCCATTGAGTATCGTAATCTGCAGCAACTGGATATGTTAATGTTCCAGATCGGGCTTGTAAATTCCCATTTGCCATATCAATTGTAGATGTAAAAGCGATACCTGTTCCTATAACTAATCTTTGTGCTTCATCTTGGAAGCCTTCGTAAGTAGTTGTTGAAACAGTAGAATATGTATTGATAGCTTTAGCAATAGTGGCATTTGATGTTGCAGTGGTGCCATGTGCTTTGTAAATAGTTACTGTAAGATATTTATTGAAAGATGAAGCACTTGAAGAGTTTAAAGTTACTCTTACATGATTAGCACCTGACTTATCTAATTCATCAGAATAAAGTGGGTTTGTAGCAGTACCAGTAGAAGTAACTAAGCCAGTAGCTGAGATTCCATAAACTTGAGTTGTGTTATAACAACTTGAATATATTCCAGCAGCACCTTTGAAATAAACACTGAAGCCTGTTCCAGTAGTGTAGTATTCTATACCAGAAAGCCATTTTGTAGTTTGACTATATGTAGCAGCAGTTGCAGATTGAGAAAATGTAGGGTTTGGATTTGATGCAGACCAAGGGTCTTTCCAAACTTCATATGTGTTTGTTGATTGGCTGTTTTCAGTGTGTGAAATAGACAATCCCTCATAACCAGCATTAGGTTGAGTATATGTAAGGATTTGGGCATTTGCTTTTGTCCAAATATTGTTATATACATCTAAAGCAGTGAGTTTTAAACTATTATTTGTAGTACCAACAGTGTAAGTTGTGGTTAAATCAATAGTTCCATATCCAGCACCAGATGGGAAATTTTTGTTTATTGTCTTAAAGAAAATTGTTCCATAGGTGGATGTTGTTAAACTTCCGGCTGAGAATGTTGTTGAAGTATTTGCAGTATTTAATGTTAAAGTGCCAGATAAATAGTATCTTGTAATAGAAGAACCAGTACCATAGCCTGCCTGATACCACTCTGTACCTAAACCTGCAGAAATTCTGACTGTATAGTATGTTGGCACACTTGATGCTGTTAAGGTTGTTCCTGTTAGATAATTCGGTCTAGCAGGTGCTATTAATGCTAAAAGTTCATTAATATCATCCACGGCATTTGCCACTGTTGTACTGTTTGTCCATGATGAGAAAAATCCATCTGAATAAGAACCATCAGTTGGTGTTCCAATTGTGCTTGATCCAATTGCTGTTGCTGCTACCCAAGTTACACCTGATGCGCTACCAGAATTTGCGGTAAGAACAAATGTATCAGTTCCTACAGGTTGAATGATTAATGTTGATCCAGCGCCTACAAGTAAATCACCCTTAGTGTATGAAGCAAAACCTGTACCACCATATCTTGGAGTGATTGCAGTGCCAGCCCAAACGCCAGTAGTAATTGTTCCTAAAGCGGTAAGAGAGGAATTAGTGATACCAATTCCAAGTGAACTGGATGATAATACTGTAGTATTATCTATCTTGTAAGTTTGACCAGATCCTAAATTCCAGGATTCAGAAGAACTCCATCCAACACCAGAATACCAATTTATAAACTTGTCAGTGGTGCCTTTAAGGGTGATTCCACCACCTTCCGCATAAGCATCAGAAGGAGAGGCTGTGGAAGCAAGTTCTATATTTTTATCATCAATAGTGACTATG
>Ga0129333_10005554_pt1 | contig 11876 bp, 12 predicted proteins | sample CPB6_08_DNA_FD_94474 | JGI IMG/M metagenome (GOLD analysis project Ga0129333, IMG submission 94474) | Freshwater to marine salinity gradient microbial communities from Chesapeake Bay, USA - CPBay_Sum_0.6_0.8_DNA | ecosystem: Environmental > Aquatic > Marine > Coastal | place: USA: Chesapeake... | reverse complement strand
TCAGCATCAATAGTTTCTATTCCAAATAAACACGGCGGAATAAAAGGACATTTTATTTTATCATTAAACTTAATAGAAACTTTTAATGATAATGACTATGTTGAGTTATGGTGGTCTGGAACAAATACAGGTTTAAGTTTAGAAACACTACCAGCAGGAGTAGCACCAGTTTATCCTGCCTCACCAAGTATTATTATTACAGCCACAAAAGTTTTGTAGGATGTAAATAATGATAGTCAAAAATAATAATAAGGAGTTTCATTTATGAAGGACGATCAACTAAAATACCTAAACGCAGATGCCTTAACGAGAATGACGGCTATGCCTAATGCGGTTCAAAACGTAAAAAATCCCAACGCAACATCACCTACTAATACTTTTTCATTTACCATTAGCGGTGTTGCTACTGGGTCAAAAACTATTGTTGCTGTTATTGAAGGAACAACACTTTCATACACGACAGGAGCAGGAACAACAGCCGCCGCTGCCGCTACTGCTATGGCTTCTGCTTGGGCTACATCATTAAATACCGCATTTGGAGTAGGAACTTATTTTGCTTCTGCTGCTCTTGGAGTTATTACTTTAACCAGAGTAGATGGTAAAGCGATGATGTTTTCTTATTATTATTCCACAGATACAACACAAAAAATTACTATGACCTCTGGTTGGTGGAGAGATAATCAACTATTATTTGAAGCCCAAACAGCAGGAACAGGCGACGGAAAAAGAGCTGAAGATGGTTATTCAGTTCAGTTTGACCTACCAAATTCTAATCGTTCAGTAAAACTACTCGCCCAAGTATTCTTGGTTAATGAAGCAGGAGCAGCAAAAACCGCTCGTTGGAGAGTTTCTTGGTTCTATCCTACTATTGGTTGGAAAACAGACACCACAGCAGGTTTAATGTCTCTAACCTCTGCTGGAACAGCAAATACAGAAATTACTTTTGGAACATCTACATTTGAGGCAATTGGAGCAACAAGAGTAGCATTCGTTCTACAAGACAACGGAGCAGGCAGTTCTTTAACTGGTTGCTATGTTATGGCAAATGCCGTTGTAGTTAATTAAGGAGGAACTATGGATTGGATTGTAGAAAATAAAGGAGTAATTGGCAGTTTGTTATTAGTCCTTTTACCACACATAGTCGCTCTTTCTCCTACATTAGCAAAGGGAGAAGGTGTTATTTCAGCAGTTCTTAACTTACTCGCTGGAAATTATGGTTCAGCGGAGAACAAAAATGATAAGAAAAAAGGGAAATAAATACCAAGTTTTAGATAGTGAAGGTAAAGAGGTGTTGGGAGAACACGACACCAGAGAAAAGGCAGTTAAACAACTTGCCGCAATAGAAATAAGCAAACAAAAAAGGGGTAAAAAATGAACTACGGAAAATCAGCAAAATCAGCTACACCAGCAAAACCAGCAAAGCCCGCTACACCAGCGAAGCCTGCTAAATCACCTATGAAACCAAAGGGTAAATAATTATGGCGGGTAATTTACAGGATGCCTTAATGGCAAGACAAGAAGCAGCAAAGGCTCTTATGCCAAAGAAGCCTGTAAATACCCGTCTTTATTCTAAATTAGAATACAAAGCAAAAAAGAAATTCCCAGATTATCCTTCAAGAGCCTCTCTAACTTGGTTAGAAATGGAATACAAGAAGCGTGGTGGGACTTATGAAGGAGAATAATAATGGCTTATCAATTTAACGAAGCAGGCTCACTATTTAGTGAAGGAGCAACTGGCAAAGAAGCAGAGGCTAAAAAGAAAGCCGCAGAAGAAATGATGGCTCAACGTAAAACAGAAGAAGGCGAAACCAGAGCCGCTGCTTCTACTGGTATTGGTTCAGTATTAGGCGGAATTATTGGAGCATTAGTCGCTGGTATTCCTTCTGGTGGAGCAGGCGCTCCTGCTGGTTATGCTCTTGGTTCTGCTATTGGTGGTGGAGTTGGTGGTCTTGCTGGTGAGGCTATGAAAGAAAAGCCTTCTGCCGCAGGAGCTATGGCTTCCGCTTCACAATTAGCTGGTGGAGTAGCAAAAGCCGCAGGCAGTATGGGTGGTGATAAAACACCAGAAGGTCTAACCAGAATTGGTAATAGCGGAGCATACAAAAATAAAGAAGGCGTAATAGTATTCTAAATAAAAGAGGAATAACCGAATGGCAAATTTGATGGCTAAAAAAGTCCTTGATAATGAACTTGGACTTGATGGTGGTGATGAAAACTACCCAAAAGATTTTGCGAAAAGAATAGATGAGAGTAAAGTAGATAAGTCAGGAACAGGAACTATGTTCGACTTATGCCTCTATTATTTAGAAGGTAGGCAATACCTCGTTTATGACCGCAACCTAACTCGTTTTACCCAAGCAAAATCACAAAGAGGTAGAAATAGAGTAGTTATTAATCTTATTCTAAACCTATGGCGTTCAGTTGTCGCTCGTTTAGCTACATCTTATCCTAATGTTGCTGTTATTCCAGCCTCTCCTAACTATGATGACATAATCAAAGCCCAAGCAAGCGAAGCTGCTTTACATTATTATTGGTCGCAAGAAGACATTAAACAAGTTTTACAAGATGCTATTGAATGGCTTGTATCAACTGGTAATGCTGGTATTCAAACCTATTACGATCCAGATAGAAAGCGTGTTTGTAGCAAAGCAATTAGTCCTTATGACTTGTTCTTTGAAAAAGGAGCAACAAGTTTAGAGGAAAGTGATTGGGTTGTTGTTCGCTCATTCGTAAAGAAATCAACTCTACTCTCCGCTTACCCAGAAAAGAAAAAACAAATTCAAGATTTAGCCACAAGTTCAGGCGATTACACAACAACTAAAGATGGAGAGACAAGTTCTTATTCTGTTCCTCCAAATAGAGTTGAGGTCTTTGAGGCTTACTGGAAAGATGGACGTTATGCTGTTTTAACAAACGATTTTTACCTATTTAAAGGTGAATACCCAGAGGGAGCATTTCCAGTTCAACACATTCGCTATACAGAGATCCCAAATCGTCTATGGGGTGTTGGTCTAATCCAGCCTCTTATTGACTTACAGAACTCATACAATAAGTTTAGAAACCAAATACTCGACAACGTTGAGTTAATGTCTAATCCAAAGTGGTTAATTCCAAAGACCGCTGGTGTTTCAGCTCAAGCTATTACTAATGCTGCTGGTGAAAAAGTTTATTACAATCCTGCTGGTGGCAAACCAGAACAAGTAGCAGGCGAACCTATCCCTGCTTATGTGTTAGACAACATCCAAAGAGTTCAAGCAGAAATGATGGATGTTTCAGGTATTCACTCTGTTTCAGTTGGTAAGAGAGCAGTTGGTATTGTGTCTGGTAAAGGCATAGAAGCCCTACAACAAGGCGATGCTTCACAACTACAACTAACACAACAAAGCATAGAACACGCAGTTAAGAAAATGGCTGAATGTGTTTTGCTTATGATGAAAACTTATTACACCGAACCTGTTTTTATGAGAATGTTAGACACCTCTGGTGGAGCAGTATTCCGTGAAATCAAAGACGAAGACCTTGTTGATTTTCCAGAGGTCTTTATTGAAGCAAATTCTCTATTCCGTAGCGAACTACCCGATAGAGATGCTAAAGTTCTTGAGATGCTACAACTTGGTCTAATTGACCCACCAACAGCCCTAAAAGAGCTTTCATTTAAGACAGGTGGTATGACTGCCATAATGGATAAAATGGCTGCCACAAGCGAAGCAAAGGGCTTAATTGAGGCAATCAAGAAAGGGGCGCAAGTAGAAATCTACAACACAGATGATACTGAAACATTTACAAAGGTGTTTAGCGAATACATTAAGAGCGATGAATTCCAAACTCTACCTATGCCAATTCAGGATTACATTAGTGATGTGTTTAATGCTATGGTCGCTCAAAATCAACCACCAGAAGCTCTACAAAAACTACAACGTAATAAGGTCTTCCCTGTTGTCCCAGAAGATAATAGCCAAATTGATAATACACTAATGGGTATGTCTTCTACACCCGCTCAACTACAAACACTATTAGGAGCAGGACAACAAATCGTTCAGGATCAACAAGAACCAGCAGTTAAAGGTTTAGTAAAATCTATTACTGATGTTCCAAGAGCAGACGCAGAAGGCATAAGCAACTATGGTAGAGCTGGTGTAAATCCAAGAATGGGTGGAGCAGGAGGGTAATAAATGAACGTTCAACAAATAGCAAGATTATTTAGACAATTTGTAGATGAACCAAATAAAACCTTCTTAACTGATACAGATGTTAGTTTGTATTTATCTATTGCTTACGACCAATACAGAGAAATAGCTTCACAAATAGATCCAAAAACTTTTGCTGAACCTCTTGCTGATTTACCAATAGGAAATCAAGTAGCAGTTGATTTAACACTCTCTCCAATAGTAGTAGGTGGAACAAATAGTATTTTAGGACAAAATGCTTGGCTAAATGGTAGAGGTATGCTTCGTATTACTGATGTAGTCCAAACTAACATACTTGGTGATTTAACAACAATAAATCAAGTTTTACGAGCTGCTGGTTCTTACAACGATTTATTTGTTCCAGATTTATTAGCCGCTCCAAGTTATTATCTACAAAATAATACTTTGTTTTTTAGTGGTGTTATTGGGGCTGGTAATTACACTATTCTTGGTATTAAGCAACAAAGTCCTTCATTATGGACTAATTTAAGCTCTTTAAATGTTCCAGATAATCTTGTTCTCTATCACGATCTTATTGCTCTATTAGCATACAGAAATTATGCTGTAAGAGATGGAGCATTAAGCCAACCAGCAGAAGCTCAACTACAAAAGAGAACAGCAGAGTTTATGGAATACATCCAGTTTGGTCGCCAGATGCGAGCGAATAATAGAGTGTTGGTGGAAGACCACGATGTTTATTATTATTAAGAGGAATAAAGAATGGCGAACACAGAACAAAGCGAGGTTATGCCTGTTGGAGTTGCTTACACAGAAGCAAACAGAGGCTCTTATGTTAAAAACTGCTACTCTCTACCACCACAAACTTGGCAAGTAAGAGAAGGTTTTGGTCGTGTTTATGCTAATACAACCTCTTACAATCTTATTTCTACAAGTCCAAATTTAACACCACCAGAATTCGGTTATTACAAACAACTTGGTTCTTGTTCTTTCACAACAAGTTTCGGTCATAGACAAGTTCTTTCATTATTTATTGCTTCTATTTCAACATTAGATAGAGATGGTAATGATGATAGAACAGCTACTCAAAATGTTTATTCAGCAAATAAACAAGATGTTATTAGCGAACATTCTTATCAGTATGTAGTAGTTATTTATGACATAACAACCAATAGACATTACGAACAAATCATAGGTGGCAAGACAAGTGAAATAGAAGACATAATCCCTATGGAAGAACAATACGGCTTCTATGATAGAGATTTAGTCCTACAAACAAACACAAAAGTATTTCCAATAAATCCAGAGGTGGAAGATCCTTTCTATTGGGCTGAACTAAATTCTCCTACACTTGGAGATGTTATTTATTTTGGAACAGGTCAATTAGGTCTTTATGCTTACAGACCTGTAATCTTTGATGCTCCACCAGATACACAAGTAGAAACAACACTATTGGGAGCATACACATACACTTTGGGTGGTATGGCTGGTAGAATTGGTTGGAGTGAAAGTGGTTTTATTGAGAAATGTGCTGCTGGTGAAGGTCTATTAGTAGGTGGTTTTACTTACCTAAATCAAAGTGAATTTCCTATTCCAACAGACATCACAGCAATTAATAATCGTTTGGCTATGGCTTATGGTCGTAGTATTTATTTCAGCGATACTTTTAATGGTTCAGCAATCATAGCAGACAACATTTTATCTGTTCCAACAGATAATCCAATAACAGCAATAAGCGAAATAAATGGTGTTCTACTTATCTTTACCACGACTGAAACCTTTATGTATCAACCTTCCGTTGGTAGTGAAATACAAACAAGCGGTAGAACAATTAAAATTAACTCTAACTTTGGTTGTCTAAACTCACAAGCAAAAATAAAAGTAGAAAACAGGCTTTATTTCTGTGATGATACAGGCATCTACATTAGCGATGGTTCTTCAATAGAAGACATAGCAGATCCAATCCGTCCTATCTTTCGTAGGTTTGTTGAAGAACCACTCTCTTACTACAATAGAGCATTTGAAGATGGAGCAACAGAAATTCAGTTTAATAAACAACCAAAGATTTATTATGACTGGAAATCATTAAAAGGTCTTCACTTTGCGAAGAACCCTCTAAATGGTTTAGTATTTCTTGTTATTCCAGAACAAAAAATGTCTTGGGTAATAGACAACTCAAAGATGTTTAGTATTTGGAGTTGGGCTACATTATCTAATCCAACAAACGATCCAGAAACAACTTATTACTATTCTCAAATAAGTCAATTACAAAACGATTTCCGTTTGGTTGATAATGGTGATGATTTATTCATAGTTAATTTAGAACCAGATGTTTTAAAAATTGGAGCATTTCCAGTTCAAGAAGGTTCCCCAGATAGAAAACTAATAAAGACAAATAACATTTACAAATGGAAAGTAGCCAGAGGTGTTGATTTTAGTATCTCTCCACACGAAGATAAGAAAGTTTATCCAAAACAATTAGAGGTTCTATTTAATCCAAACACTCCAAATAAAAACTTTCAGTTTGTAATAGGAAAACCTGTTGAGGTCTATGATGGTATTATTACTGATGCTGGTAATACCTATGGTAATAATACAGCAGAACTACCAAATACACCTTATTACCTTGTTCCATTTGGTATTTCTACAATAAGCAGAACACCAATTAGTAGTTTCAAAGTTCATTTAATTTTTGATAATAACTTTTGGAACATTCCCACATTTAATAATGGAACTGAGCCTTCTTATGTTGATGTTATTTGGCATCCAAATCGTCTTCCAACAACAGATAATTTTGGTTATGCTATTTCTGCGGCTGGTAGAAGAATACGTCTTGGTGGCGTAAATCTATTAGAAATAGAGTTTAATGGAGCATTTAGCCCAACTCTATTTGGAAACAATCTAAACATCTTAAATCAAGTTCAGCCTTTATTCTGGATCCCTATGGAACCAAGACAAGATCCTACACTTGATAATTCTTCTTCTGGTGTAGGCTGGGTTTTAGATTATGTTGAGGTAAATGGAACTGCTAATAACTGCGTAGTTATGGCAACTGAATTTGGCTACAAAGAAAGAGATTGGAGCGAAAAAGAGGTAGAAGAAATTGGCTTCCGTAATGGCTCACAACCAATAGAATGGATTTTACAGACCACAGCAATAGCAGGAGAGAAGGGAGAAATCATTAAAGCCAGAGGTGGCTTCTTGGAGGTATTCTCAAATGGTCCTTTCACAAACATAACCAATCTAACAACACCACCTTATTACAACTATGTTAGTGATCGTGGGTTAATAAATGCTATGATTACCAGCGACTACAATAACTATCAAGGTCAGGTAATAGATTGGACTATGACGCCACCAGCAATAAACGATGGCTTAATAGACGGCGAACAAGGATTAGTTAATGTTATTGATGTTTCACAGGGCGAATTTACAAATGTCGTAAATCAAAACCAACCTAAAATCTTTGGTAATCCCTCTGCTACTTATGCTAATCTAAATTATGTTCCACCCCAAACATTAGGCGGAACTATTCTAATAGACGGAGAAGATACTTACAATACAAGTTTCTCTTCATCTACAAAGGGAACAAGTTTCTTTATTACTCTTTATGGTTATTGCCAATCTTACGCAACCAAACTATTTATTACAAAGTTTAACTCTGCTTTCCGTCTAATGAGTGATGCTCGTAGAAGATGGAAGAGTGATAGAGGAGCGCAATAATGCCTGTAATTAAATTTGGAGGAAATGGTTTAAGTAAGAATACAACCTCTCAACAGGTTTCAGCTCCTACTACAAAAGATAATGATAGTGTTATTTTAGACAACACATTACAATTAGACCAAAAAATAAGAAATCTACAAGGCATAAGTCAAAACATAGTTGATGATGGTTCTAAAATAAATAAAGTTGGTAAGAACTATTTACTAACAAACAAAACTTATCAAATAGATAAAATAATAGACATACAAGAAAAACTACCAATTGTGTTTCAAGGAAGCAACTATCCAGTTATTTCTCCAAAAGCAGATACAATACTAATTAATAATTCACCATCACTTATTACTTTTGAAAACATAGAGTTTTACAGCGATAAGAAACCAACAATAATAAAATTACAGAATAATAGTAAAGTATTATTTAAGAATTGTGTTTTTAGGAAAGAAACAAACATACAAGATGCCAGTAATAACTTTGTAGAAATGGAAAGTGGATGTAGAGCGAGTTTTGTTGGCTGTGTATTTATGGGAACACAAACATTTGGTAATGTTATTGAAAATCTTGGAATAGCAAATGACGCAACCATTAATGGTGGGTTTAACAAAACTGGAATTTTTCACATTAACACAACTATCTTTGGAGAACTAACATAATGGCAACTAATCCAAATAGAAAAATAACAGAAGAACAATTTGTAGAAGGCTCTACGATTGATGGAACAAGAATAGATAAGGCTTTTGAAGACACATACAATAAACTAAATGCTGTTCCAAAAGCAAATCTAAAACAAATGTTTGTTCCAAGAACATTTCATTCTGGTTGGCAAGCAGGACATTTTGATCCAGACGAAGACATAATGAATGAAAATACAGCCTCACCTGTAAATGGTTTTATGCCTCTCTACAATTCATTTTCCAGAGATGTTGTTGGTAATACAGGAGCAAGAACAGCAGTAAATAATGAATGGCGTTGGAAAGGAACGCAAATGCGTAATGGTAGTGGAACTATTGTTGCTATGCCTGCTAATTCTCTTGGTGGATTACGATACAATTACAGCGATGTTGTTGGTAAAACTTGGTCGTTTTATTTAGAAAAACCTTCTATTATTACAGACATAGCAGTTATTCTTGAAAGAGATGTTTATTCAGGTCTTTATCGTGAGCCACCACCAGAAAGAGGAATACCAACAGAACAAGAATTCGCCCACACAAATCTAAATTGGTGGAGTGAATGTTTCCTTGATAGTGTTTTTAATGCTGATGATAAGCGTAAAGGTTCTGTTCTGTGGCGTAGAGTAGAAAGTCCTAATCCTCCAAGAGCAGGAGATTTAGCAACAATTCCAACAAGCGATACACCAGCGGCAGGTATGATCCCTTATGATCCAAGTGTTCCTATTAATTGGACTGCTGATCGCTCACAGCGTCAGCCTTCAAATGACTTTCAACCAAATCAGTATCAAAATGCTACTATTCCTCTTTATTCAGGAAGAAGCAATCACCCAGTTTATTCTTCTTGGTGGGATAAAAATTTAAACATTTTAGTTCCACAACAAAGTAGATTACACTTTGGTTTTGGTTTTGCTATTAATGGTCCAAATGGAACACCAGTATCGGTAAATAACTATGGTGATTTTTCACCTTACAAGTTTGATACAAAATTTAATTTAGGATACAGATACAACATAGCGATTGGCTTTTTAGAATTAGTGGAGAAATAATAATGCCTAAACTTACCAAAACTGATCTTGCGAGAGGAGCAAAATTATCTTCTCAACACATAGAAAATAATTTATTACCAGTAGATAGTGTATTTTTTGATACTAAATTAGATACAGAAAATCTTGCTGAAACAAAAGTTCCTTTCTATGTGAAATTTAGTTTTACTACTTTTAAACCTGATTTAATGGGTTTATTACCATTTCAAAGAGAAAATGGTGTAGATGGAAACCTCGTATTTCCTATTCCACTAATTCCAACACAAGACCATTTTTCAGCAGAAGGTAGATTAACAAACGATACTCCAATTTATTTATTAGATAGTGTTTCAGTTTCTATGGATTTAAGAGCCGAAGGAGCGGCGATGGTAAATAATTTAACTGCTCCTCCTGCTGGAACTCCTTATCCTAAATCTTGGAAAATAAATTATGAGGTTGCTGGAACACAAGACATAGAACTTGCTTTACTACAAAAGGATTACAAAGTTTTAAGTGATACAAGTGATTATCCAACTAACTCTATTTTTACCACAACTATTCCAGCAACAATAGCATTTGCGGGTAGTGAAAATAGAGTAGAAAATCCTTATTATGTATTTGGAATAAACAAACAAATCAACCCATACAAGAGTTATTATTTAGCATTTAACTTTCCTAATCAGTTAGATAATGAATTTTGGGTAAATGACCTTGTTATTAGTTTTAAGTTTTACACTATTTTAGATACTCGTAGTGAAGAACAATCCAATACCACAAATAAAAGCCAAGAAAACGCTAATAGTGAAATAACAAACTACAACCTAAATCTAATACCTCCAATTCCTTATTCAACAATTTCAGCAGAAGATCCAACTGGATTACAAACAAATCTAAATAAGATTGATGAGGCAGTAGAAGAAAAGCTTACAACTGGTTATGGTGATAAGTATGGTTCTCTTGGTTCCTACGAGGATCTTGGAGTAAATACAAATCAAGCAATCTCTACTCCCGCTGTGTATGATGTTCTTGTTGTTCCTATGTGGCAAGGAACTATTGGCGGTAGTGGAGCAATAACTACTTATTGGAATTTTAGTGGTGGATTAGAAACAAGCGACGTATTATTAGGCGGAATTAATCCAGCTAATTATGATTATGGTGTAATTAATGATTATGCTGGACCAATACAAGACATAAGAACTATTCCTTTATTTTATCCATTTACTATTCACCACGTTCTTGCTTGGCATAACGAACAAATGAAAACTCTTGCTGGATTTAATTATGAAGAATTCGGCTATGGAACACAAACAGGAAACGTAGTTTCAAAAATAGGAGTTGCGATTGGAACTTGTTTTCAGGCTGATACATACACATACGATCAAGTAGCATTATTAGAATACGATAGAAACTTTGCTAATGTTATTGATGAAATTAGTATGAGAAATAATGCCTACAATAGAGATGGTATTTTAGGTGTTGGAATTAAAACAGCAGGAAAACTATTACAAGTTCCACTTGTTTTTGGTGTTGATGATGGAGTAGGTTTTTACTCTCAATCAGTTCCTTATTATTGTGGTGGTGGAACAAAAAGATTTGATGGTCGTTCAGGAGCGCCTGATAATCAAGGAACAGAAAACTTTATTGAGATTAGATGGCAATTTGAAACTGATGGAACTGGCTGGTTTGACGACATAGGAACAGGAAAAACACCAGCAACAATCGCAGGAATAGGCGGTCATTTCGTCTATTTGATTGGGAAGAAACTACTTACTACAAATAGAAATAATCTTCAAGAATAAGATGTAAAAAGAGAACAGGAGAACAAAGATGGCAACACCACAACTTAATCCCTTAACTGGCATACCTATGACAGACCAGCAAAAAAAAGAAGCCAAAGTAGCGGCTATTAAATCTACTATGGGTGGGATTACAAAGGCTAAACAAGCAGAAGCAGAGCAATTAGGTAAAGTCGCTCCTCAACTACAAGAGGCTTATGGTAAGCAAGCAGGAGCAACTAAATTAGGCATTCAGTCCCAACTCGCTCAACAACTCGCCCAACAAGAAGGTATGGGAGCAGGCTACAATAAAGCAGCAGCAAGACAAGCAGCAGCCCAAGCAGGCTTATCAACTGGTATGGCTTTGGGTCAAATTGGCGTTCAATCAACCAAAGAGGTTGCTACGGCAGAACAAATGGCTCAACAAGCAAAAACAGAGGCGGCAGGACAACTTTACGAACAACTAACAGGCGAACAGAAATTAGATAAAGAGGTTCAAGAAGGCGAGAAACTTGCCAAAGTCAATCTCACTAATGCTATTGA
>Ga0129333_10005553_pt1 | contig 11876 bp, 11 predicted proteins | sample CPB6_08_DNA_FD_94474 | JGI IMG/M metagenome (GOLD analysis project Ga0129333, IMG submission 94474) | Freshwater to marine salinity gradient microbial communities from Chesapeake Bay, USA - CPBay_Sum_0.6_0.8_DNA | ecosystem: Environmental > Aquatic > Marine > Coastal | place: USA: Chesapeake... | reverse complement strand
CGTCGGCGCAGTTGTGCACCTCGTGGCCATCGCCCTTGAGCAGCAGCTCCAGGTAGCGCAGGTTGACCGGATGGTCGTCTGCGGAGAGGACGCGCAGGGGGTGGTGGCTTGCTACGCTCATGCCTTGCCTAACAAGGAGGCAGGTTTCGAGTAGGTGAGATGGGCGACAGGATCTTGGCCGCTGTAGCCGCTGTAGCCGCTAGAACGCGGGTAATGGCTCGCGCCGCCTGGCATGTCCAGCGCCGGGCAATTGGCTTCGTTTTGTAAAAAATGCGGCTAGCGCTGCCTTCCATCGCGCGCAAGCCCTGTGCCTAGGTGCGAAGGGTGACCGGCCGGGGGTGTCCTCAGGCGGCCGGCGGGAGGGTGTTTGACCAGTCGGGCGGCACCGCCGCCTCGACCTCGACGCGCAGGCGCTCGAGCAGCGGCATGACGGCCACGTAGCGCGGCAGCACCTCGGTGGCCGCAGCGGTCTTGCTCAGGACCTCGACCTCGGTCACGCGGTCGACCACATAGTCGACGCAGAACACCGGCACGAAGCCCTTGAGCGGATGAAGGAGCTTGTTGGCGGCCTTCGCGTCGCCTGCCTTCAGCAGGTTCAGGATGCTAGGAACATCGTTGCGCAGGCTGTCCAGCAGCATCGGCATCATCGCGTGCACACCCTCTTCGTCGCCGACGAACTCCAGGGCCCGCTTCATGTCGAGCAGGTAGTCAGGCGGCGTGGACGACTTCTTGGTGGCCATGATGGGCGCATATTGTGACATCGTCCGCGCCCATTGTGGAGGGTGCGTGAGAGCTGCGCTGGCCACGCAGCCTGCGCTCAGGCGTCTGAGTGCCGCTGCGGTGGCCTGAGCGGCGCTTCAGCCGTGATGGCCGGCGTGGGCGTGCTCGCCGCCTTCGCCACGCATCCCGCGCATGTGCGGGCCATGCTGCATGCGCTTGGCGGTCTCGGCATCGAACAGCTTGCGCTGCTCGGCATTGAGCTGCGCGTAGAACGCCTTGGTGGCATCGGCGCGCTGGTCCATGCGCGACTGGTGCTGCACGCGCATCGAACGCATGCGGTCGATGCGCTCGGGCGTGGTCAGTTGCGCCAGCTCGGCGCGCACCTTCGCGCGGTCGGCCATCGGCATCGGGCCGTTGGCGCGCAGCGCATTCGTCCACGCGGTCCATGCGGCTTCTTGCTCGGCGCTGATGGCCAGCTTCTGCTTGAACGAGGCCAGGCGCTGCGCCATCTTCTCGGCATGCTTCTCGTGCATGGCGTGACGCTCGCCGCGGTGGGCATGCATCTCGTGCGGGGCCTGTGCATGGGCCATGGCCGCCAGGCCGAGTCCGGCGCACAGCAGGCCGGCTTGCAGTGAACGCGCGAGTGCAGGGTGGGAGAACGGTTTCATCGGGGCTCCTTTGCAGTGGTGGGCCGCGCCGCGTTGCCAGCCGAGTGCTGTGGCGCCGCGCGTACCGATTGGAGTGCAGGCCCCCGGGCCCGAGTTCCGCAGGCGATGTGAGCCCAAGGTAAAGAAGTGTTGCCGGATGCCGGCACGCGTGCCTTCAGGCCAGCCGGCCGCTGCGGAAATCGTCCACCGCCTGCATCAGCTCTTCGCGGGTGTTCATCACAAAGGGCCCGTACTGCGCGATCGGCTCGTTCAGCGGGCGGCCGGCAATCAGCAGCGCGCGTGCGGCACCGCTGGCGTGCAGTTGCACGCCGTCGCCTTCGTTGGCAAGGATGGCCATGCGCTGGCGCGGCACCGCCTGCGCCCCCTCACCGATCGTCATCTCGCCGCGGTACACATAGACAAAGGCGTTGTGCGTGGCCGCCAGCGCTTGCGTGAACTGGCCACCGCCTTCGCCGAAGTGGATGTCCAGGTACAGCGGCTCGGTGTGATCGCGCTGCATCGCGCCTTGCACGCCATGGCTGGCGCCCGCGATCACGCGCACCGTGGCGCCACCCGGCGTGTTCACTTCAGGGATGTCACCGCGCGGAATGTCGCGGTACCAGGGCGGGCACATCTTGTCGGTGCCGCGCAGGTTCAGCCAGAGTTGAAAGCCCTCCATCACGCCGTCCACCTGCTCGGGCATCTCGGAATGGATCACGCCGCGCCCGGCGGTCATCCACTGCACGCCGCCGTCGGTGATCAGGCCCTCGTTGCCGGCGCTGTCCTTGTGGCGCATGTTCCCGGTCAGCATGTAGGTGACCGTCTCGAAGCCGCGGTGCGGATGGTCGGGAAAGCCGGCGCCGTAGTCCTTCGGGTCGTCGCTGCCGAAGTTGTCGAGCATCAGGAAGGGGTCGAGCCGGCGCTGCAGGTCCTGCGTGAGCACGCGCGTGAGCTTCACGCCCGCGCCGTCGCGGGTGCCCTGGCCGGCAATCAGCCGCTCGACGCGGCGGGGGTGGGTGATGGGGGCGGCGGTGGCGGTGAGATTCATGGCGTGATTACACCGCGCCTGGTCGCGCGCTTCAGGCCGCGACTTTGTAGCCCTCTTCGGTGATCGCTGCGGCCAGTGTCTCGCGCGGCTGCTGCGACTGCACCTCGACTCGGCCGGCGGCGCGGTCGATGCGCACCTCGGCTTGCGGGTCCACCGACTTGAGCGCCTGGGTGACGGCGCGCTCGCAGTGGCCGCAGGTCATGCCCTGCACTTGGAAGGTCTGTGTGTTGCTCATGGTGAATCCTTTCGCGGGCGGCCTGGCGTCGGTCGTGTGTGACGCTTCATCTTGCGCCGGAGCATCGGCCCTGGCTTGACGCAGGTCAACCCCATGGCCCTGCAGGCGGCATGATGGCAGGATGGGGCTACCCGCCATGAATTCAAGCGCCACCACGCCCGAGAACACCACAGCCGACACCCGCTTGCCGCAAGGCGCCGCCGTGCCGCCGCAGGCCGACGGCGACGTCTGCACGCTGGACCTGGGCATCGGCGGCATGACCTGTGCATCCTGCGTGAGCAGGGTCGAGCGCGCGTTGCAGAAGGTGCCGGGCGTGGACGCCGCCACGGTGAACCTGGCCACCGAATCGGCGCGCGTGACCGTGGCCGGCGCTGCCGTGCCCACCGCAGGCGACCGCGCCCGGGTGGAGGCGCTGATCAAGCGCGCGGTGCGCGATGCCGGCTACGAGCCGCGCGCCGCCGCGGCCGCGATCGATGAAGACCTGTCGCCGTGGGCCGGCTTTGCGCCGGTGGCGGCTGGCCTGCTGCTGAGCGCGCCGCTGGTGTTGCCGATGGCAGGCGACCTGTTCGGTGCGCACTGGATGCTGCCCGCATGGCTGCAGTTGCTGCTGGCCGCGCCGGTGCAGTTCATCCTGGGCGCGCGCTTTTACAAGGCGGGCTGGCATGCGCTGCGTGCGCTGACCGGCAACATGGACTTGCTGGTGGCGCTGGGCACCAGCGCGGCCTTCGGGCTGTCGCTGTGGCTGTGGGCCACCGCACCGGCAGGCGCCATGCCGCACCTGTACTTCGAGGCGGCGGCGGTGGTGATCACGCTGGTGTTGCTGGGCAAGTGGCTCGAGGCGCGGGCCAAGCGCCAGACCACGGCCGCCATCCGTGCGCTGCATGCGCTGCGCCCCGACACCGCGCACCTGATCGGCAAGACCGGTGATGAAAGCGATGTGCCAGTGGACGAACTGCTGGTGGGCGACCGGGTGGTGGTGCGCCCCGGCGAGCGCGTGCCTGCCGACGGCACGCTGCTGCAAGGCCAGACGCAGGTGGATGAATCGATGCTGACCGGCGAGCCGCTGCCGGTGGCCAAGGCCGAGGGCGCGGCGTTGACGGGCGGCAGCATCAACGGCGAAGGCCGCATCGTGATGCAGGTGCGCGCGGTGGGCTCCGAGAGCGTGCTCGCGCAAATCATCCGCCTGGTGGAAGACGCGCAGGCGGCCAAGGCGCCGATCCAGCGGTTGGTCGATCAGATCAGCGCGGTGTTCGTGCCGGCGGTGATGGGCACAGCCCTCGTCACCTTCATCGGCTGGATGCTCGGCGGCGCGGGCATGGAAGCGGCGCTGATCCACGCGGTGGCGGTGCTGGTGATTGCCTGCCCCTGTGCGCTGGGCCTGGCCACGCCCGCGGCCATCATGGCCGGCACCGGCGTGGCAGCGAAGCACGGCATCCTGATCAAGGACGCGCAGGCGCTGGAGCTGGCACAGCGCGTGGACACGGTCGCCTTCGACAAGACCGGCACGCTGACCGTGGGCCAGCCGCGGCTGGTGGGCTTTGTGGCCGCACCTGGCGAAGATGGATCGACACTGCTGGCCCTGGCTGCCAGCCTGCAAAGCGGCAGCGAGCACCCGCTGGCGCGCGCGGTGCTGGCGGCAGCGCGCGAGCGTGGCGTGGCCTTGGCGCCGGCCGATGCGGTGCGCGCGGTGCGTGCCGTGCCCGGGCGCGGCAGCGAAGGGGAAGTCGATGCGCACGCGCTGTTGCTCGGCAGCCTGCGCTGGATGGATGAACTGGGCGTGGACCTGTCGGCACTGCAATCCGACATCGCGCGGCTGCGCGCGCAGGGCGCCACGCTGTCGGTGCTGGCCGAGCGCCGCGCGCAGGCTCAGGCGTCTGCATCGGTGGCCACGTCCGTGCCCGTACCCGTGGCCTGCGCGCTGATGGCCTTTGCCGACGAGCCCAAGCCCGGCGCACGCGAGGCGCTGGCGGCGCTGCGTGCGCGCGGCCTGCGCGTGGTGATGATCTCGGGCGACCAGCGCGAGGCGGCGCTGGCCATGGGCGCGCGGCTGGGCCTGGCGCCCGAGGAGATCCGCGCCGAGGTGCTGCCCGCTGACAAGGCCGCGCAGATCGTCGCTTTGCGGCAGGGCCCGCATGTGGTGGCGATGGTGGGCGACGGCGTGAACGATGCGCCCGCACTGGCCGCTGCCGATGTGGGCATTGCCATGGGCACCGGCACCGACGTGGCGATGCATGCGGCCGGCATCACGCTGATGCGCGGCGACATTGCGCTGGTGGGCGCGGCGCTGCAGGTGTCTCAGCGCACCGTGGCCAAGATCCGGCAGAACCTGTTCTGGGCCTTCGCCTACAACGTGGCGGGCATTCCGCTGGCCGCGCTCGGTTACCTGAGCCCGGTGGTGGCCGGCGCGGCGATGGCGCTCAGCAGCGTGAGCGTGATGACCAACGCGCTGTTGCTGCGGCGCTGGCGGCCGCAGTCCGGCCCGCCCGCCGCGCCTCAGCGCAGCGTCGGATAGTCGGTGTAGCCCTCAGCGCCGCCGCCGTAGAAGGTCTTGCGGTCGGGCGTGTTCCAGGGCGCGCCCTCGCGGATGCGGCGCGCAAGGTCGGGGTTGGCGATGAACGGCTTGCCAAAGGCCACCAGGTCGGCGCTTTGCATCAGCGCGTCGCTGGCCAGCGCGGCGTCGTAGCCGTTGTTCACCATCCACGCGGCGTATCCGCCCGCGGCGCGGTAGGCCTGGCGCAGCGCGGCGTAGTCAAACGGCCGGTCGTCGATGACGCGCGGCCCGCCAGTGGAGCCTTCGATCAGGTGCAGGTAGGCCAGCCGCATCAGCGCGAGCTGCTGCACGACGTAAGTGAACAGGGCCTGCGGGTCGGCATCGACGATGTCGTTGGCCGGCGTCACCGGCGACAGGCGGATGCCCACGCGGTCGCCACCGATCTCCTGCACGATGGCGCGCATCACCTCCACCAGAAGCCGCGCGCGGTTCTCGATCGGGCCGCCGTAGTCGTCGGTGCGCTGGTTGGCACCGGTCTTGAGGAACTGGTCAATCAGGTAGCCGTTGGCCGCATGCAGCTCGATGCCGTCAAAGCCGGCGTCGATCGCGCGGCGCGCAGCCAGCCGGTAATCGACCACGATGCCCGCGATCTCGTGACGCTCGAGCGCGCGCGGCGCCGAAGTCTCGACGAACTCGGGCAGGCCGTTGCGGATCAGCACCGTCTTGGTCTTGGCGGTGATGGCCGAGGGCGCCACCGGTGCCACGCCACCGGGCTGCAGGTCCACATGCGACACGCGGCCCACATGCCACAGCTGGGTGACGATGTGGCCGCCGCGCGCATGCACCGCAGAGGTCACGCGCTTCCAGCCGTTGACCTGCTCGCGGTTCCACAGCCCGGGCACGTCCGCATAGCCCTGCGCGGTGGGGCTGATGGCGGTGGCCTCGGTGATCAGCAGTGCTGCGCCTTCGCCGGGCCGCGCGCGCTGCGCGTAGTAGGTGGCCATCAGCGGGTTGGGCAGCGCACCGGGCGCGCGGTTGCGCGTGAGCGGCGCCATCACGATGCGGTTGGGCAGACGCATCGCGCCGACGGTGATGGGTTGGAACAACGATGCCATGGTGCGGTGGATGTGTGAGGGGGACGATCAGAACGACTGCTTCAAGCCGACGCTGAACACGGTGGCCGATTCGCCGCGGCCCAGCGTGCCGTCCAGTTGCAGGCCCGGGCGTAGTTCGGTGCGCAGGCCCACCTGGCGCGTCGGGCGGCCGTGGCGTTCGCCAAAGGCCTCGGCGTGCGCAGTCACGGCGCCGAAGCTGTGTTCGATCGCCACGCCCCAGGTGGTGATGGAGGGCGCGCCGTCGGGCCGCTGGCTGCCCAGGTTGGCATGCGCGGCCCAGTCGCCGTGGCGGCAGGTCAGGAGCCCGTTGACGTAGGGCGTGGTGTCGCTGCTGCCCGCGCCGGACGCGCGGCCTACGCCGCCCACCACGCCGGCGTTGCAGCCGCGCTCTTGCGGCGGCGTGACGATCCACTTGAACTGCAGCGCCTGCATGTTCATGCGGTTCGTGGTGTCGCGCGCGATCAGGCCCGAGAACTCCAGGCCCTCGATCGGCGCATACGCCGGCGACACATTCCAGGTGTGGGCCTTGCCCGGCATGCGGGCGTACCAGGCCTCGACATGGCCTTCGCCCTTGGCGTTGGTGGAGGCGTCGTCCACGGTGAGCGGCCGGCCGGCGTGAGCGGGTGCCGCCAGTGCCGCGAGCCATGCCACGGCAACAGAACAAAGTGCGAAGCGGAGCATGTGCATGGACGGCGTTACCTCAGGTCGCTGCTTCAGGTTTTGTAGCCCGGGTCGGTGCGGTCGAGCTTGCGCAAGAGCGCCGGCCACGCCAGGTTGGCGCCCTGGCCGGCCGTGGCCACGCGCATCACCTCGCCCATGTTGCTGATGATCTTCGGGTCCACATGCACCAGCTCGCCGCCGCCTTGCGCATCGATCTGGATGCGGCAGGTGTTCTCGAAGGTGTACATGCTCAGGAAGGCCTCGGGGATGCTCTTGCCCACGGTCAGCAGGCCGTGGTTGCGCAGCATCAGGTAGGTGTTGTTGCCCAGGTCTTTCTGCAGGCGCGGCTTCTCGTCGTCGCGCAGCGCCACGCCTTCGTAGTCGTGGTAGCCCAGCGAGGCCAGCACGAAGGTGCTTTGCTGGCTGATCGGCAGCACGCCGCCCTTTTGCGCGCTGACCGCCACGCCGGCGCGGCTGTGGGTGTGCAGCACGCAGCCGGCGTCCTCGCGCGCTTCGTGGATGCAGCTGTGGATGGTGAAGCCCGCCGGGTTCACCGGGAACGGCGAGTCACTGAGCTTGTTGCACTTCTGGTCCACCTTGACCAGGCTGGACGCGGTGATCTCGTCGAACATCAGCCCGTAGGGGTTGATCAGGAAGTGGTGCTCGGGCCCGGGGATGCGCGCGCTGATGTGGGTGAAGACGAGGTCGCTCCAGCCGTACAGCGCCACCAGCCGGTAGGCGGCGGCCAGGTCCACGCGCAGCTGCCACTCTTCGGCGCTGACAACTTCCTTGAGGCTTGCGATGTGCATGGGGATCTCCTTTCAGGGACGAACGTAGGCATAGCCCTCGCGCTGGCGCTGCATCAGCTGCACCACGCCCGAGGTGGCGTAGCTGATGCCGCTGAGCATGTCGGCGCGGGTGATCTTCTGGTTGGTCATGGTGTTCTCGCAGGCGGTCAGCACCATGCCGCTGGCCAGCGCCTCGGCCACGCGGTTGCCCACCACCGAATCTATCTTCAGCATGCCCAGGCCCGGGCCATAGGCCACGATCTCGATGGCTACCTTGTCGCGGCCCAGATCAGCCTGCACATTGCGCGCGTTGTTCAGCGCCAGGTTCCACTTGGCCGGGTCGGCGTCGCTGACCTGCATCACCAGCTTGTGCGGGCGCTGGGCGGCGGGCGTCTGTGCGCGGGCGTCGGCCGCGATGCCGCACGCCGCTGCGGCGGTGGCCAGCAGCGCGCTCAGCAGGGCGCGGCGCGCCAGCGGTGGCAGGGCTTGGCCCTGCTTGAGCGTGCGCATGGAGATGGGGGGATGGATGCGGGCAGGGCTGTTCATGGGATGCCTGAAGGAGGTACTGCAGAGGGCCGGCCGCACGCAGCGCGCCACACCGGGCCGAAGAGGATACGTCCAAGCCCGACGCCGCGCCAAGAGCAGGCGCGCCACCCGAGCGACAGGGCGCCTCAGGGTTAACCCGCGCCGGCGCCCGGCCCGATGGCGGGGCACTGGTTTGTGCGGTGGCGCGCCCGTGCGGGGTGAATTAGCATGCCACCCGCCAACAAAACAGAACCCAGGAGATCCTTCATGGCCCGCAACACCCACCCCTCCCGCCGCACCCTCCTCAAGGGCACCGCCGCCGCTGTCGGCGCGATGGCCGTCGCCCCGCAGCTGATGGCGCAGGCCGCGCCGGTGCGCGTGGGCTACACCATGTCGCGCACGGGCCCGTGGACGGGTGGTGCGCAGGTCAGCCAGGAGCCGAACTTCCTGCTGTGGGCCGAGCAGCAAAACAAGGCGGGCGGCCTGGACGTCAAAGGCGTCAAGCGTCAGATCCAGCTGATCAGCTCGGACGACCGCAGCGACGTCGAGACGGTGGTGCGCACCTACGAGAAGCTGATGGGCAGCGACAAGGTAGACCTGATCCTGCCGCCCTGGGGCAGCAACGCCAACTTTGCGGTGGCCCCGCTGGCCAACCGCTTCCAGTACCCCTTCCTCGCGCCCACCGCGCTCAGCCGTCGTCTGGTGGAGATGAAGCTGCCGTACTTCTTCTTGCTGCTGCAGCAGCCCAAGCCGATGTGCGACGCGATCGTCGACATGTTCAAGGCCAACGGCATCAAGAGCGTGGCCTGCATCTATGTGGATGACCTGTTCGGCCTGGAGAACTACGCCGCGTTCAAGGTGGCGCTGCAGGGCAGCGGCATCAACCTGGTGGAAGACAAGAGCTACCCGGGCGGCGTGAAAGACCTCTCGCCGGTGCTGCGCAGCATCAAGGACAAAAACCCGGATGCGTTCGTCGGCTTCACCTACCCGCCCGACACCATCTTGGCCAGCCGCCAGGCCAAGGAAATCGGCTTCAACCCCAAGGTGTTCTACGCCTCGGTGGGCACCGCCTTCCCGCTGTACAAGAACGTGATGACGCCCGCCGGCGCCGAGGGCGTGATGGGCATGGGCTCGTGGAACAGCAAGACGAGTGCCGGCGCCAAGGCCTACTTCGACGCGCATGTGGCCAGCCAGAAGAAGGAGCCGGACCGCTGGGCCTCGGGCGCCTGCTGGGCGGGCCTGGAGATCCTGACTGCGGCCGTCAAGGCGCACGGCCTGGACCGCAAGGCGATCCGCGACTACGTGGCCAACACCACGCATAAGACGATCATCGGCGACATCCGCTTCCAGGGCAGCGAGAACGTGGGCACGCCCGGCACCATCAGCCAGTGGCAAAACGGCGAGTTCGAGGTGGTGTGGCCGCAGGCGCGCGCCACCGCCAAGCTCAACACCAGCAAGCCGGCCTGGAAGTAATTCGCCTGCGCAACGGTGGGTCTGGCGCTGCGCCCTGAGGGCCGGCGCCAGCGGCCCGGCTGTTGCCCTTCGCGTCGCGCATGTCCTTCACCGCCTGGCTTGAACTGATCGCCTCCGGCCTGATTACCGGCGGCGTGTACGCGCTGGTGGCCCTCGGCCTGAACCTGCAGTACGGGCTGATGCGCATCCTGAACATCGCGCACGGCGAGTTTCTGATGCTGGGTGCCTACCTCACCTGGATGATGCAGGCCACCTTCGGCTGGAACCCGCTGCTGATGGTGCCGCTTTCGTTTGCGCTGCTGATGGCGCTTGGCGTGGCGATCCACTTCATCTGCTTTCGGCGGCTGAACGCCACCTCGCCCAACCTCGACATCTTCGAGGCGCGCGGGCTGATGGTGGCCTTCGGGCTGATGTTCCTGGTGCAGAACCTGGTGAGCTATGTGTGGGGCGGCGACCTGCGCGGCTACGACTTCATGACCGAGCCGGTGAAGTTCGGCGGTGCGCAGTTCGCGGCCAACAAGCTGCTGGTGTTTGCGCTGGCGCTGGCGTTCTGCATCGCGCTGATCGTGCTGCTGCGCATGACGCTGTATGGCAAGGGCGTACGCGCCCTGATGCAGTCGCCGGTGGGAGCGCAGCTGGTGGGCATCGACACGAAGAAGCTGCATCCGCTGATGTTCGGCATCGGCCTGGGTTTGTCGGGCGTGGCCGGCTGCCTGCTGTCGATGGCCTACACGATTGCACCCGCCATGGGCGAGCCCTACACCGTGACCGCGCTGATCGTGATCACGCTGGGCGGCTTTGGCAGCATGGGCGGCGCACTGGCCGGTGGCTTGCTGCTGGGCGTGGTCGAGGCGATCGGTATGCACTACACCAACCCCTCGCTGAAGGCGCTGCTGTCGTATGCGGTGTTCATCGGCGTGCTGCTGCTGCGGCCCGAGGGGCTGTTCACGCGGAAGTCGCGCAAGGCATGAACGCGTTGCTTGCTTTTGTGTGCGCCGCGGCCGGGCCTGCGGCTGCGCGGGCTTCACTGGAGCGGTCGCCTGCGGCGACTGCCCTGCGCTGCTCAGGGGACGGTCGCGCCGCAGAACTCGCTGCGCGCGCTTTGCGCGCTCCGCTCAAACAGCTGCGGCGAGTCAGATCACGATGCGCGCTGCGAGCGCCACAGACGCACGCCAGCAACAAGGCGGCCACACCATGAACGACCGCCAGATCCTGCCCCGCGACTGGCTGGTGTGGTTCGCCGTCACCGGCTGGGCGCTGTCCATCCCCTACTACGGCAGCGACTTCGTCGTGTCGATGGCGCTCACCTGCCTGATGTACGTGGCGCTGTCCTCCAGCTGGGGCCTGTTCTGCGGCAGCACCCGCTACCTGTCGCTGGCCACCTCGGCCTTTTTCGGCGTGGGCGCGTACACCAGCGCCTTGATGCTCGAGCAGTTGGGCTGGGTGCAGGCCATCGCACTCGGCGCACTCATCGCCACCGGCGTGGCCGTGGTGATGGGCGCGGCGGTGCTGCACCTGCGCGGCACCTACTTTGCGGTGCTGACCTTCGGCATGACCGAGCTGATCCGCCATGCCATCACCTACTTCGAAAAATCCGTCACCGGCACCGTGGGCCGCGTGCTGTCGGTGGTGCCCGAGCGCGACACCATCTACCTGACGGTGCTGGTGCTGGCGGTGGGCACGGTGGCGCTGTCGATTGCGCTGCGGCGCACCCGCTTTGGCCTGGCACTGGCGGGCATCGGCGCCGACGAGCAGCGCGCGCAGACGCTGGGCGTGAACACGCGCCTCATCAAGATCGCGGGCTTTGCCTTCACCGCCGCGGTGGCCGGCGCGGTGGGCGCGGCGATGAGCGTGCGCTGGACCTACATCGACCCGCACACCGTGTTCAACCCGTTCATCGGCTTTCAGACGGTGCTGATCGCGCTGATCGGCGGCGCCACCACGCTGTGGGGCCCGCTGATTGCCGCCATCGTGTTCAGCGTGCTGGCCGAAACCCTGCGCCTGCAGGCGCCGCAGATCTACATGATGTCGCTGGGCATCCTGCTGATCCTGTCGGTGCTGTACCTGCCGGGCGGCCTGGCCTCGCTGCGCTGGGACACCTGGAAGCTCTGGCGCGACGACATCAAGGCCTGGTGGAAGCTGCGCCGCTACGAGTGGAGCGGCGACAAGGCGCG
>Ga0129333_10005549_pt1 | contig 11879 bp, 27 predicted proteins | sample CPB6_08_DNA_FD_94474 | JGI IMG/M metagenome (GOLD analysis project Ga0129333, IMG submission 94474) | Freshwater to marine salinity gradient microbial communities from Chesapeake Bay, USA - CPBay_Sum_0.6_0.8_DNA | ecosystem: Environmental > Aquatic > Marine > Coastal | place: USA: Chesapeake... | reverse complement strand
TGATGATAGATCACCATGTGATCCACGCCGGGCACATTGCCTACGGGACGATAGACCTGCTGTTCGCCATCCCACTGATCCTGGTCGAAGAGCTTGTCCTCGGGACCAATTACAGTAAAGCGAACAGTCTTGCCAGTGTGATGACTCTTGACATAGAACTCTCGGGGCATGCCAAAGAACTCTGACGCCAACTTGAGAACCTTGCGATCCTTGTTGTACTCGCAAAACTTGAGCGGAACAGTAGGAATAGAATTCATATAAGCCCTAAACAATGCTGGGTTATTGGCAACGACCTTGTCCATGATTAGTGGAGGTCAACTTGAACTTGCTTGAAACCAAACGCCTCACGCACCAGGCCTAGTGGCTTGGGTTCGCCCTTCATTTCTGCGATACGGCGTTCACTAGCCAACTTCATAAGAGCGTCCCATACTGCGATTCTAGCATCGCGAGTAGCGAACAAGTCTGACATCTGTTGGATGGTAATAGTCATGCCCACATCTTCTCCTACAATAGGAGAAAGAATGAAACGAAATTTCTGGCTGTTCTTGAAACCGTCGATGATAGTCTTGGTACGCATCTCTCTGCTCCAATGTGTTTACGATACTGTTAGTATATTACCAAACCGATTTTGTGTCAATTAACGGACAAGTTCGTAGGGTTTGTTCCACTTGCCAATATTGACATCTACATACCAGCCTACATCAAAGTAGTCGGTTTGAATGTCGCTATTATCATGATTGCCATCGTTCATGACTGGGATCACTTCGCTAAGGAAGTCCCGAGCAGAGCCAGTAAAATGATTCTTGTAGTGATAGGGATTTACTTGAATGCCAAATCGACGGTCGCAGCCTTCGTTGGCAAAGTCAGCAAAGAAGTCAATGGGACCTTTTTGAACATTAAGAACTAGAGTCATGTGATTGCGAACAGCCAGGCTGGCCTTGACTCCATACTTTTTACAGATAGCCTTGATCCGGGGCGACAGCTTGGACTTAAGGTCTTGAGAAACATACGCCATCTTTGACTCCGTTTTGTTTACGATTGTTCTATTGTATAGCCAAACCAATTTTGTGTCAATTAACGGGGCATGAAGTAAAGTGTACCTTGGGCAGTTTCCTTGCGGATAATGCCTTCACTAGCCCAGTCAGTTTCCAGTAGAGCCAAGTTTTTGCGATCTCGAACTTGATAGCCGGATTTGATCTTGACACTGGCGCCACGCTTGCCGTAGTTTACTTCGTAGATTTGACCCTTTACGACAAGTTCCAAAGCCAGTTTAATTCGATCCATGCGGATCTGTTGCTGCTGAGTGTACAGGCTTTGGTTTGCGACATTTCGCATACGACGATCCTGTAGGGCCCACCACTTGTTGGGAGCTTCTTGGGTATCCATTACGACTACACGCATCACAGTCTCCTGTTTCGTTTACGATATGTCTATTGTATATCCGAACCGATTTTGTGTCAATAAATGGATTGAAGCTTATCGAACCTGAATTCCCGTACCCATTCAAAAGGTGTACTGGCAGGTATCCACCTGAAATGCTCTTTCTTGCGTTGGGGTTTTTCAAAGTCAAGGCAAATCATGACCCATCCACGATCCTGAGAGAAACCCACAGCGTCGGCGACTCGTATAACTTCAACAAGTCTACCATCTAACTTGCCTACGAACATTTGATTTTGTGTCAATTAATCACCCGCAAGACGCATGATCACAGCGAGTTCGTCGCTGTCCACATAGAAGTCGGTCTTGGGGTCGTAGTACTCGCCAGCCTTGGGGTCATAGTACAGAATGCGACCATCGTAGTAGAAGGGACCTTCGAGACCCTTGCGAGGACCAAAGCCCTGGAAAATGTCTTCTGTCTTGCCCACTACGCGATAGCCCATTTGGCTCTCCGTGTTGTTTACGATTTTGCTATTATATAACCAAAAGGATTTTATGTCAATTAACGAATATGCAGGTGATTACTCGCGACGATTGTTCATAAATATTTTTACCATAATATGAATAAATTTCAAAAAATACAACGACTTCTGAGTCTGTTAACTAATCAACATTGGCTACAATTTCCAGGCGGGTCCGGCGGCGAATTTTTTGCAAAAGTAATAAGTCAATATTCTCCCCTGTACGAAAGTATTGAAAATATAACTGTAGTAAATAATGATAATAGAACTATAATAGAGTTGCCAAAGTTTTTTAAAATGATGGCTAGCATACCTGCAGAAAGTGGCAGCCTTGACGATCTTTGCCGAGGTATTCTTCGTGATTCTGAAATATTACGCTTGGATTTGGATAAGGAACTAATATTAGCCGAGAATTTCATAAAAGATAAAAATTATCTATTGCGAATACATTACACTGTTAATGAATATTTTAATAGTAATAACTCTTTTGCTATATTGCCCGACGACAAACGTTGGTTAGAATATACTTCTATACTAAAGGTCATTAAAGCCGGCGGGTACAAAATAAACTATGACCTAGCATCTATGTATTTTGACGAGTTCACTATTAAAAGAAATACTGACAGAACACCGTATGATAATGCTTTGAAATGGATGTTAGATAATAATCATGCCGAAATTTACTTTGGCCATATCAATTGTATAGAATATATGGATGAAATCGGAAGTTACCATGATGTATTTTCGATGTCACTAACGGACATATATCACTTTTTTAATAATAAAATAAAAACAACACATGTACCATGGAGTCCTGTTTATCATTTGGGATTTATAGAAGACACAAAAAATTTAATAGGAGACAAATTTCCTATCATTGAATATACAAAAATATTCACGCCGGGATACTTAGAAGGGTTCTTTAAAATTACTGATAGCAACTTTAATAAGGAATTAGTTAATTGGCACGAAAAAAATCTATCATTGATGAAATCATACGGCTTTAACACTGAGGAGTTTAAATTATAATGGAACGAGAAATAAAACAACTGATAGATGGCATATTTTCAGACTACACCTTACATTTTCTAGCATACGCAGGTGGATCAGGAGGAGAGTTTTTAATTTCAAAACTACGGGAATATTCTCCCATTTATAGAACTAAACCGGAATCTAGTTATATTAGCGGCTCTAACAAGACAATACTAAACATGAATCAGTTTTTAACTGTAATATATTTTTCTAGACTGGATGACGGTAATTTAGAAGATTTAAAAAATTTATTACTAACAGAAATTCTTAGAATGGGGGACGGAGATATAGACAAAACTCGGTCTTTAGTAGAAAGCACACGCAACTTATTGAATAAGAATAAGCCTAATTTGTGCAAATTACACCTGACTTCAAATTCTTATTTCGATAAAACAAATACCTGGTCGTTGTATGTCGATAATGCAAATAGTTTTAATTATATTAATCGATTGAGATTCATAAAAGTTTTTAAAAATAAATGGTCTATAGATCAAATTGTTGAAAACTATAAAATAAATTACAAGAAAAAAGATAAATTACATCTGCTAGATGATCTTGCTATTTGGGCGTCAGATAAAGGGATATCAGAGCTGGAAGAAATATATCTACCTTGTATTTTTATAGATAATATCTATAAAAATTTTAAGAATTACGATGAATTAATGTCTCACTCTCCTGATATGTTGTACAAGACATATCATAAAGAATTAGACTTAACATACGAAGCAAAAGAAAATTTTTACTCAGATATGTCTGCTAAGTCAAATAAGATATATTTCAGTAGATTGCTTGAGCCAGGATATCTAGAAAGTATTTTTGATATAACAGACCCTGGCTTTAGAAAAGACTTAATAGGCTGGCACGAAAACAATTTAAGATTGTTACACGAACATAATTTAGATCACGATATAATCTAGCCAATTGAATTTTGCATCAACTTTTGACAATAAGGTCTCTGACAGGAGTGACTGTCATATTCAAATATAATTATGAATTCGATATATTAATTTGCGTATTGGCCCAAGCTCAATCTAGCAATCAAAGCATCTTCTGCGGCTTTGAAATTAAAGATCATATATTCAGGAGTCAATTCTGTAGTATATAGGCCGCCCGGCAAACCAAAACGCTCTATCACTTGAGCACATAAATCATTCCATGAATCAATATGAACACCGGGGCGAACAACATAACTGTCAGCCCAACATATTTTTACAGGATAAGTCATTCTTCGATGTCAGTAATTTTTATAGTTGCCGAATTAGCGTAGATATGTTCATTCATCAACTCGTCAATTTTAGCACTGCGGCTTTTAACATCCCTGTTGCCCAATGTTATCACGGCATACAGAATGCCATTCTTTTCTACTAGCATGGCCAAACAACGACCTGCTTTGCTGGTAAATCCTGTCTTGGTCAATACAATACTGTCATAGGTCCACATTTGAGGATTGGTATTCTTCATGTGGATAGTAATGGTCTTCTTACCCCGCTTGTATTGATAGGTATAGAACTTTTCTACGCTGAGTGTTTTAATGATTTCGTACTTGCGTAGACTAAACAAAAAGTTCTTAAGGTCTTCTACTGTGCTTTGATTAGCAGCCAACAAGCCAGTGCTGTCAGCAATCACAGTATTCTTCAGTCCCATCAATGAAATATCATCATTGACATCTTTCAAGAACTGTTTAAAACCACCGGGATGAGCATGAGCCAAACTTTCAGCAGCCAAATTGTCACTGCTCATTAACATAGCACGAAGCAGCTCATAGCGTTCGATCATAATGCCACGACCAAATCTACCAGTGCTCTTGCCCTGTACTTTAATCTTTTCGTCTAGGTCAACTCTACTGTCTATAATGGCTTTGGCAGTGAACAGTTTGGTAATGCTGGCAATACTGCGAACTTCGTCTGTGTTGCGACTATGCTCGTAGCGTAGTTCGGTTAGGTCGTAGACGCCATAGCTTACAGCCCACGCAGGGCTGACTAAAAATAGCAGAGCAACGACCCAAAGCCTAATCATGCTAGACCCCATTTTAGCTGAGTCATGAACAGTTGTTGCTGGTCGCTAAGTTTCAAATCGTAGTCATCACTAAATGGATTAGTATGTTTGAGTTCCAAATCATAGTGCCATCGTTGTCGTTTTAGCCAGCTGGTGATTTGAATAGCAGTTCCGTGACCTTTAATTTTTAGTGTATACATATTTTTATTTACTTCTCTCATACCTTAATTTAAAGAACAAAGCCAGTTCTTCGGTATAAAAAATGAATTCTGCGTGAGGCTTTTTGTTAGCATCAAATATAGAATTATAATTGGGGCTATAAGCAAAGTCAAAGTCAACACCTTGAACATGACCTTCTCGTCGAAGATCACCAACAATGTCAAATATTTCACTTGCTCGACAATCTTCGAGTTTGACAACTATTGTCATGACCACCTTAAGGCAAACATTAGTCGTTGTTCATCATCTTTGACTCGCCAAAGATTTACACCAAACATTGTTGGAGCTAAAATCATGTGCGAGCTAGTTGCTGTGATATTCATTTGTTCACACCAAGCAATCACTTGCTCATAGTGATCTTTATGTACCATGATATCGCGTTCGTCGCTGATGAGCTTGAAATTACCTATTCCGGCAAATACTCGTGTACCCATTAACTCCACCTCAACGCAAACATAACAGCATCTTCCGTACGATCAAACCAAAACACATCTCCCGCCCAAGCATAGTGCTGATTACCAAATTGTTCTTGACACCAAGCATGAACTTCATTCCATTGACGACGGCCATGGCGTCCCAACAACACACTGGGATACATTTTATCCAGTGTTGTACGCCAGTCATGACCCGACTTTAGAACCATGGGATCCACAACTTTGATATAATCGATATATTCTCGTATGTTCATGACCATCTCAGTATAAACATCATCAAAGCTTCGTCGGATTCAAATTCCACAGAAGGTTTGTATCGTGATCCAAAAAATCTATATCTACCATAATATGGTTTAAGCATACGATTGATGCGATAAGCTGGCACATCTTCCCATTGATTTTTTTGTATATGTCTGATAAAGTTTTGCCAATGCTTGGGACATTGGGCAAAACTGGTTTCTAATTCAAATCCAATCATGACCACTTCAATGCTAGCATTATAGCATGTTCTCGATATTTGCGTCTAACTTTAATGGTTAACTGATTAGCGGCGACATCGTTGTCTGCCATTGCCCAATCCCAATCCCATCCCTGCCGACCAATGTTTGCTTCCATCCAAGGACGGTAATGGTCGTTGGGATCAGAACTATAGCCCAAATCTACCCATACAGCACCACCCATGTCCTGCCAACGAGGATCATTGTGATCCACTACAATATTACCCGATGGCCATCGTACCTTTACAGTGACGCCAGGCATAAACCGCCACCAAAGTTTGGTGATCAACCGCATTGACACCTTAACGCCACAATGCTCGTAGTAATAGGGACTGAACATCAACTCCAACGCAAACTAAAGTAAGCGGCGTCATCTTTGTTGCCCAAGTAAATCCTAGCACGGTAAGCATCATTGATCCACGCCCAATGATCGTTATTGTCACCGTTCCATGGATTTTCGCTGCCGCGATTTTCATGGGCTTCGCGACTTGGACCCCAAGTTTCCCAACACCATGCTCGCAGTTCAAAAAACTTTTCTAGTATAGTACTGCCACGCTCACTATAATTGTCAGGTTTGATAGAAACATAATAACCATAGCGATGGCTGGCAGTATGCCTTTTGTCAGTTCGCTTTACGGTTATTTTCATGTTTCAACCTATATAAAAATATAAATTCTTCAGCAGTTTTGTAGTCTACAAACTCCCACATATTGTAGGCCATACGCCTTGCGTTAAACTCTTTGGACAGTTGGTCGATTATTTGAACTCTAGTAGCATCATCTTGTACATAGAATTCTTCAAACTCCAAAACTACCCGACGCCTATTAGGTAGTTTCTTTATCTTCATCGGCTGCTAGTTTTGCTACAAAAAGAAAATGCTCGTAGGCTTCACGAACAGTAGGATGTGTCATAAGTCGTTCTGCTTCAGCCTGCATGGCTCGGACACCTGCTTCGGCAGCATCACGAGCACTGGCACGAGTTAGTGTATGAACATCGTCGCCAAAAGCTTTGGCTAGTTTAGTCCAAGCATCTAGTTGTTCCTGTGTAATGGGCTCACGGCTAGGACGAAGATCCATTGATTGCCTAATAACATCAGTAATGGCATCTTCGGCAATGCGTCCTGCGGCAATCATAGGAGCATAGGCCGGATCGATTTTGTATTGCGTCGAACGGTGGCCTGGAGTGGTGATGATAAGATGAGAACCTTTGGGAAAGGAATCTAACAAGTCGCTGTCATATTCGCTAACAGGAACATACTTGCGACCTTGCTTTTCATAGAAAATCTTTTTCATTGCGTTCTTCATCAGTTAAGTCTTTATAGGGCTTGTTGTACTTTCGACTTTGTCGACTGATATGTTCGACTTCTTTGACTAGTTCTTTGAAACTGTCTGTAGATTCCATATAGTCCCAAAAAGGACTGTTATCATCTAGAACATCTTGTACGCTGAACTTACGGAGTTGGTTCCTCATATTCGATCCAACAGTTGTTTTCGTAATCCCAATGCCTTACATCGTAGAACCTAAACTGAGTTGTCCAACTAAACAAGCCAAGGCCCAGTGTAAGGCCAACATGGTCTTCCCGAGCAAGGCTAAACCTAAACTCTAGTTCGGCAACGGTGTTGCTACGATAAGTCTGTAGTTCCCAGGCTTTGTTTTTAGTGACACTGCCATACCAAAGGCGAAGCGGCTCGAACTTGTCGCTCCACGGATTAACAAGTTGTAGATTAAGGTTGATCATACTACACGACCTAATACTTGATAAATCAGCCGATCCAATTCCTGATCAAATGCTTGTCCTTGACGACGAAGATGATAAATCTGTGTCAGCAGTTCGTTATTGTTTTCGGGCGTAGATTGTCCGTCAATAGCAAAGCCACGACTTTCCAGTTCTTCAATTAGGTCGTCGTCACTAAAGTCATCTAGCTCAACATCAATGTCAACTTCTTTGTAAACTGTAACAGACTTGCTCATGATATTACCTTTTCTTTCTTCGAATAATTACTGTAAATTTTATTGCCTTGAGCACGGATAGCATCAACAATTGTCTGCGGGCTGTGCCTAAACATTTCTACAACATCGTCATAGTCAATGGTATCGTCAGTACTGAAGGTATAAATTTCATAACTTCGTTGACTGTTGACCTGTGCTCGAATCATCATCATGCTGATGTTAAAAGGAGCCTTAAAAGTTTCACCCTTAAGGCCCGCCATCATAGCATCATGATCCATGTTGGTGAGGTCGAACAAGCATTCGAGTCCATTACAGTCCCACATAGCAAGGAATCGATTTTCAGTCATAGTGTCCTCACGCAACATAACAAAGGTCATCGAAAGTGCGGAGGCTTTCGTTGCCATCGTAGTCTTCTACAGTAAAACGAGTTCCCGGCTCAATCCAGTACACTCGCAGACCATCTGCTCCACCGAGATAGGACTCGTAGCCTAGAGACTCCACTAGTGACTCGATTTCGTGTACATCTTGTCCTGCTAGAACAGCATCTACTACTCGGCTGTCAAACAGCATGGCTTCAGCCTCACTGTCATCAGCCCAAGTGCTCCATCCGGCACCAAAGCCGTGGCTGACTAATACAGCCACACGGCCGTGTTCATCATAACGCTTTTGAAATTCCATTATACTTCTTCAACGCAAAAGTTATTAAACGCAAGCCAGTCTCCGGAGAAAATCTGCTTGCCACTGTGATTCTTGATTACGACCCGATCCTTATAGATATGATATTCAAAGTCCTGTCCGCAGTTAGTGGTACTTACAGGATACAGATACCAACCGCCGGCATCAGTCTTAAACCATGCTACAAGACTAGCAGCCAAGCAGCCCATGCCATTGAATACCATTGAAGTATCGCCAGCCATACCATTAACCAAACGCTTACCGTCAAGGAAGTAGGCAATATCACGACCGAGTCCCTCGGGGTAGCCATCGTACTGACTATACATATTCATGATGGCCTCGCCGTCTTCGTTATAGACGAAAGTCAACGCTCGAGTTCCCATATTAATCTCCTAATTAAGCAGCCTTGGACAAGTAGGCTTGAACTTCTTCGTCAGTGACCATGTCACCGTTACGCATGGTGTAGACAGCACGATAGTTCTCAATGCCGCCGCCCATGGCCATATCATATTCTTCGGTCTTACGCTCGACCATGCGGTTCATATAACCATACTCGCCGTTCTCGACAGTACGGTTAGCAATCCACTGACCATTCTTCCAATGCAACTCGAAGGGAGTCTCCCAAGCATCGCAGACCTTGGCGGTATCTTCAACTACAGTGAAACCCGTAACGAACTCCTCGAACATGGGACCCATGTTGTTGATGAGAGCAGTAAGAGTAGGGATACCACGCTCTTCTACAAGAGCGGCTTGAGCAGGCGTAAGATTGGGAACAACGAAGGTGTTGCCACCCTTACACTTCCAGTAGGGCTGATCAGCACTACCGTAGTTTTCACGAACTTGGGTAAAAATAGCAATCTTCATATCAAGCTCCGTTTCTGTTTACGATTTTGTTATTATATAACCAAACCGAATTTGTGTCTATTAAAGAGTGTTGAGTGCGGGCAGATATTCACGGGTAAGTTCACGCTCGCGAGCATGAGCCTCTGCCTTGCCCCGTACAGTTTCAACAAGCCCGTAAGTAAACGACTCAACGCCATGTTCGCGGATGCTACGGCACAAAGCCCAAGCCTTGTTTTCAGTAACAGCTCTGCGAATATGCTTTTGAATACGAACTTTCAGTGCCTTGCGAACATTGCCCGAGCAAACCGTCACGCCAATATACTGCTCTTGTGTTACCGTGTTGGTAATCACATAGATAGCGTGATTGCGGTCGGATCGTGTCTTGCGTTTCAGCATATTTGTATTATATGCCCAAACCCAATTTGTGTCAATTAACGGACATGGGGCTTATGTAAGTTAGTGCCGACTAACTTCAATGTAAGTTAGTACTAACTAACTTTTGTGTCAATTAAGTATGCTCGACAACTTCGATTCCTGCGGCTTGAATGGCACTAACGCAAACGGGGCAGGGTTTTGCGTACATTGGGCTACCATTGCGATTCCAACGACTTATAAAAATCCTATGGGCCTTGCTGAGGTCTTTGCATCTAACTATTGCGTGAACTTCGGCATGAAGGAAAACTTTTTCATCCATACCCACTTTTTTGGCATGTTCTGCTTGAAGCGGGTGCGTCTTAATATAAGAGTTGACTCCTACACTTAGAACCTTGCCTCGCTTGTCGTAGATAACTGCGGAAATGTTTTGCTTGGTGCTACTCATTTTTGTTCAGGGGCACAGTCATTGTCGTTTAAGAGCAGGCATGGTGTCATGCTAAACGCTCCCCCATCTAAGTTAGCTCAAGAGCTACTGCCTTCACACGGTACCCATAGTATATGGGAGGCAGCATTTTGTGTCAATTAATCTAAACGATAATGTTTGATTCTGTACTTTCGTGAGAGCACGATGCCATACTTAGCCATTTCATCGCGCCACTGGAAAAACTTTGGTCCATGAGTCATATTGTCAGTGACCAACCATTCCCATTGATGCACCATTTCATGTGCTAGAGTATAGACAAATAATCTCTTACTGAGAAAGCTCTTGTTGATTTTGATTGTACACTTGGAGTTGTCATCCAAATCACCGCGGCATTCGCCCCAATAGGCTTTACTGTATACCAAGCGAAAACTTGGCATTTTAAGTTCGTTGTTGAAGACATTGCGATTTATATTGCGAAAGACTTCGCGACAATCAGCAATAGTAGGCCTAAACTTACAGTCAAATTCATCAAACTTCTGTACCATTCTAAACAGTTTAGTTCGCTGAATACGGGATTTCGACTTAGCCATTTTTGTCTCCTGTATAATACTATTTATATATTATAACAGAAAACCAAAATTATAGTAGCAGTTAATCAACCAATAAATTCGTCAATAAAAATGAAAACTGCTTTGGCGCATACTGCCACCAAAGCAAAAGCAAAGAGTTCCATATTACTTACTTAATAAATTTTGTGCATCGCGCCAACGACCAGTATTAACCAAATACTGTGCCGCGCGAGCTTGGGCGTGGGCTTCTAAAACTGTCCAAATAAACTGTATGACTTTTTTCATTGCCATACCTTTCTGTCGTATTCACGAATCAAATACTCAACTTCGGCTACGCTCTGAGCGTTTTTAGTTTTGATATATTGCTCTAGCTTCGACTGATAGTCTTGTTTTGGGAACATTTCTGCTAAACGCTCCAATAGTTTCATAATCATTTCTGACATTGTGTGCCTTTCTATATACAGTAGGAACTCATGGTTTCTACTAATGTATTTATCTGGCACTGCAACATTTTATCAGTATTAATACTGATTAATTTGCTCGAAACGAATCAGTAGTTATTTGACGAAAACTCGATTGAATTGATTATTAACGCGAACGAATGTAGTACACTTAGGAAGTTGCTTGAGTGTATGGGCACCAACATAAGTGCAGGTGCTACGAACACCACCCAAAATGTCAAGCACAGTGGGCTTTACAGCACCCCGATATGGTACTGTTACTGTGCGGCCTTCACTACTGCGATATTCTGCTACACCGCCATGATGCTTTTCCATAGCAGTATCTGAACTCATACCATAGAATGTAATCTTACCATCTTCTACTGTGCCACCGCCCTCGTCGTGCCCGGCCAGCATACCGCCCAGCATTACAAAATCTGCGCCAGCTCCGAAGGCTTTAGCGACATCCCCAGGACAAGTACAACCGCCATCAGCAATAATGTGTCCACCAAGACCATGAGCAGCGTC
>Ga0129333_10005548_pt1 | contig 11883 bp, 9 predicted proteins | sample CPB6_08_DNA_FD_94474 | JGI IMG/M metagenome (GOLD analysis project Ga0129333, IMG submission 94474) | Freshwater to marine salinity gradient microbial communities from Chesapeake Bay, USA - CPBay_Sum_0.6_0.8_DNA | ecosystem: Environmental > Aquatic > Marine > Coastal | place: USA: Chesapeake Bay... | reverse complement strand
GGGGAATCCCTAGGCTTTTTGGGGCGGGGCAACCCCGGCGCGACGGGAGAATTTTGGGGAGCAGCTAGGGGCTAGGTTTGCTCCTCTAGGGTTTGGATTTGGGCGCGTCTTGCTTCCAATTCTAGTTGCTTGCGGCTGAGTTCCTGGGTTTGGAGGGTCAGTTCCTGCCGCCACTGCTCTAGCCGCGCCGCCTCTTCTTGCAAAAACTGCGGGGTGAGTCCTGGCTCCAAATAATTGCGCACCATCTCCAACACCCAATCCGCTGCCCCTTGCCATTGCACCACCCGATCGCCTTCCACATCCACCAGCATCAGACTATCTGGCTCCCCTGGGGAGGGTTCTGGGGTTTGGGAATCCCCAGGGTTAACGCTGGTGCGGGGGGGGAGGGGCTGGGTGAGGGGGAACGTGGCCCTGGGATCCAGGGGATCCAGGGTTTTCCATTGGTGGGGGGATTGTTGGCAGGCCAAGAGGCGCAAATGGGGGAGAGGGCTAGAACCTGGAGGGTGGTATTGAGCCAGATAAATCATGGTGGCAGGACAACAACAGTGGGTCTAGGGGGGTTAGGTGAGGGCTTGGAGGCGATCGCGCAAAATCTGGGCTTGGGTTTGGGCTTCGGCGAGGGCGGCTTGGGCCCCTTGAATAACCTCCGGGGGAGCTTTGCTGACAAAACCGGGGTTTCCTAGCCGCCCCTGGAGAGATTGCACTTCCTTATCGATTTTGGCCAGGTCTTTGGTCAGTTTGCCCTGAAGCGCCACCAAATCCACCACCCCCTCTAGGGGCAGAATGACTTGAACCGTGGCCACCACCCCCGTGAGGCTCTTGGAGGGGGCAGGGCGATCGGGGGCCACAAATTCCAGGTGGGCGGCCTTGGCGAGGGCTTGGATGTAGGGCTGGCCTTCCGTGAGGATCGATCGCTCACGATCGCTGCCGGAATCTAACCACGCCGTCACTTGCACCCCAGGTTTCACCCCCGCCTCAGCCCGCAGGTTCCGCAATACCCGAATGGTGCCAATCACCAAGGTAAAGCGCTGCTCCAAGTCCTCATCCATCCAAGCCCCATCCGCCACCGGGTAGGGCTGGTGGGCCAAGTAGGTGCGATCGTCCTGTTGGGTCAGGGTGTGCCACACTTCCTCGGTGATGTGGGGCATCAGGGGATGGAGCAGCTTGAGGATCCCATCCAACACATGGGCGAGGATTTGCTGCACCTGGGGCCGTTGGGCAGCGCCCTGACCGAGGCGAGGCTTGGCCAGTTCAATGTACCAATCGCAGAAATCCCCCCAAATAAACTCATAAAGCCCCTTGGCAGCTTCCCCTAGGCCATAGGCTTCCATACACTGGCAGGTTTGGGCAATGGTGCGGTGGTAGCGGGAGAGAATCCAGCGATCGGCCAGGTCTAACCCTGGATCCAACACCGGGGATCCCAGATGGCCAGGGGTTTGCCCCTCCAGGTGCATCATCACAAACCGCGCCGCATTCCAAAGCTTATTGGCAAAATTGCGGCTGGCTTCCACGGAGGCGGATTCATCCTTGATGCGATCGTACTCCAGACGAATATCCTGCCCCGCCCCGGCCACCTCCCGAATCAGGGTATACCGCAGGGCATCGGTGCCATATTTATCCATCAACAGCAGGGGATCGATGCCATTGTTAGCGGATTTGGACATTTTCTTATTATTCTCATCCCGCACCAACCCATGGATATACACATCCCGGAAGGGCATGGTACCCGTGAGATGCCCCGCCATCAGGGTCATGCGGGCCACCCAGAAAAAGATAATGTCAAACCCCGTCACCAGCACCGTGGTGGGATAGTAGCGGGCCAAATCTGGGGTTTCCTCAGGCCAGCCCAGGGTTGAAAAGGGCCATAACCCGGAGGAAAACCAGGTGTCTAGCACATCGGGATCCCGCTCCAGTTGCACCCCTGGGCCAAAACGGGCTTGGGCTTGGGTGAGGGCTTCGGCTTCGCTGGGGGCCACCACAAAGGGCGTGTCATCGGTGATTTCTCCCCCGGTTTCGCTGACCGCATACCAGGCGGGGATCTGGTGCCCCCACCACAGTTGCCGGGAAATGCACCAATCCCGCAGGTTCACGAGCCAATCCCGGTACACCTTGCGCCAACGATCGGGCACCACCTGGGGGGAATTATGGTCATCCAAGGCCCCCAAGGTGATTTCAGCCAGGGGAGCCGTCTTCACAAACCATTGGGTCGAGAGCAAAGGTTCAATGGGGACTTTGCCGCGATCGCTGTAGGGCACCGTGTGGGTATAGGGTTCCACCTTGACCAAAAAGCCCTCTTGCTCCAGCCGCTGCACCACCTGTTTGCGGGCCACAAAGCGATCCAACCCGGCAAATTCCCCCGCATTTTCATTGAGGGTGCCATCCGGGTGCATCAGGTTAATAAAGGGCAGTCCATGGCGGTTGCCCATGGCGAAATCGTTGGGGTCATGGGCGGGGGTCACCTTCACGCACCCCGTCCCAAAGGCTGGATCCACCAATTCATCCCCAATAATGGGAATTTCCCGCCCCATAATCGGCAAAGTCAGGGTTTTTCCTAAGAGGGAACCATAGCGATCGTCCGTGGGATTCACCGCCACCGCCGTATCCCCCAGCATGGTTTCAGGCCGGGTGGTGGCCACCTCCACAAACCCCGATCCATCCGTGAGGGGATAGCGAAAATGCCACAGATGCCCCTCCACTTCCTTCGGCTCCAGTTCCACATCCGACACCGCCGACTGGGAAGCAGGGCACCAGTTCACCAAATATTTACCCCGATAAATCAAGCCGCGATCGTACATCTGCACAAACGCCGTCACCACCGCCTTCGACAACCCCGCATCCAGGGTAAACCGCTCCCGCGACCAGTCCACGGACATCCCCAGCCGCCGCAATTGCCCGACGATCGTCGCCTTCGACTGGGCCGACCACGCCTGGGCCCGCTCCAAAAACGCCTCCCGCCCTAGGGCCTGCTTCGTGGTGCCCTCCGCCCGCAGTTGGCGATCGATCAGCGCCTGCACCGCAATACTGGCATGGTCAGTCCCCGGCAAACACAGGGTATTTTTCCCCTGCATCCGGTGGTAGCGCACCAACGTATCAATCAGGGTGGAATTAAACGCATGGCCCATGTGGAGGCTCCCCGTCACATTAGGCGGAGGAATCACAATACAATAGGCCGGATGATCCGGATCCTGGGCCGGATCCGCCCGAAAAGCTTGGTGGGTTTCCCAAAGGGATTGCCAGCGGGCTTCCGCCGCCTTCGGTTCATACTGGGATGGCAAAGCCGGGGGAACGGTAACCAGGGGAACGGTAGCCAGGGGAACGGTAACCGGAGCCGCAGAATCCACGATCGTAGAATCTGGGGTCGCTGGGTCGGGCATAGCAGAGTCAAGGGTGGCGGTCATGGTGGCTGATGGCAAAGGAGTGCCCAGGTGTAAACTAGGGTTCAGAATTTGCCCCAGTCCCATTCCCTTCGGGTCACAGAGTGTCCCCCTGATTTTGCCACACTCTGTTAGGATTCCCCCCAATAGCGGGGCAACTTTCAGGGATTTACCTTGGCCCATGGGTTATGTTTTCCCTACCATTGGCTAAAATTTGGATGCACTGGGTTACAAGCACGGGGGTTCTTTTGCGTAACTACACCTTGACCTTCAGCAGCACGGAACTGAACCAACTGCTCAAGTTACTGTATTACCAAGATTTAATTGCAGATCAAGCAGCGATCGAAATCATCGCCAAAATCAACACCAGCCTCCAGACCCAAGGCAATCTTCAACACGTTCCAGGGATGGAAGTGGGCAGCCACGATCCCCAGACCATCCTCTCCATGGCCACAGACACCTACTATCGCTACCGGGAACAGTACAACCCTGGCGGTGCCCCCTCCTGGTCTGCCCCGCCCCCCCCTGCCGCTGAGCAACCTTGGCCAGAGCAACCTTGGTCTAGTCATGCCCTCGCCTCCCAAGGGGGGCACAATGGAGCCTTGCAATCCCGCGATTCTGACCCCTTCCTGGATCATTCTGGAGCATATCCTGGGGGATTCGGGGAAAATCAGCAGCTTCTCAATCGAATTGCCCAATCCCTGGACGTAATGGCCAACTATTTCGTACAACAAAATCCCCTAGGGTTCCGCCAGGAAGCGGTGGAGCGGGTGATTTACTGCGATGCCAGCCAGGGAGGGACTTGGTACTACCTGGGGGACGATGATGAACCCATGTTGATTTTCACCCCCGTACTCACTTGCAAGGTGCAGCGCCTAGAGTTTACCCAAGTGGATCAGGGGTGGAAGTTACGGCTTCATGTCATGGCCGATCGAGCCTATTGCCTTGAAGGTGATTACAACAGCGCCTTCAGCAAAGCCATGTTACTGGCCTTAGCCAGCCTCTCTCCCCAAAAATTGCGCCAGCCCGTGATCGTGGAATGCTTTTGTTTGCCTACCCATCCGGAACCCACCTGTCGCCTCTATAGCAACGGTGCCCAGGTTTTGCACAGTTTTGGCACAACCCCTAAATGGCGAGATATTGCGCGGCAGGCATTGCTCAATGTGGAAGGGGCGCAAGAGTAGCCCCTGGGGGGAATTACGCCCTTGATTGTTGGGGAAAGACTGGCTAGGATAGCATTGTAAAGAAATATTGAAGCAGAGGATTTGGCTTTTCCATGGCTACGATCGCATCCCCCTCCGTTTATGATTTTTCTGCCACGGCTTTAGATGGGAAACCCGTATCCTTAAGCACCTACCAAGGCCAGGTTTTGCTCATTGTCAATACGGCCAGTGCCTGTGGTTTTACGCCCCAATACAAGGGATTACAGGCTTTATACGATCGCTATAAAACCCAAGGATTGACGGTTTTGGGCTTTCCCTGCAATCAGTTTGGGCAACAGGAACCGGGTACCGCCGATCAAATTCGATCGTTTTGCGACACAAACTTTGGGGTCACCTTTCCCCTATTCCAAAAAATTGAAGTCAATGGCAATAATGCCCACCCTTTATATCAATTTCTCACCAAATCAGCCCCAGGAATTTTTGGCACGGAAGCGATTAAGTGGAATTTCACGAAGTTTTTAATCGATCGTAGCGGCCAAACCTTTAAGCGCTACCCTTCCACCGCCAAACCCGAAGATCTCATCAAAGACATTGAGCAATTACTAGCCCCATAGCCCTCCCCCGCCCCTGTCCAATCACCCGATCAATCCAGGAGGGCTAGGGGTTTACGGTAAGCCTGCACAGCTTCAGGGCAATGGCGATCGTTTTTGTGCCCTGTTGCATGGCAGAACCCATGGGATCTTCTCCCTGGGCAATAGGGCAGGCTTTGAGAGCCTCTCACCTGGGAGGCCCTCACCCTATAATCGGCCTAAGGGAGATGTAGCCTAAGAGGATATTTGCAAACCTAAGCAGATCCCTCCCTACCCCCCCCTGGGTTTAAGGGGGGCAAGCCTCTTCTTCCCCCTGGTTAAGAGGGACAGAGGGGGATTCTTTGGGGATCTACGGTACCTAACTGGGGTGATCAAACATCCTCTAAGGCTTAGCTCCCTGGCGGTGCTTAGGATTGGAGTTGGTAGGGAATCGTCAGCTTATGGAGTTGCTGCACCAAAAGGCTGAGGAACAGCCCCACATCCGTGACCACCCCCACGGATTCCACGGAACCGCGATCGCTGAGCTTGGTCACCACCGCTGGGTTAATGTCCACACACACCAATTTGACCCCGGCGGGAGTCATGTTGCCCACGCCGATGGAATGGAGCATGGAGGAGAGCATCAGGATCATGTCAGCCCCTTCCAGCAGGCGGCTGTAGTCCTGTTGTGCCTTGATGAGATCCATTTCGGTGTCTGGCAGGGGGCCGTCATCCCGGATGGAACCTGCTAGGGCAAAGGGGACATTATGGCGCACACATTCATAGAAAATGCCGCTGGTGATGATCCCTTGGTGGACGGCGGCGGCAATGCTCCCACAGCCCCGCACGGTGTTGATGGCCCGCAGGTGGTGGCGGTGGCCCCCGCGCACGCTAACCCCTTGTTTCATGTCCACCCCTAGGGAGGTGCCTAACATGGCTTGCTCAATGTCATGGACGGCGATCGCATTGCCCCCCAGGAGAGCTTGCACATAGTTTTGGCGGATCAGTTCAGCCAAATGCTCGCTGCCGCCGGTGTGGATGACCACGGGGCCCGCGACTACGGCCACTTTGCCCCCACGATCGCGGATTTGCCGCAGATCCCAGGCGATACGCTCCACCACCAGTTCCACCTTGCGTTCGCTGGATACGCCGGAACCCATGAAGCTAAATTCTTCGGTTTTGGCACGATCGCGATCGGCCACCTTGCGCACGGTACGAATGCCCAGGCTGCCCACGGCCACGGATTCTCCCACCTCTAGATCCCGCAGGAGCTTGCAGTGGGCCACGGGGCCGTTGGGGGTTTGGCTAACGGCGATCGTCCCATCCATGCGCTGTCCCTGGATGCGGATCCATTGACCCTGCACCCGCACTTCCGTGGGGTAAATGGTGGTGACATAGAAATCATCGGGGGCGACCCCAGCTTGGGTGACCGGCACCAGGTTTGCGTCGCTGAGTTCTTGGGGCGGGTCGATCGCGCCCAGGTCAATCAACTGCCCCATGATGTCATTCATGATCTCCAGGGAGGGAGCCGACACCCGGATCTCCGCCTTGGAGGTGCTTTGGCGCTGCACCCCTAGATCAAAATTGAGGACTTGGAAGCTGCCGCCCCCTTCCATAATGGTGTCCAGGGCGCGGTTAATCAGCCCAGAATCCAGCAGGTGCCCTTCCAGATGAATGACGCGGTTTTGCACCCCAATTTGGGCGTGAACATCCTCCCGCACTGGCTCCGTCATGCGCAGGGTCAAGCATTTAGCCGCACCGCCCGCCTTGAGAAATTCCGTTAAGGGGGTTTCCACCACCTGGAAGCCTGCTGCCGCCAGTTGCCCTTTCAGTTCATCGCTGGCGCGGTTCATGATCACCACGCGATCGACGTTCACCGCATTACAAGCAAAGGTATCCGCATCGGCATCGCTCACCACAATGCGTTTTTCCGCCGGTACCCGCATTTCAATCAAGCGGTTGGAGTAGGCATCAAAAGCCGGGGGATAGTAGATCAGATAGCCGCCGGTCAGGGGGCAGAAGCAGGTATCCAGGTGGTAGAACCGTTGATCCACCAAATGGAGGGACAACACCTCAATATCCAGCCATTGGGCCAGGTAAGCATGGGAATCCAACTCCGATCGGAAGCCATAGCCCGCCCAGAGCCAGCGCCCCTCCCGATCCAAGAGAGCATCCCCAGCCCCTTCAAAGGGCAAATCCTTGGGGAGTTCATGCACCGTAAAGCCCTGGGACTCAAACCAAGCCTTAAAGTGGGGTTCTTCCCCCTGGCGCTCTGGGTGATAAAAGCGGCTGAGAACCACCGTATGACCCAGCACCAACCCGGCATTGGCGGTGAATACCATATCCGGCCAACCCTTTTGGGGAGGCACTAAATCTACGGCTGCGTGTTCCTGGATCACCGCATGGAGTTGGTGCCATTGTTCCTTTGCCCGATCGTGGGAAGACTTGTGAACGTTGCCTTCCATCCAAGGATTAATAACGTAGTCCACCTCATAGTGATCGGGGGGACACATGAGAATGCGAAGGGGTGTACCCATAATAAAAACCTGATCAAACCTGCTGGGAAAAGCTGGGGGCGAGTTTTGGGAAAAAACTAGAAATCCTGCTGTTGCGAAAGCCTAGACGGGGTGAATCTACAGCCAAAACCCACAAGGAAGAAGCCTTAGAAACGAAAACTGGCCCGTCTTGCCCTATAAACAGCAACTTGCCATTATACCTGGGGTGCGCGATCGATCTGTGCTTTTCCCTTGAGCAGATGTTATGAACTGTCTATAAACCCCACAAGAAATCCCACAAGCCATCCCCATCACCCCAAATTTCTGCCCGAATTCCCTCCCGAATTGCCTCCGGAACTCCCTAACAGGGTTGCCCATCAAGGGGAAGGAAGATCTAGGCCATGGCTGAAGGAGTCGCCCATGATCTGGGATCCCTCATCCCATCCATCACCCCACCAACTGGGCGTTTTGCGCCTGTGCCCATCAGCTATTTAATGATCAGGTTATGGGCAGATTATGATCCGCTTATGATCTGGTTATGATCCGGTTAAGAAAAACCTGTTCCTAAAATTGAACTTCCATGTAAAATTAAGCCTGAACTCTGGCAGTCCTTACAACGCCCTGGACTGAGGAATCGACTATCGATCGCTAGAGTTTAGTTCAGGCCAAATCCACTGATCCCTAGCTACTCCCATTGATAGGTCTCGATCGTCTAGGTATCTTGTCCGCCTAAGGAGGGGATTTCCCTCGCGATCGTGGCGGTCAATAGAGAACTGCTACCCCTGGGTTGATCACCCATTTAAATTTCTTAACAAAGGTTCTTTGATAATGCGATCCAAAGCCATTGCCCTGTTTTTAACCCTGGGTCTGACGGGAGCCGTCACCGCTTGCGCCCCCGCAGAACCCCCCGCAGAACCCCCTGCTGAGGAAGCCCCTGCTCCCCTTTCCTCTCCCACAACCCCTGATGCAGGCACGGCTTCCCCTGAGGCTTCTCCGGCGGCTGAGGCTTCCCCAGGGGCTGAAGCTTCTCCGGCAACGGATGCGGGCGCTAGCCCTGCGGCTACCACAGAAACCACAACCCCCGACGCAGCAGCTAGCCCTGCGGCTGAAGGCGCTGAAGGCGCTGAAGGAACTGAAGGCGCTGAAAGAACCGAGGGCGCTGAAGGAACCGAGGGCGGCGAAGGGGGCGAAGAGGGTCAATAGGATCCTCTCGATCGGTTATCCCTAGGCCAGGACAAGCATTCTGACTGGCTATCCCTAACCTTTTAGCCTGAGTCTTGCCCCCCTCTCTCTTTTTAGGGAGAGGGGCTTGTTTTTGGGCTAGGATGACTGTCTGGGGCTAAGGGGCTACCGTGAGATGCAGCCAAATCCTCAGATTTGCCGTAGGTATCTCAAAAGGGCACCTCGAAAAATAGAAATCTTGCCCCCAAAGTTTACGGCAAAATTAGGTTTGTAGTGGATGCATTTCACTTTGGCCAATTTACCCACCTGGTAGGGGCAATCCCCCGTGGTTGCCCCGAACCCTAGGCGATCGTTGCAAAGTGAAATGCTCCCTTTATAGTGGCCCATTGACTGATCCTATCAATTAATTGCGGTACCCTACAGCAAAATCAGCTTTGTGGGAGCCAGCGAGGTAATTAATCAAGGTGCCTTAGGTATGTTTTCAATTTATATCCTCACCCATAATGAAGAAATTGATATTGCCAATTGTTTGGAGTCTGCGGCCCTTTCCGATGATTTAGTGGTGGTGGATTCCTGTAGCAGCGATCGCACGGTGGAGATTGTGACCACGATCGCCCAGCGGTTGCCCGTGCGTTTGGTGCAACATCCCTTTGCAAGCCATGGCCAACAACGCACTTGGATGCTGCACAATATTCCAGCGAAATATGACTGGGTTTATATTTTAGAAGCCGATGAACGTATGACCCCAGAGTTATTTCAGGAATGCCTTGCTGCGATTCAAACCCCAGAAAAGGTGGGATATTATGTGGCAGAGCGGGTGATTTTTATGGGCCATTGGATTCGCCGCAGCACCCAATATCCTCGCTATCAATTGCGCTTATTAAAAGTTGGGCAAGTGTGGTTTGAAGACTACGGCCACACGGAGCGGGAAGTATGCCAAGGGGCGACGGGTTTTCTGCGATCGACCTATCCCCACTATACCTGTAGTAAGGGTTTCAGCCGCTGGCTCGACAAGCACAATCGCTATTCCACCGATGAAGCCCAAGAAACCCTCAAACAGTTGGCAGCGGGTTCCGTCGGTTGGAAGGATTTATTCTGGGGAGAAACGGAGGTTGTACGCCGCAGAGCCTTAAAAAATTTGTCCTTACGAATGCCTTTGCGCCCTGTAGTGCGCTTTTTTTATATGTATTTTGGGCTAGGGGGAATTTGGGACGGCAGAGCGGGGTTAACTTGGTGTTTGTTGCAAATGTTTTATGAGTATTTGATTGTCTTAAAGGTGTGGGAACTTCAACATAGTTTGAATGATTCCCAAGATTTGTAATTCTCAAGATTTGTGATTCCCAAGTTGGGTGAGGTAGAAGACCCAAGCGGGAGTATTTCACTTTGGAACGATCGCCAGGGGTTCGGGGCAACCACGGGGGGATTGCCCCTACCGGATGGGTCAATGGGCCAAAGTGAAATGCACCCACCCAAGCTACCCCGGTATTGATCAGTAGGGGCGCGATTTTCGCGCCCAATTCATAGATACACAGGGAACAGGATTGAGGATGAGGGGCAGGATAGTTTGCTCGTTTTAATGGTCAAAAATATTGGTATATTGCAACAAATCTAATTTTACAAACGTGGCGATCGTTGCAAAACATTCTTGAGCTAACTCCCAGCGGCCCTCCCGCTCTAACATATCCTGGAGCCGCTGATACACCGGAATTAAATAGCGCACATCATTCGCCGCGTAACTCAATTGCCCCAGGGATAAATTATTGATATTGCCCCAATCAGAACTTTGGGCTGATTTATCTAATTCCACCCCCACCAATTCATTGACCACTTCCTTGAGTCCATGGCGAGGGGAATAGGTACGGGCTAATTTACTGGCAATTTTTGTGCAAAATACGGGCTTAACCGTAATCCCTAAATGGTAAGACAAGGTGGCCAAATCAAAGCGGGCAAAATGAAACACCTTCAGGGGTTTTGCGGCTTCCAAAACCTTTTTTAAATGGGGGGCTTCGGTTTGCCCTAAGGTGATCCGCAGAGCCGTAACATAACCTTGGGGATCGCACAATTGCACCAGACACAGACGATCGCGGTGGGGAATTAGCCCCATGGTTTCCGTGTCCACCGCTAAGGTGGGAGCCGCTAAATAACGCTCACGATCGGCTTCTGTGAGATCCCGATCGCGCACTTGAAAAGATTGGGTTTCCATAACCACCGGCCTTGCCTGGGCATTGTAAAGGGAACAAATTGGAAAGGGGACAAATTGGAAAGGGGCTGGTTGACTGACAGAAAATGCTGCCTTGGGCGCGAGAACCACGCCCCTACAAAACCTTTAGGATTGTAGGGTTCTGGTTTCCTGACCAGGTACATTTCACTTTGGCCCATTGACCCCATCCGGTAGGGGCAATCCCCCCGTGGTTGCCCCAAACCCTCAGCGATCGTTCCAAAGTGAAATGCTCCCCAGGGAAACGCCCAAAGCGCCAGGATTGGCCACCCCCCACCTGGGAATCAAACGCCCAATTCAGGCCATTGATGCCCTCTGGGACTACTGTTATACCATTGTGACCCCCATAATAAAGGGGAACCTTTGCCCACCATCACCCATGGCCCAACCTTCCTCCCCCAATCCTGTACAGGATCCCCCCGTCCCCTCCCCCGCCAACCCCAGACCATCCCTAGGATTTTGGCAACTGTGGAACATGAGCTTTGGTTTTTTGGGGATCCAGTTTGGCTGGGGGCTGCAAATGGCCAATATGAGCGCCATTTTTGAGTATTTGGGGGCAGACGCGGATCAGGTGCCGATCCTTTGGTTGGCGGCTCCCGTGACGGGGCTGGTGGTGCAACCGATTATCGGAACCTTGAGCGATAACACTTGGGGGCCCCTGGGACGGCGGCGGCCCTATTTTTTGGGGGGGGCGATCGCTGCGTCCCTCGCTTTGGTGGCCATGCCCCATGTGTCGGCCCTGTGGATGGCGGCGGGGCTGCTGTGGATCCTGGATTCAGCCGTAAACGTGAGTATGGAGCCGTTTCGGGCTTTCGTGGGGGATTTGCTACCCCAGAGCCAGCGTACCCAGGGATTTGCCATGCAGAGCCTGTTTATTGGCCT
>Ga0129333_10005547_pt1 | contig 11883 bp, 8 predicted proteins | sample CPB6_08_DNA_FD_94474 | JGI IMG/M metagenome (GOLD analysis project Ga0129333, IMG submission 94474) | Freshwater to marine salinity gradient microbial communities from Chesapeake Bay, USA - CPBay_Sum_0.6_0.8_DNA | ecosystem: Environmental > Aquatic > Marine > Coastal | place: USA: Chesapeake Bay... | reverse complement strand
TATCAGACATAGCCTGAGCAGCAGCAGAAATATCTCCTTGTGTTAATGCATCGGCAAGTGTAATTCTAGATTTTTGTTGTTGTGCAATTCTTTCATTAATAGAATAAACATCTTCCAGTGCTTGCCTTTGTTTATCATACTTTTCATTAATTTTATCTGTTGCTTCAGCAATTAATGTTAAATCATGATTTAGTGTACGAGTTTGATCTTGTAAAGATTGAATTGGTCTATCGTATTCAAGTTCTGCCTTTCTTTGTAAATCATCAACTCTTTCTTGAGTGCTATCAATTAATTTATTTACACGATCAATTTCTGGCATATATTTAGCACGGGCTTGTCTTTCTCTTAAATCAAACATTGCATTAGCCTTTTCCATATCATCTCTAAATGCACCAATTGGATCATTTGCCCTTGCTGTTTCTTCTGCAACCTTTTTAGCAGTTCTTAAAGAATTAACAAATTCATCTATTTCTTTTTTAGAGGATAAACTATTAATTGCAATAGCGAGTTCGGCATCAGCGACAAGTTGTAATGCTTCAGCACTGGTTGCTCCAGCCTCAGTTAATTTTAAGAATGCACCCCTTTGTGCTTGAGCAGCCTTAACAGCATTTATTTGTTCTGCTTGGAATAAACCAATTTGCTTTTCGTTATATGCTTTTTGAGTAGCCTTGCCCAATTCAGTTAAAGCAACAACTCCCTTTTTGCTAACAGTAATTATTTTATTTTGAATTGCTTTTTCTAGTCCACCTGCAAAATCTATAAAATCTTTATTTGCACCAAGACTTGCTAATTGTTGGTCTAAGCCTTTAAATATTGTTATGTCTTTTTTACCACCAAGCACTCGCATTAATTCTTTTGCACCGCCAGTGGCATTTATTGTTGCGTCTCTTGTTCTCTTAAGATTAATTAAGATGTCGTCAAATGTTGTATCTCTCTTTCCATTACCGTCTGCACTACCACTACCAGTTGGAATTGTATTATCTACAGATATTTTTGTAAGTTTTTGTGCAGCATCAACATAATAATCTGCCTCTGTTTTACCTGGATTTGCATTTAACCAGTTTTGAATTGCTTCTGAATTATTGCCCTGTATATTGGCCATTGTTGTAAGCGTCTGTAAATATGTTTTTTGTTGTTCTGCTGGAAGTTTATTAAAATATTCCTGATCTTTTCTTAATGCTTCCATTTCTTTTGCACCAAGTATTTTAGTTGCAACGTCTAAACTAATCTTACCTTTTTGTTCATTAATTTTATCTATTGTTGACTGTAAATTGGCTGCTGCAAGTGGATTATTGCTGTAGTATGTTAAGGCAACTTCAATATCCATAACATTTCCAACCTTGCTTATATCTGCAAATAATTTAAGATATTTTTCTGCTTCTGCCGAGGTCTTACTACTAATATCTGCAATAAATTTAGTTTGTTGCTCTTGTAGTGGCTTTCCATTTTTATCTTGAAATAGATTTGCAACAGACATTGCCTGATTAGCAAAAGCACCTCCAAACTTTGTAATAATATTCATAACTTTATTTAAAGTTTTTGAATCTTTTCCGAAAGTTTCCATTAAATTAACTATTTGCATTGGATCCATTTGTCCAGATGCTAGTTGCATTTTAATTGTAAATTGTTGTTCTCTTGATAGGGTAGACTCTCCCAATAAATCTGTTGCAAGTGGGGCTATGTCCGCCATAGCAGTTCCTTTATACTTAGCAGTTATTTGTTTATCTAGTCCAGTCTCTAAAGCGCCACGAACAGCACCAGAAGAGTTCTTATAACTATTCTGTATATCTTTAACCAATTTTCCATTTTGAGTAAGCAATTCTGCATTAGATTTTTCATATTCATTTTGTAACCTTATTGCTTCAGCAATATTTCCAGCAGCCTTAGCGTTTGCAATTCTTTTTTCATATTCAAGAGTTAAAGAATCTTGCATCTGCTGACTTTGTTCAAGGGCCATTTTTTGCATTGCAACATTTGCTCCAGATGCCCTTCCAAGTTTTTCTTGCTCACCTTTTTGACCCCACCAAGCAGCCCCTGCACCTATTGCTGCACCTATTGCTGCACCTATTGCTGTACCAACAACTGGTACAACTGATCCTATTGCTCCTCCTGCTACAGCACCACCAAGCGCTCCTGCGCCAACACCAAATTTCATCTGTGTTTGTGTCATTGCTCCTGGAGCAATAGTAGACAATGTTTGTGATTGTTTTATCAAATTTTTACGTGACTCTTCCATTAAAGTCACTCTTAATTTTAATGGATCTTGCATTAAATTTTCACCATTTACACCAAATAACTCAATTAATTTAGCATTTACATTAATTCCAAAAGAATAATCCCCAATTTCTGATGCAATATTTGCAGCAATACTTCGGGCTTGTGCTGGATCAATAGCACCAGAAGCAATACCTGTTGCCAACTGGTTCAATACTTGTCCCTGCGTAGCCTGACTTCCATTAGTTTTTATAGATTGAGAAATATTGGAGAGCATAGATTTTCCAGTTTCTGATTTAACAAAGTTTTCACCAAATGTAGTTTTACCAGTTTGCACTGCAAATGGATTTAAAAGATTTCCTCTTCTTCTATCCATAATTTCTCCAGCACTAACTTTTCCAGCAAACATTGCAAGATCTTGAATTGCTTTATCTCCATTACCCATTGCTTCTGCCATATTCATAGCACTATCTTGTGCTTTATCAAATGCTCTTCTTACAAGAACAACCGCTGCTACAAGAGCAGTTAAACCTGCTGCTGCTGCTCCTAGTGGATTAGCAAGCATTGGGGCAATCATTGCTAGTCCAGAAACACCCATAGCAACATTACCCATAGTAGCATTTCCAGTTGCATATCCAGCCATTGCAGCAGTACCAGCAACCATAGATAGTGGTCCAGCAACCCTTCCTATTCTTGCTGATCTAGCCTGTCCTTGTTGCTTAACAATTTCTTTCTGTGTTTTATTTGACTGTGTTTGTGTTTTTGTTCCCTCTTCTACTGCTTTTTTATTTTCTTCTAATGCATTAACCAAAGCGCTTTGAGGAACCAAGAGTCCGCTTGCTGTTTGTGTAAATGTTTTTGATCCAGCAACTTGTGGATACCCGTCTTCAGCACCCATTGCAAAACCTCTAAATCTTGGTATAACTCTTTTTACAGTTGTAAGCGGTAATGATCTCCTATCTGATATTCCGCCACCGACTACATTTAAACCAGCAGATCTAGGTTTTCCAGTTGTGCCAGTAACCATTCGCATTTTACCATCTTTAGTTTGAACAATTTCACCCTTACCAACTAACAACTGTGTAGCCATTTCCATAGCACCACGGCTTGGAGTTATTCTTCTTCCTCCGCCACGACTTAGTCTTGCAGTTGTAAATCTATCGCCTTGTAAAGCACCAATAACTCTGGTATTGCTAACCTGTCCAGTTCTCTTGCTAATTTCTGGTCTTTCAAAAGCAATAATATTACCTGCAGGATCTAATTTAACTGGAACTCTATAGTTTGGATCTAAATCTTGAACTCTTCGAAGTGCTACCGACACGCTCTGTGAGGTTTTTGTTTTTCTTACTGCTTGGATAACGTCTGCAATAGGAGCGCTAGAGTTCATCTTTATTGATGAAAGACCTCTAGGGCTATATGCTGTAGGAGAGTACAAAGATTGAATTGCTTGACCAAATATTCCACCCCTTGACTTTCTTATCAAACCTCCTAATACTCCAGTTTTTGTATTTCCCATTCTAGAATAAATATCAGAGTCGCCTATCATTGTTCCAGCGGGAATATCCATTAAAGATTTAACAAGGTTTGATCTTATTTGTGATGTAACTCTTACGGCATCTTTTGGATCTACCCCCAAATCAATTAATCTAGCAGTCATAGTTTTTGTTGATGCAGACTTATTAATTTCATTTAAATAATCTTGAACAGCAACATTTCTATTTATTAATCTAGAGTTAGTTTCTGGACTAACATCAAATCCTATAGCAGTAAAAGCATTTGCAGAATTAAATCCTAATGCCCTCATATTTTGTGGAACCGAAGAACCACTAAGAACTTTTTTATCTACTGCATGTGCAAATACTGTACCGTCTCCATATTGGGCTATTTTTCCAGTAACAAGAGCCTCTATTAATGGTTTAAATCTTTCATCTTGTGCTATGTCTGTTGGAATAACTGCTTCACCTGGCATCAATAGTGACGCAACAGAATCTTTTCCTGGTGTACCACCAACAACCCCAGTTGTTCCCGAAGCAAATTTCTTAGGACCAAAACCTCTAAATCCTGGAGACATCATTCCAGGGTTTACCGATGCGAATCTTGCTGCTGCACCAGTTGCGTCAACGTATGCTTGCCTTAACATCTGTATTGCAATTGTTTCTGCCTGGAAAGACTGTGTAAGTCTATTATGTGCTTGATTTAAAGATGCTGCAACTGTTGCTGCTTCTAATTGTTCTGAATTTAAATACTGTGTTTGGTCTGCAAGAACTTTAGAGGTTGTGCCTGCTTTTAAAAATCCAGTTCTCATGGTAACAAATAATTTAATTATATTTGCAATAGCATTTGAAACTAAACCAAACGTCATTAATAGTATAGGGCCAATACCACCAATTAAGGTTCCAGCAACTACTATAAACTTTTTTGTACCTTCACTCAAACTATCAAACTTTTCAAATAAGTTACCAATAATTTTTACTAAAGGAGTTATTGTTTCTAAAAATACTTTTCCTATTGGAGCAATAGTAACTTTTAATTTTTCAACTGCTTCTTTAAAGTTAACACCAACTGCGTCTTCTACTTTTTTTAATTCTCTTTCTGACAAAATTGCTAATTCTTCAATAGATGCTGATGCAAGATCTAAAACTCTACTTGCCTGGGTTCCATCTTTAGTAATATTTTGAAATAATGTAGATAGACGAGCAAACTGGAACTTACCAAATAATTGCTCAATTGCTCTTGCCCTGTTTAATGGATCCAGCGTATCTAGTGCCTGTGCAAAATCAACAACTGTCTCTTTTAAATTTCCAGCATTGCCTTCAACAATTGCCTTAATATTGACACCCATTTTTGACAACATTTCTGCTGCTTTATCTGATGGATTAATTAAAGATGCTAAACCAGATTTGAGTGCGTTAGCACCTTCAGATGCATTAATTCCACCCTCCTTCATTGCTGTTAAGAAGAAGGCTAAGTCTTCAACTGATCCACCTAATTGTTTTACAACTGGACCAGCCTTTGGAATTGCTTCCGTTAAATCTTCAATAGATACTACTGTTTGGTTTTCTACTGCGTTAAGGAAGTCTATTTTCTTTCTTAAATCATCTGCCGAAATACCAAATGCATTAGTTACAGAAATTGTAGTCTCTAAAGCCTGTGCTTGTTCAACGCCACCAAGAACTGCTAGCCTTGTTGCTTCTGCAACCTGTGCTGTAAGTTCTGCACCAGTCTTACCCATTGCAGCAGCCTGTGCTGCCATTTCCATTGTTTCAGTGACAGCAACTCCATATTTAGTAAACTCCTGTGCAAGTTTTTGAATATCTGATAGTGCTTTGTCTGTTTCTTCTGTTGTTGTAAAAATATCACCATAAACACGTCTAAATTTAATTGCTTGTTTTTCAAGATCCATAAATGTCTTGGAAGCAGCAGTACCAAAATATGCTAATGGAATTGTAAAACCAACCATCAACTGACGGCCAGCCCACTGTGTATTTTTACCAAAATTTAATAGGTTTGTCGAACCCTGTTTTAATAGTTGATTAAATAATGCTTGACGCTGTGCTGCTAATGCTACCTGTGTTCCATAATCTTTCATATTAAGCGTTGTCGGAGTAATCGACATTGCTTTCATAGCACCAGATGCATCACGCCCCATCTTGATATATTGTGTAGACATTTTTTTAACACGCTCTTCAGCAACCTTGCCAATCGTGTCAAACTCTTGTCTAAATAATTTTCCAAATGTTCTTGATGCTCCGCCAGCATAACGGAAATACTCACGCATTGAAAGTTTATTTTTCTCAAGTGCGTGAGTAAAAGATTCTGTAGAGGTTCTAACAAGCCCCATTTGGGCATAGAACTTACCAGTAGAATTTATAGCATTTAATAAATTATACTGTAGATTTTTTTGTGCTGCTGCGGATGCTGCACTACCTTTTGCGACAGAAGAATGAAAATTTGCTAACTGTCTTTGTAGTGCTTTTAACTCTGCTAATGCGGCCGACGTATCAATTTGTACGCCAATTTTAGCGTTTACATCAGCCATTCATTTGCACCCCGTTTATTTTTTAGTTACTATTTGCAAGTACAGTATTTAGTAGAGCATTAGCATCTGCCAACTTTACTCCAGATGCTGCTTCAATAATTTGATAGACTGTTGGCAAATCTAAGATTTCTTCCAATTTATCAATATCTTTTGCAATTTCTGGATTATACTGCTCCATAGCAATTTGAGCACATTCCAAAAGAAGAGTCATTGACTTATCATTATCTTCTGCTACTGCTGCAATTTGCTCAAACTTTTTCATAAATGGTCTCAATAGTGAAATTTTTAGAGGACGAACACTAATCTTAGTTCCATCCATAAGTACTAGTTGAGTACCAGTTGATTTTTCTGTTGCCATTATTATTTTTACCTTCCTTCAGTAGGTTTTGAATTAATTATATCACAGCGGGAGTGTTTATTTTGTAAGATCTTCATAGTCTAACCCCATACCAATACCAAACCCTGCTCTTCTTGCTTTATCTCCCTTGTAGGTAAGAATGTCTTTATCATCTCTACCTTGGTTAAAAACCTTATTTTTTAATTTGGTCCAGGCATCCTCATCTTTCTTTTTATTTTTATCTAAATCTACTCCTTGAATTGCAGCCAAGAATTTTTTTTCTTCATAATCCATCTCTCTTTTAGACTGTAAAATAGCCATTAGTTCTGGCATAGATAGGGATATTTCTAGTTCTTCATAGTCTTTCCAAATACCCAGTAAAAACGCCTCTGACTCAAGTTTAACAAGATTAAGATCTTTCCAAGTCATATCACTATCTTCTGCTTGATTTTTTACAGACTCTTCAGATTTCTTTTTCATCTTAATACCACCAGCAATATCCAGTATTTCATATATTGTTGGAAGATCAAAATTATCTTCTACATCTTTAATTGAACCAGATAACTCTGGACACACCTGCTTCATAACAATACGTGCACATTCAGATAAAATTTGTATAGACTGTTCATCATTTTTAGATTGTTTTATTGAGTCAAAAATATCCATAAATTGTCTAAGATATTTTATTTTTAATGGAGATATCTCTATTTCTAACCCAGATATTGTATATATATTTTTTGTTTGATAAACAGTTGTAGCCATCTATACATTATAGCAAAAGGCCCACCAGTTTCCTAGTGGGCCCTTTTATTTATTCAGTTTTATGAATTTTGGATTGTACGGTCAATAATCTTTCCGTAAGATCCTGATGTGTCTTCTGGTAGAAGACGGAATGTAACATCAAACATTGTTGCTGTGTCACGTTTTGCTGATACTGTAACATTTTCAATTGAAAGTGCACGATATGCAACATAAACACGCTCAATGCTAGATGAATCTTCGCAATCACCAGTTCCTGGTCCAACTGCGATAAGAGCACGCTCTACTGGGCACTCACCGATATCTCCTGAAACGAGATCAAGTGTGCGTCCTGCAGATGATGCTTTACTTCCTGAAAGATCATCACTCTGCCCTGCGATTGAGAACAATAGATTTTCTAGAGTTGCTTCTGCAAATGAGGTAGCGAGTGTTACCTGCATACCTTGCTTGTAAAGTTTAGCAACGTCAAGAATTTGATCTACTTGAACTTCACCGAAATCAGGTTGGAATGTGATTTCGATACCATTGCTTGTGTAACCAACGTTATCATATCCAGCAGCAACGTTAGTTGTGTTGGACAATGTCTCCTTGTAGGATTCATCTGATACGAAAGCAGCCACGGTTGATGGTGTCAATGTACTATCTGCTGTAAACAGTGCAGCAGCGCCAACGATAATATCGCTGGATGTACCTCTAGTATATGCCATTTATTTCACCTCTTTTTTTGGTTAATATATGGACGATTTGTTTCCTCGCCCTAATTATACAGCCTTTTATTATGACTCTTGATCCCTAGTAGACTCAAGAAAATCAATATTGTCTTTAAGATGATAGTCATACTCCACTATATATTTATGTATACTGCCACGTCTATAGTTATCTAACTCTACAAGGTCTTGAGACTCATCCGCTTGAAATACCCTCAAATTTCTAAAAAAGACTTTCATAGGCAAGCCCTTAGATTGTAATGTTGCTTTATTTTCAGCCATCCACTTATTAAGATCTTGAGCAGAATAGTCCTCTCTGTCCAAGGTTTGAAAAATAACGCTTCCTATGTTAGTACAATTTGCTATATCACCATAAACCGTATACAGCACCTGCTCTCTTTTACCAACTGGAAAAGAACTAGTTCTTAGTCTAATCATTCTGTCATAATAAACAACTGCTGGAAGACTGTTGCTTGCTGAAAGACTTAGATCGTTATAAATATCATTAATATTAACTGATTGACCTGCTGGTAAAAATGGCACCCATCCTGGAGTTCCAGTTTGTGCCATATTAATATCTTCATATTTGCTTAATTGTGAATACAGATATTCATTAATATATGATATTGGAAAATCAAATGTTTGTCTCGCAAGAACCATAACTCTATTCTACCTCAACTTTTGCATTTACAATCCATTTAAATCCTGTTGACTTGCCAACTGATCTTCCGCCTTTTGATCCAGATTTTATATTTTTCTTATATATTTCTGGATTACTTAAATATTCATATAGTCCAGTAGATGTTAAAAATGACTGAGTAAAGTATCTCATCATAAAATCATTAAATGTTTTTTCATATTGCCCTTCAACATCTCTTCCGCCAGGAAATTGATTTACAATTGTTTTTTTAGTATACACCGTTACTCCGTTATCATCAAAAACAAGCGGGTTGTCCCCCTTTGGCCTAATAACAACTGGAGTTCTATTTTCCATAATTTTTGCTTTATTATAAAATGGTTCTTTTGATCCATTTTGAACAGACTTAGATTGTCTAAAATTAGATTCTATAATAATTCCAAGTTTACTAACTGTATAATTAACATCAAATAATCTTCCATCCATTCTTCCAACCTTATACCATTCATATACGTGATGTAAAGATTGTGGATTGCTTCTTGCCATAGCGTCTATATATAATTTTAATGCCTCAATAGTTCCTTTTGCAAGATTATTAAAAAATATTGTTTTTCCATCATCTATACCATCTAAAAATCCAAAAGAATAGTCTACAATATTATCCATTTGTTTTTTAAATAGTTGAGTATTTAACGTAACATTCATTAGTCTACCGATGCCTGACTATCAGCCCTTCTCCAAACCATTTGATATGATTCTATGTTTCCGAAAGGTCCAACAAACGGTTGAACTGTGGCTATTTCATATATCGTTCCCTTATTAGAACGAATTCCAGATGTTTCTTTATATATTAAATTTCCGTGACTATCTCTGATATTTGTAATTAAAATATCTGTTATTCCGTATGGTTTGTCTAGTGATGAAATTCTTAAATCTGTTAACGATCTTGCGTTTAGTTTATTATTAAGTTGAGCAACCATTTTAGGATCAAGTTCTTCTAGTCCTTTACGTGATGTTGGAACAGCATTACATGCAATAACTCTATCTAAAATCCACTCTTTTTTTATTTCACCAAAACTACCCTGTGTACTAATTGCATAGTAAACATCTGCACACATTGGATGAACAAAATCGTTTGGTTCGCATATCATTAAATCACACCTGGCCTTGAAATATTCTTAATATATTTATCAAGAATTTTATCAACAATCATATTTCCAGTTCCATCTAAAACTCTAGTATCAAAATCTATCTTGTATTGATCAGTATTATATGATTTCACATATCTTTTATAATAATCTAATTTGCCGCATTTTAAATCTTCTATTAAAAGTTTTGTTGCATATTCAACATCTGCTGGCACTGATTTATATCCAGCATCCAGCACAAGTGTATAATCATATCCTCTAGGAAAATCTACAATTCTTCCAGAACCAACCGATCCTAGGTCTCCATATGCTGGTGGTAAAACAATTGCGCCTTGCTCTATTCTATTATATGATCCGTCAAAAATTCTTTGTACGGCAGCATTGTCTCCAGTTATATTAAAAGAATATTCATTTTCGTCTGGAGTATTAAAATCATATATTAAAATATTATTTTCATAAACTTTTAATATTTTGTTAAAATCTTTCCAAATACTAAAATAATCAGATCCTTGTCCAACACCCTGAACTATCTGTTTTGAATTATAAAAACCATCAACAATTATTGTATCTATAATTGATCTAGCAACCATCTCTAATTGAGTATACTCTTCAATTTCTGATGCCGTAGAGCCTAAAGAGTTTGGGTCTACATATGGTCTAGTTATATCAACTGTATCCTCAACTACAATATTTTCATCTTCATCAAAAATTTGTAATAAAAACCTTCTATCTAACAACAAATCTGATTGGGTAAATGTATATGTTACTTGAGAATTAACTGTAGATGTAACATTAGAACTTTCCATTACATGATCTACAAGATCTTCAACATAAATTGTATATTCAGAACTTGCATCTGGCACATCCCATGTAGTAACTTTTGGATATGTGGGTACTCTTAATATGTCCATTCTATAGTCCGTATTCCTTTGCTACCTCTTCAGGATCAGCAATTCTGATTCCTGGCTTAGTGATCCATTTTTCTGCATTATGCCTTTCAACTATATTAAATCCTTTTAAAATCTTCCCTACTCCAGACCAATAGATATTTTTAGGAGAATAAATTGCTACTAGGTCTTTTTGTGCTTTTTCTTTTTTTTCTTTTGTTTCTGAGATTGACTCTGAAGATACAGTAACAGTGCCAAATATGCCATTCCCAACTGATCCCAGGGCTTGTTTATTTTTTTCTTTGACATCAGACATATTATCCTCCTTGTTGTATTATATCATTATAAATTGGAAAGGGGGACAAGAGAATTAACTCTCATCCCCCTAAAACTGTTTACAGATTAGGAATCTGAAGCAGCATCAGCGAATGCAATTGCATCCTGCTCTTCCCATTGAATACCAAAGCGAACGAATACAGTGTATTCTACTGTATCTTTCTTTGCTTGATATTCACGGTTTACTGTGATGTCTCTCTGGAAGCCCCATACACGGTTTTGAGGGAATGTCAAATCGACATATCCTTCTGGGTAGTAAGGAACTTCTTGTACATCTACACCTAGAACACGAGTGGTACGAGCACCACCGAATGTTTGTCCTACACCATCTAGGTAGTTTTGACGATTTGCCTGTGTGCTTCCTGGCATTTGACCAGCGAAAGCCTCAGCAACTGCGTCTGCAAGAGTACCATTGTTCTTAACGATACCTTGGAAAGCATCTGTACCAGCATAGAACTTTAGGTTCTGCTTGATAGCACGATACTTACGTGGCATTGCTAGAATGATGTCTTGCATAACTGGAGTTGTCCAAGCATTGTCTGTTACTGTAACTTCTGCTTCGTGAGCATCTCCATCATTTTGTACCTTGTGAACGAAACCTTCCATAATTGAAAGGAATGATCCTGTTGATCCATCACCATTAATGGCTAGATCTTCAATATCATTACCAAATGCGTTTGTCATAAGACGAACGATGTGATCTTCGAGTGCTGCACCTTCGATATTATCCTCTAGTGCTTCTGCAGAAACTTCCCAATCAAGACGAATCTTCTTTGTAGTCAATTCAACCTTTGAGAATGTTGCTCCTGCGTTTGTGTA
>Ga0129333_10005544_pt1 | contig 11886 bp, 15 predicted proteins | sample CPB6_08_DNA_FD_94474 | JGI IMG/M metagenome (GOLD analysis project Ga0129333, IMG submission 94474) | Freshwater to marine salinity gradient microbial communities from Chesapeake Bay, USA - CPBay_Sum_0.6_0.8_DNA | ecosystem: Environmental > Aquatic > Marine > Coastal | place: USA: Chesapeake... | reverse complement strand
GAATGCAGCTTTTGGCTTAGTTCAATTAGAAAGATTTGAGCAATTTGAAGGTATTCGTAGAGCTAACATAGAACGCTATATTCAAAATTTACAAGGAGTTGGTGATCTAATACTGCCAGATGATTCAATCAAACCAAATTGGTTAGCAATACCTCTGCAATCAGAAAGTCGTTATGATTTGTTGCATTTCTTGGAGAGTGAGGGTATTCAAACTCGAGTAACATTTGCAGGTAACGTAACAAGACACCCTGTTTATAGAGAATACTTACAACCATTCACAAACTCGGACACAATTATGAAAAATGGATTCTTATTAGGTGCTCATCACGGAATGACTATAGATGATGTAGATTATGTTTGTAATAAGATTAAGGAATTTTTTAAAAAATGAGTTATATTACATTCAAAACAATAGGCGAATCCGGTAATTTAGGATCTCAGGTGCAACAGTATGCTTCACTGTATGCTGTTGCAAAACAGACCAAGAAGACTATAGTATTTCCAGAATCAAGCTTAACCAATGGTTTTGGCTTTAAGTTTGCTGAATTATTGGATATACCTATTATAACTAAATCTGATAGTTTTTTCTTAGACTTTTTAGATATTCAACCTAACGATAAAGCAATAGTTGATCAAAAGATCTTTACACTAAATCCACTCACTAACTATAACATTGTTGGTAGGTTTGATTTGTTTCATTACTGGCATCCTGAGTATATGGATGATATTAAAGATTGGAAGTGGAATCCAAAATATTTAGCAGAAGCAACTAAGATGTATAACACACTGCCAAAAGATAAAGAGACTGTAGCTATACATGTTCGTAGAGGAGATTATTTGTTACCTCAACATGATCATTTCTGTAAGTTAGATAGTGACTATTATAGTGAAGCTTTATCGCCTTATTTCAGCGAATTATATAAGTATCACTTTGTGTTTTTTTCAAATGATATTGAGTGGTGTAAGACTGAGTTGATTGAGAGTCACGAATCAATCACATTTATAGAACCAGGATTAGATTATGTTGATCTTATACTTATGAGTATGTGTAATCACATTATCACTGCCAATAGTTCCTATAGTTGGTGGGCAGCTTATAAAAATAATAATAAAAACAAACAAGTGACTTGTCCTATAAATTATTTAAAATCTTATAGTCCATGGTCACATATTAATACAAACTACTATCCACAGACGTGGAGAGCAATAAATAACATAGCTATATGAAAGAAGAATCGTATTCCCAGATTGGACAAGATCTCTTTGTTAAAAGGATATTACAAGAAAAGAAAGATGGTTTATTTCTGGATATAGGTGGAGCTTGGCCAGTATACTTAAACAATACTTACTTACTTGAGAAAAATTATAACTGGACTGGTACATCAATTGAACTAGAGAGTATATATGCAGCAGAATGGGAAGCTAAACGCAAGTCAAAGTTTTTAGTACAAAATGCAGTAACTGCAGACTATCACACAATCATTACAGATCTGCTAAAAGAAAATAATCGAGATAGAATAGACTATCTGAGTGTAGACTTAGAGCCACCAATCACAACGCTAACAGCATTGTTAAAAGTGCCATTTGATCTATGTAGGTTTTCTGTGATTACTTTTGAGCATGACATGTATAGAACTGACAATGGTCATAGTTTTGGACAACTACACACTCTAACTGAAAGCAGAAATCTATTAACTAAAAAAGGATACAAGTTATTTTTTGCCAATATGCAGGAGGATTGGTGGGTAGATCCTGTTTTATTTATGGATTTTAATGATTATATTGATATTAAATTAATCCCACAAGATGTGTTGTATGTTTAAAAAAAGAGTTGTATATGTTACGGGTTGCTTAGGTTTTATAGGATCTTATGTAACAAGAAAATGTTTAAATAATGGATGGTATGTAAAAGGTGTAGATAAAATAACCTACGCTGCTAACAGAGAGTTATTAGAAGAGTTTAATAGTTATTCTAATTTTTCTTTTGTTCATTGTGATATAAATGATCTCAAGTTCTTGTACGACTGTGATTTTGTTATAAACACAGCCGCAGAAACTCATGTTGGTAATAGTATAGTAAGTAGCGTTGAGTTTGTTAAATCTAATATAGATGGTGTACACAACTTACTAGAGCTTATTAAAAACCATAGAGGTGAAAATGTAAAAAAACCAACATTAATTCATTTCAGCACTGACGAAGTGTATGGTGATATTACAGTAGGAGCTCATATAGAAACCGATATACTCAGACCAAGTAATCCATACTCGGCAACAAAAGCTGCAGCAGATATGTTAGTAATGGCTTGGGGTAGAACACACAATGTACCTTATATCATCATCAGACCAACCAACAACTATGGCATTGGTCAGTATACTGAAAAACTAATACCTAAAGCAGTTAAATGCTTAAATCTCGGTCGTAAGATTCCATTACACAATAATGGAGAACCTTATCGTAACTGGCTACACGCTGATGACACAGCAGAAGCTGTCATGACGTTAATAGAAAGAGGTGAAGTAGGTGAGATATATAATGTAGCAGGTGGATTTGAACAACAGAATATCGAAACAGTTAGACAAGTTATTACAGAGTTTATTCAAGTTAAAAACTGGAAAGATTTTGATAATATTGATCGCTTTATAGATTTTTCTTGTAGTAGACCTGGCCAGGATGTTCGATACGCTTTGAATGATGATAAGATAAAAGCTTTAGGTTGGTTACCTAAAAAGTTGTTTAAACAAGAAATAAGTAGTATAGTAGATTATTATAAAGATAAATTTATTTGGTAATTATGAATACAAGAGAATTCAAGTGTGTAAAAATCCTAACTGATCTAATTGAGAATGAAGGTTTAGTAGGTATTAAAACTAGTTTTGAAGATGAAGGAGCTACTTTTAACGAGACAATACGTCTTAAACAAGTTTGTAATGAAGCTAGAACAAAGGTTACTTTAAAGATAGGTGGTCCTGAAGCTATTAGAGATTTAAAAGATTCGTGTGTGATAGGTGTAAAAGGATTGGTAGCACCAATGGTTGAATCAGAATTTGGTTTAAGAAAGTTTATACAAGCTGCAAAACTAAATGTACCTGAGGATATATTATCATCTATACAACTCAATGTGAACATAGAAACAATAACGGCTGTGAGTAATGCCACTAAAATGTTAGATGCTGAAGAAGCTAAAGAATTATATGGTGTGACTGTTGGTCGTGTTGATTTAGTGTCGTCTTTAAATAAAGATAGAAACTATGTAAACAGTGAAGAGGTTTATAAGATGGTTCGTGGTGTGTTTGTTAAAGTCAAAGAGAAAGGATTGAAAGCTTGTTTAGGTGGTGCTGTGTCTACAGATTCATTAGACTTCCTGAAGAAACTTCACTCAGAAGGCTTGTTAGATAAATTTGAAACTCGCTATGCAATGTTTGATCCTTCAATCACATTAAAGAACTTATCAAGAGCTTTATCAAAAGCTCAGATGTTTGAGTATGAGTGGCTAATGTCTAAGCATGAAATGTATACTGCTGCAGCTAATCAAGATTCTAAACGTACTCAAATGATACAAGATCGTATAAATCAATCTATATCATATAAGTAATGAAAGTACTGGTTACAGGAGGATCGAGAGGATTAGGTAGATCAATTGCTAATGAGTTTAGTAAACACGGTCACGTAGTCTATAAGCCAACAAGAGAAGATATTGATCTAAATAATAAGGTATCTCTCAAGTTTACTGACTTTGATGCAGTAATCTGTAATGCTGGTATCAATCCAATAAAATCTATCACAGAGATCTCAAGTGAAGATGTAATGAGAGTTAATTATACATCACACTTGGAGATTATTCAACAATGCTTACCTTTCATGATAAAGCAAGGGTTTGGTAGAGTTGTTAATATAGGTAGTATATGGATTGATACTGCTAAACCAGGAAGACTAGCTTATAGTGTTAGCAAATCTGCATTACACAATCTTACAAAGGCAATCACAGCAGAACATGCTCGTGATGGTATAATTGCAAATACAGTTTCACCTGGATTCATATTAACAGACTTAACAAAGCAGAATAATACACCAAAAGATATTAAAAGGTTAAAGAGTATTATTCCAGTAGGAAGACTTGGCTTACCTGATGAAGTAGCAAAATTAGTGTATAGTTTAACCTTTGATAATCAATATATAGCAGGACAGAACATTATAATAGATGGAGGTTTTTCATGCACAACATACTAGAAATAAAGTCAAAATTAACAGATTATTCTGTGAGGTTTGTATCTGAACTAAGTCACATACAAGATCTCATTGATCAACCAAATACTATATTGGTAATAGATCAAAACGTACAAGCACTTTATCCAAATCTTAAAAAAGAAGGAATGATATTGATAAAGGCTGAAGAAAATACTAAAACACTACAAAGTTGCTACAAGTTGTTGGATACATTAGCACACAAGAAAGCTAACATTAACACTCACCTAGTTGTTGTTGGTGGAGGTGTATTACAAGACGCAGTTGGATTTTGCGCATCAATATATTCAAGAGGTATTCAATATACGTTAATACCTACAACCCTGTTAGCACAAGCAGATAGTTGCATTGGTGGTAAAACTTCAATAAACTTCAACAGCAGAAAGAATTTAATTGGAACATTCTATCCACCAAAAGAAATTATAATATATACAAAGTTTCTACCAACACTATCATCTACAGATTACACTAGTGGCTTAGGTGAAATATTCAAGTTTCATATACTACAAGGTAAGATGAAAGAGTTTGATCCTGATGGTGATATACTAAGTATGATCTACGACGGTTTACAATACAAAGCTGATATACTATCTCGTGATGAGTTTGACAAGGGTGAACGTAAGTTTTTAAATTATGGACATACTTTTGGACATGCTTTAGAATCAATATCAGACAACACAATACCTCATGGTATAGCTGTTATTGTGGGATGTTTAATAGCAACGGAGGTTGCACGATCCTTGGGTTATAGTGTAAAGGATTACAAATTAATAAAACAACATGCTGAAGCTTTGTTAACCAGAGTGGATGTGAAGTTTAAATCTGAGTGGTTTAACTTTGAAGAATTACTCAACATAACAAAGTCTGATAAAAAGAGTACGGGTGAGTTGGTCATGGTTTTAGTAGATGAACACAAACCTTTTTTGGAAATTATAAAAAATATAACTATATTAGATAATATACTAAAAAATATCTATGAGAGTATCAGATTATGTAATACAGTATCTTAGAGATTTCTACAAAGTTGACACAATCTTTACCGTATCTGGTGGAGGTTGTATCTTTTTAATAGATTCATTAGGACACACTGAAGGTGTAAGTTATGTCGCAACGCACCATGAGCAAGCAGCAGCAATAGCGGCTGAAGGTTATGCTAGAATTAATAATAAACTAGGAGCTTGTGTTGTTACGAGTGGTCCAGGAGGTACGAATGCAATGACAGGAACTCTTTGTAGTTGGTTAGATTCAATACCGGTTATTGTTGTTAGTGGTCAAGTAAACAAAGATATGACAACTCAATACACTGGACTACCTTTAAGACAGTTGGGTGATCAAGAGTTTAACATTGTTGAGTCTGTAAAGAATATGACCAAGTACGCTGTACAAGTAAACCATCCTGAAACTATAAGATATCATTTAGAAAAGGCTTGTGCTTTAGCAACCAGTGGCAGACCAGGACCAGTGTGGATAGATATACCACTTGATGTGCAATCTGCTGATATTAATCCAGAAAACTTAGAAGGTTATGAAGATCCACAATTTATACATAAACCATTAGAAGTTGATATTAAAACCTTAGTAAAGGAGTGGAAACAGGCAAAGAGACCACTAATGATAGTTGGTAATGGTATTAGACTGAGTGATGGTATTAAAGAGTTACAAGAACTCTTAGTGAAAACAAACATACCAGTAATATCAGCTGTAAATGGTAATGATATAGTTAATGAAGACTATAGTGGTTACTTTGGACGATTTGGTACACATGCTCAGATATGTGCAAATAATCTATTGAGTGATTGTGATTTTGTTTTATCAGTAGGTACTAGATTATATGTGAGACAGACAGGATATAACTTTAAAGGATTTGCTAAACAAGCATATAAGGTTCATGTTGATATTGATAAAGCTGAGTTAGATAAACCAACCTTATTCACAAACTTAAAGATACACTCAGATGCTAAGGAGTTCTTATTACGAATCAATCAAGAAGAGTTACCATTAACAGATTGGGAGTGGTACGATCAATGTCATTTTTGGAAAGATAACTCACCAAGAGTACTACCAAGACACAGATCAAATCAGGATTATGTGAGTCATTATGCTTTTGTAGAAAACTTATCAAGACTAATGCCACAAGATCATCACATTGTTACTAGTGATGGATCTGCTAACGTAGTTACAATGCAGGTGATGGATTTAAAAGGTGACCAGAGACTAATAACAAATACTGGATGTGCTCCAATGGGCTATGGACTACCAGCAGCTTTGGGAGCAGCTACACACCATAAGATTGTTTGTTTAGAAGGAGATGGTAGTTTGCATCTAAACATACATGAGTTGCAAACAATGAAACACTATAACTTACCCATCAAATTAATACTATTAAACAATGATGGTTATACTTCCATTAAAATATCACAAAAAACTTTCTTTAATGGTAGGTATGTAGCATCCGAGAAAAGTAGTGGTGTATCCTTTCCTAACTTTGAAAGAATAATCAAAGCTTATGATCTACCATACTATAGTATAAAATACAATAAGGACATTGATTCAGTACTACAGGAGTTCTTAAAACAAGAAGGTCCTTGTGTGTGTGAAGTGTTTACAGATCCTAATGAGTTTCACGAACCAAAAGTAATTGCATCTTTAGGACCTGATGGTAAATTTATTCCAGGAGAATTAAAAAACATACAATGGCTGTAAAGAAAGTTTTAATAACAGGTGGTAATGGCTACATAGCTAGAAGTCTAGCTAAAGGTCTTATTGACTGTAAGATTGAAGTCATTACGAGAAAGGATTTAGATCTCACTGATAGTGAAGCTTGTAGGATGTACTTCTATAACAAGACTTATGACACAATCATACACACAGCAATTGAGGGTGGTAGTAGACTTAAACAAGATGATTTTACAAACACCGATAACAATCTTAGGATGTATCTCAATCTAATGAAGCATGCAGCAGTATGTGATAAGTTTATAAGCTTTGGATCTGGTGCTGAATTATACAATAGCAATACTCCTTATGGACTAAGTAAGTTCGTTATTAGACAATCAATGTTAGATAAACCCAATTGCTTTAACATAAGAGTATTTGCTGTGTTTGATGAATATGAACTAAACACCAGGTTTATAAAGTCCAACTTATTTAGATACCTGCAGGATGAAGATATGGTAATACATCAAGACAAGTACATGGATTTTTTTCATATGAGTGATTTAGTTAAGCTAGTAGAATATTATATCCATAATGATAATCCTCCAAAGGAGGTAGACTGTTGTTACCCTCAAGCATCAAGCTTATATGAAATAGCTACCTTCATTAACAAACTATCTAACAAGAAATCTAACATAAAGATAGAGACTTCAGGACATGGTAATTCCTATACTGGTAATTTCTTAGACTTAGGTTTGGATTATTTAGGTTTGGAAAATGGAATTAAAGACGTATATAATAAAATAAAAGCAGGTAAGTATGATGTCAATGACCACATTGCATACTGTCTTGGTTAAATAAAAAACATATGATAAAACCTATAACATTTTGTATAGCATCAGCTAACAATGAGAAAGAATACACTAAGTTGGTGTTAAGATCTCTTAAAGATCATACTCAATTAGAGTTGCATGAGATCTTAATTTTCATAGACTCTGATAATCAAAACACATATGAAGCTTTACTGGAGTATAAAAAAGAGTTTCCAGATTTAAAGATTTGTAAGAATAATACTGGATATCCTATTGGGAGTCAGCGTAATGTCTCAGTTATGTTTAATGCTGCTAAAAATGATATTGTTTGTTACTTGCAATCTGATATGGTTGTTGGAAAGGATTTTGATAAGCATGTATCAGATAACATAGATGAGAATACAGTATTATCTTGTGCTAGAATAGAACCACCATTGCATCCAGAGTCACCAGAGAAGATAGTAAAGGATTTAGGTATTGTACCTGAGGAGTTCAATTATGAAGAGTTTAATAGGTTTGTAGATGATTTACAAAAAGAAAACAGACCTAATATGGTTGGTCACTTTGCTCCATTTGCAATTTACAAATCTGCTTGGTTTGATAAGTTAGGTGGATTTGACACTCAATTCAGATGTTCTCGAGAAGACTCTGATACTATTCTAAGAATGAGTTTGTGGGGATTGAATATGATACAAAGCTGGAATGCTTGTGTATATCATTTCACTTGTGTGTCAAGCAGAGGAAAGGATTGGTTTAAACAAGATACTGAAGCAAAGTATAAGAATGAGCTTCAACAACATGCAGATCTCCAAGAGTTAAAAAGATTTATTAGAAAGTGGGGATTCTTTGGACATGAACCTAATCCAGTATATGATATAGTCTTTGATGTTGATATAGATAGATTTGTGGATATGAGTTTGTTAAAATTTTTAGAACCCTACTGTAAGAGGTTGGTACTAAGTGATAGGTCGGTGGCAGAGCACTTAGCAAATCAATTACAATTTGAATCCTACTACTATAGCAATCTTAGGTTAAAATATACAACAGATCATTGGTTTAACAAACAACACTTATTTAATCCAACTGATTTTCATAAAAAGATTACTCCACACAATGATATAAAGGCTGATATAGTAGTACGATTCAAATACTCAGAATTAATACAGCAGTGGAGTGATGATACCAAGCAAGTTATAGAGAAAATACAATATTTAGTTGATAATACTGAAATAGGTACTTATATGTTTGGACCATTTAGTATAGAGATTAAAAACAAAAGAGACTTGAGTAAAGACTTTATGAGAGCTTCTAACATAGAGCTGCTATTATCTGAACAAAAATTTATATTTAAGTAATGCAATACTTCTTATTAATGCCAGGAGATGCTGAAGAGGATATGCTCAATGAAGCTAACCTCATTGGTGAAGAATCCTTTGGAACATTTTGGGCTGGTACTGGGTTAAAGACTTTAATGTCAGTAGTAGACAAACAACCAGAACTATTAACTTTAATAACAATTCGGTCAGATATGTCAAAAAAGGTGTATAGTATAGAAGAGTTCCTAACAAATATACAAAAACTTAAAGTAAGAATGAGATGAGATATTATTTTTACAGTAGATTAGATGATAAGAAAGAAGCAATTGGCAAATGTATAGCCTTTTCCAGATACCAAGCTGCGGTTTACTTTTCTAAAAGAAAACGATTAGATTTAAAATTGTTTTTGATGACTTATGGAGTAAGTAGATAGTATTTATTTAAAAATAGTACTATGAAAATCTTAGTAACAGTATCAGGTACAAAAAGAACTAGAAAGTTTATTGTCCAAGTGTCAGATGGAAATGAATTAGTCCATGAGGAGACAGTTACCAATGTGGCAGATAGAGATGCCTTAGTTTGGAAATTAGCTGATCTATATAGTTGTGTTGATATAGAAATGAAAGATGATAGTATGGAGATAATAGAAGAATTTAGATTTTCAGAGATCCCAAGTATTCCAGTCTTAGAGGAAGAAGAAGCTGATATCTTTTTTGAAGAAGAATGTGATCTAGTTTATAATAGAATAATACAAGCTGTTGATGAAGGTGTTAAGATGAATCAAGAGTTAATCAGATTGTTTGAACTAAATGGCACTGATGTCTATATAACCTCAAAGAAGGAAGATTGGAAGAATGGTGTCGAGCAAGCATTAGAATACTTTGTACAGAAGGAACAATATGATAAGTGTATAGCAGCAAGACAACTATTGTCTAAACTATAATAAAGATCAGTTACAATTGTTATGATAAAAAAAGCAAGAACAAAATATCTATTACAATCCCAAATTGAATCGGCAATGAAAGTAACACGCTCTAACAGAGCTGCTGCCGAATACCTAAGAGTTGGTTATAACCTATATAAAAAGTTTGCAAAGTACTATAAGAATGATCAAGGTGTAAGTTTGTTTGATGCACATAAGAATCAATCAGGAACTGGGATATCTAAGATCACAGTATCAAGCAAAAGGTTTAAAATGGATGATATACTTTTAGGAAAGCATCCACAATATCCAAGAGAGAAATTACTCAGACGATTGGTAGTTAGTGGATATATGAACGAACAATGTAATCATTGTGGGTATTCTCAAAAGAGACCTAGTGACTTAAAGACACCACTCATACTTCACTACTTTAATGGGGACTTGACAGACCATAGAATTGATAACCTCGAAATACTATGTTATAACTGTTATTTTGTATTAGTTGGTGATATTAGACGTAGAGACTTTAAAACAAATGCATACGATAGACCTGAAGCAGAAACAGTAGCACCTTCCAGTCTTTTAGAAAACCAACAAAGTATGGACGTAATAGCTTCTATGGATCTATTATCAGAAGAAGAAAAAATTGAATTACTTAAAAACCTTAAAGATATATGAAACTATTATTCAAGAATATTAAGAATTTTGAAAAAAAGTATTATCCTAATTTTAGGAAGAATAAAGTGTATGTTATATTTAAGATTCTATTACTTTCACCCATAGTACTAGTATCACTATTAAAAAAAGGTTTTAATACGGTTAGTATACAAAGAGAAGATAAACCGGATCTTAAATTAAAGAACATTGTTAATGGGTGGAAAAATCTAATAATAGATAATCCGGTTGTTGAAAGAGTAGCAATACACAGAGCAAACATATGTGCAGAGTGTCCTTTTGCTGTGATGTCAAGTGGTGTACACACTCTAGTTGTTGATAATAAAACAACACAAATTAGAGGTATGAAGTGTAGTAAGTGTGGGTGTCCATTAAGTGCTAAGGTTAGAAGTTCGTTTGATTATTGTCCAATTGGCAAATGGTAAGAAAAAAAAGTAATAAGATTGGATTGGTAGTTCATATGGATGAGTACAATAGCTATGATTATTTAGTTAATGTACTACAAGTTGCTTTAGGTCAACATATAACACAAGCACAAAACTGTGCAAACATTATATTCAAAAATGGAAACTATTTGGTATCTTCCTATCATGTAAAGCATTATGAAAGAGCAAGAGCTATATATGAAGTCTTTATTAAACACGAAGTTCCAGTAGAGTTGGTTCCTATGTAAATTATTTGTATATTAATATAAATAATCAAAAACTTTATGGGAAATCTTGGGTATGCCTGTATCAATACAGAATTGCGTAAGCAAAAAATCTTTGCTGGTAGAACATGTAGGAAAGATAAATTCACAAAACTTGGTTTAAGTTATGTTGGAGATCTTGGACTACAGAATGTAAAAGACTTATATAAAATAGTACAATGGAATGAGAAGCATGGAATTAAATTCTACAGAATAGGCTCAGATATCTTTCCATGGAGTAGTGAGTATGAATACTCATATCTACCTCAGTACAAAGAAGTGTGTAGTATATTGAAAACTATTGGTGACTATGTTACTAAGGTAGGACAAAGATTAACATTTCATCCTGGACCTTTCAACATACTTGGATCTAAGAATGATGATGTGGTTAGACGAACAATGGTTGATCTTAGACATCACTCAGAGATATTTGATCTGATGGGTTTTGAACCAAGTGTGTACAATAAAATTAATATACACATTGGTGCAGCATATAAAGATAAATTAGAAGTATTAGATAAATGGTGCGATAGTTATGAGAAACTGGATACAAACACTAAGAAAAGAATTACGAT
>Ga0129333_10005543_pt1 | contig 11886 bp, 8 predicted proteins | sample CPB6_08_DNA_FD_94474 | JGI IMG/M metagenome (GOLD analysis project Ga0129333, IMG submission 94474) | Freshwater to marine salinity gradient microbial communities from Chesapeake Bay, USA - CPBay_Sum_0.6_0.8_DNA | ecosystem: Environmental > Aquatic > Marine > Coastal | place: USA: Chesapeake Bay... | reverse complement strand
GAGTGAAATCATCAGTGCTATTGTTGCAATGCGGGCATTGGTACAATTCATTGGTGGAGCAATTGGACTTATCTTGCTAAAGAAAAGAAAAGGGACAGGATTTTTTCCTTGGAAGATGCCATTTTATCCCATTCCCATCATACTGTCGATTGTCATTTGGCTAGGATTATTTTTATCAACCGGATATTTTGCATTGTTAGGGATTGGTTTTATTCTCATTGGAGTGGTGTTATTTCTATTTATGGCAAGAAAACAATCAACATTCCCTTTTTCGAAGGCACAATATCATGAAGCGTAGAACTTTTTTCGAACAATTGATAAAGTTAACTGCAATCACTGGAATTTCTGCAATAACTGTAGCCGGCATATTCCCAGAATTATTTGTATTGAGAAGAAAGAGTAAAAAGATTGTTTTTGGGAAAAAAGATGAAGTGTTTATTGATGCTCCTTATGTAGTAAAAAAAGTTGATGATCTGACACTTATCATAAAAAAAGATGGCGATGGCACCTTCACCGCATTCAGTACTGCTTGTACTCATGGAGGATGCCCTGTTGAATGGGCAGAATCAGACCAAAAGTTTTTCTGTAGATGTCACGGAGGAGTTTTTGATGCCAATGGCAGACCAATCTCCGGTCCGCCTAAAAAACCTCTAAATCAATATCCTGTAAGAGAAAGGATTCAAACACAAGAATTGTTCGTTTATATAGGTAATGAGGATTCTTGAATATTCGTTATAAGTTTACCAAATTCAACCCTACCCGTATTTATGTCGTGATAGGCACTCACAATGCCAAGCTTTCCACTCTTTATCATACTTGACAAAAGTGGACTTGATTCTAAAATTTCTCCAACTCCGCTTTGTGCATTTTCTTTTGCCACTTTATCAATCAAAGACTGATCCACCTGATTCTGTTGTAAAGGATAAGAGTTGATTTTTTTTGCAACACGCTGAATCTTTGATGTTATGGATCCAATGCTATTCTCATCAACATTATTCATTGCAAGTGTGACTGCACCACATTTTGAATGCGCCTTTACCACAATGAGCCTCGCACCTAATTTTGAGCAAGCTATTTCCAAACTGCCAATTATATCCTGATTAATGATATTTCCGGCAATTCTTATTGTCAAAATATCCCCAAGACCAGAATCGAAAAGCAATTCTGGAGTTGTACGAGAATCTATGCAGCCAATGATAACACACATAGGATTTTGACCTTTTGAAGTAGTTTCTATTTGTTTCCCAAAATCCTTTTGAGTCAATTGTCCATCAACAAAGCGATTATTACCTCTTTTTAAATGATTCAATATCTCAATCGGTGTAAAGGAATCTCGCATCTCCTTATTCAAAACATTATCAAATTGGACATGATCATGCAATTGATATTTATTTTTTTGACCAATAACATTGAGTTTGATATCTTTTTCTGGTGCTATTGTTGATTTAAAATCTTCAATGATTTCCAATACATCAGGATCTATATAATCACTAGAGCTTGCATCAATCACCACATTGGATTGTTGAGGTATATCATAAAGTGTTTCTTTTATGGACGCCTTATTAAGGAAAGTGACTTGATTAGGTAGTTCAAGTCTCAAAATCTCTCCAATGTGCAATGTATAATTCTGTTGAACAAAAGGATTTTTAAAATTGCTTATCATGAGAAAAGCAATACTGACCGCCAATCCAACAAGAACCCCAATCAGTAGGTCGGTAAATACAATCGCGAGCACTGTTGCCAAAAATGGTATGAATTGTTCTTTACCTTTACCATACATATTCTTGAATAACTCAAAATTCGCCAGCTTATACCCCGTAACCAACAAAATTGCAGCAAGGGATGAAAGCGGAATCATATTCATAAGTGGAGCTAAAAATAATACGCTGAATAACAACAAAAATCCATGTAATACCGTGGATAACCTTGTGGAATTCTTTGACTGAATATTAACTGAACTTCTAACTATGACCGAAGTGACAGGAATACCTCCAAAAAAAGACGCAAAGATATTTCCAATACCCTGAGCAATGAGTTCTCTATTAGGTGGTGAATGTCTCTTATGTGAATCTAACTTATCAACTGCTTCAAGATTTAACAAGGTCTCAAGAGAAGCGACTATACTCAATGTAATAGCCACGGTCCAAACATCTGTTCTAAACAAATATTCGAAATTAGGGATGTGTACTAAGGTACTAATCGCGAATGATTCAATGGGTGGAATATTCACCATGTGAATCTTATCAATTGCAAGTGGGATAAAGAATGTGTTATAAATACTCGATAGCCCTATACCTATGAAAACAACAGCAAGCGAAGGCGGTAAATATGAAATCTTTTTTAATGGGGTTTTGTCCCAGAATAAGAGGATTAACAATGAAATACAAGAAATGATGACAGCCCCTGGCGTAATAAACTGGAGTGAATGCAAAATGCTGCTTAAAGTATTTTCACCTACAGCATCAAAAAACTGGAAGTCACCTTCGTAATCTGCATCATATCCAATTGCATGTGGTATCTGTTTAAGTATGAGTACAATCCCGATTGCAGCTAATAATCCCTTGATGACATTCGATGGAAAAAAGTCCGCAATGTATCCAAGCTTGCCAATACCAAGTAATAATTGAAATAAACCAGCAAGAAGAACAGCAAACAAAAATACTTCAAATGAACCAAGTTGATGAATGGCGGCAAGGACTACAGCCGACAAACCTGCAGCTGGACCACTAACGCTAGTATGAGATCCGCTTAAGAGACCAACAATGATACCGCCAATAATTCCTGACACAATGCCAGACATCAATGGGGCACCCGATGCTAATGCAATACCCAAACACAATGGTAAAGCAACAAGAAACACCACCAATCCAGCTGGTATATCTGATTTTAACTTATTCATAGAAACCTAAAAAAAGAATAGGCCGAAACATTTCGGCCTATTTAAGGAAATCTTAGATGTTTTCCAATTATACTGGAAGATGTACCATCACAACAGTCTAATTAACAATTCCATTGATGAAACTTGATATCTTAGATTTTTTCAGCATTCTTGACATTTCCATTTTTTCCTTCCTTTACTTTAGTTCTAGGAAGGACAGTAAATGTCAATTCTTTGAGCATATCTGAATAATCGACTTCAACCAATGTATCTTCTTTCACGACTGAGCGAAGCAATTCCTCAGCCAATGGATCTTCGAGATACTTTTGCAATGCTCTGCGAAGTGGTCGAGCGCCATATTTTTCATCATATCCTTTGTCAACCAAGAAATCTTTCGCCTCAGGACTCAACTTCAATTCAATATTGAGTGATTGCATACGCTTGAGCAATTTCTCGAGTTGAATATCGATAATGGAATGAATATGTTCTTTCTTCAGCTGTCTGAATACGATATAATCATCGATTCTGTTCAAGAATTCAGGATTGAACATGCGCTTCATTGATTCTTCGATGGTAGATTTCATCTGATCATATTGTCCATCAGGGGTCTTGTCAGAGAAACCAATCGAGCCGCCCGCCTTGATATCACGAACACCTACATTTGATGTCATGATGATGACTGTGTTTTTGAAATCAATTTTTCGACCCAAGCCATCGGTCAATACACCATCATCAAATACTTGAAGAAGAATATTAAACACATCAGGGTGAGCTTTTTCTATTTCATCAAGAAGAATAATGCTATATGGTTTTCTGCGAACTTTTTCAGTCAATTGCCCGCCTTCTTCATATCCAACATAACCCGGAGGGGCACCTACAAGACGTGACACTGCAAATTTTTCCATGTATTCGCTCATGTCAACGCGAATGAGCGCATCTTCTGAATCGAACATGTATTTGGCGAGTACTTTTGCCAATTCGGTCTTCCCAACGCCGGTAGGACCAAGAAACATGAATGAACCAATCGGACGATTCGGATCTTTCAATCCTGCGCGAGCTCTGCGGATGGCTTTTGCAAGTTGTTCTACGGCTTCATCTTGACCAATGATTTTTCCTTTGAGCTCTTCAGCAATCTTCAACAACTTTTCAGACTCACCTTCGGCAATTTTGTTTACAGGAATTCCCGTCATCATTGCAACAACATCAGCGATATCTTCCTCGCTAACCGAAAATAAAGATGCTCCGGTAGAATTTTCCCATTCTTCCTTTGCAGTTTCCAATTCTTGCTGCAAGCGTTTTTCTAAATCACGAAGTCTTGCCGCTTCTTCAAAATTTTGTGCTTTGACAACACTATTTTTCTGCAAACGTGCATCTTCGATTTTTTGCTCAATTTCTGTAATGCTTGGTGGCACATTGATATTTGCCAAGTGAACTCGCGCACCGGCTTCATCAAGAACATCAAGCGCTTTGTCGGGAAGATGTCTGTCAGTGATATAACGCTCAGCCAATTTTACGCATGCTTGCACTGATTCATCCGAGTATTTGACTCCGTGATGGGCTTCATAGCGATCTTTGACATTATTGATGATTTGAATTGTCTGCTCGGGTGTTGGTGGATCTACCATCACTTTTTGGAATCTGCGATCCAATGCACCGTCCTTTTCGATATGCTGTCTATATTCATCAAGCGTAGTTGCGCCAATGCATTGAATTTCTCCCCGTGCCAGAGCAGGCTTGAACATATTGGATGCATCAAGTGATCCGGATGCACCACCTGCACCAACAATTGTATGCAATTCATCAATGAACAAGATCACGTCTTTTGCTTTTTCGAGTTCATTCATCACTGCTTTCATGCGCTCTTCGAATTGACCACGATATTTCGTGCCGGCAACCAAAGAAGCGAGATCCAAAGTAACGATGCGTTTGTCAAACAAAACACGGGAGACTTTCTTTTCCATGATTCTCAATGCAAGCCCCTCAACAATCGCGGTTTTGCCAACACCGGGTTCGCCAATCAAGACAGGATTGTTTTTCTTTCTTCTTGAAAGCACTTGAGCAACGCGCTCAATCTCTTTTTCCCTGCCAATTACAGGATCAAGTCTGCCCTCATTGGCAAGTTTTGTGAGATCTCTTCCAAAATTATCCAATACGGGTGTTTTTTGTTTATCCGATTGCTGAGACTTGGATGATGAACGCACCTTTTCTTGCTTGGAAGGTGAAGATTTTCCATTGATGATATTATCAAGTTCTTTGCGAACTTCATCATAGGAAATTGAAAATTGCGAGAGTATCTGAGCGGCAATATTATCATCATCACGAAGAAGCGCCAAGAGCAAATGCTCTGTGCCAATAACTTCGGATTTGTAAAGCTTTGCCTCCAGATAAGTAATCTTGAGAACCTTTTCGGCTTGCTTGGTGAGCGGAATATTGCCAATGGTTAATGTTCCACTACTTGTGCGAATGGTATCTTCGATTGACTTTTTCAGTTTAAAGAGATCAATTCCAACATTTCTCAGGATTTTGACGGCAATGCCTTCTCCTTCACGGATGATCCCCAATAGCAGATGTTCTGTGCCAATATAATCATGCCCTAATCTGAGTGCTTCTTCACGACTCAGTCTGATTACATCTTGCACACGATTTGAAAAATTACCTTCCATAAATACTTGTCCTCCTCTTTCGGAGCCGGTACATGGTGAAAAAACGCAGCATCCATAAAGGATGAATTGCACGTCGAAACTACTTGAATTCAATGAGGTGTCAAAATGAAACTTATCAACCGATATTTTTCACCTGAATTCCCTCAAAACCTGTCTATTAACGAGGATTTTTGAATTATATTGCATGTCGTTCAGCTTTTATAATTTATGGTAAGCCGTCTTTCTTTTAATCTTCCATCGGAAGTCAACGTTGTTGCCAGACTCATATAATCTTCGGACAATGTTAAAAAATCAAGATCGATTCATTGTCGCTCACAGAGGTTCATCGGGGACTGCTCCGGAGAATACCATGACATCAATTCGTAAAGCCATTGATGCTGGAGCATTGATGGTTGAAGTTGATGTGCAATTAACGAAAGATGATCATGTTGTTTTGATGCATGATCCAGTACTTGGAAGGACCACAAATGGTACTGGCTTCATTAGAAACAAAACATTTGATGAGATCCAAACACTTGATGCAGGTTCATGGTTCAATTCTGAATTCACAGGTGAACATGTTCCCCTTTTGAACGATGCTTTGAGATATCTTAAACAGCATTCAACCTGTGTAAATATTGAAATCAAGCCTCCACAAAAAGATGATGATCACATAGCAAGACTCCTAGCAATCATCGAGACAGTACAAGCTTTGAAAATGGAAGAAGTCACATTGTTTTCTTCATTTCATCATCAGAGTTTGAAATATATTAAACAACACTTCCCTACTTTTCACACTGCGGGAATTCATTTGCCAAATGACAAAAGACTTCCAAGTGAAATCTCATCGGAGATTGGTTGCGAAGGATATGTCTGCTCACTTCGTGAATTGACACATGCAAAGGCAAATGATGCACAGAAGCATGATATACTTTTAGGAGTGTATACAATCAATACGGAATATGATTTTCAGAAAGTGATGAAATACTCCGTTCCGGCATTGGTTTCAAATTTTCCAAAAAGAATTCAGCAACTTTTACAACAATCAACCTAAGAAATCCATGTATCACATAGCAGCAATCGGATTTACTGCAGCGATTTGTTCAACATTTGCACTCCTGCCACAAGTCATAAGAATCTGGAAAACAAAAGAAACAGAGCAATTATCAGGTGGAGCATTTTCACTCATGCTGGTGGGTGCGATCTTATGGCTAACCTATGGTTTGCTGCGTGAGGACATCGTCATCATTTCAGCAAATTCGATTACGATGGTTTTCATCGCTTATATCATCATCATGAAAGTACGCTATGGTTCATCTCAATCTTCAATAGAGGAAATGCAATGAGAAGAATTCCTTTGGTTTTTTGTTTTCTTGCTTCGCTCATGTCAATGCAAAGTCTTTATGCGCAAAAACCATTGATCATGATACCTGAAAAACCTTCTCAAGATGATTCAATAACAATTTTCTATCATGCTGAAAGAGGAAATGGGGCTTTAAACAATCTTACAGGTGATGTGTATATTCATTCAGGAATAATCACCCAAAAGAGCCCGACTCAAACTTCATGGCAACATGTTCGTGGCGAATGGGGTAAGCCAGATCCCACATATCGCATGAAAAAAGATGCTGAAAATGTGTATTCTTTTAGAATTCATCCACGAAGCTTTTATGGATTAGATCCTGATGAGTCAATACTGAGAATTGCATTTGTCTTTCGGAATGGTGATGGAAGTTTGACCGGTAAAGATGCTGATGGCAGAGATTTTTATCTTGATTATCCCGGATCTGATTCTGCAAAGTCCATTAGTCAAGTCATTATGGAAAGCTTAGAAAAAGGTAGTGGACCTGATTCCAAATCACTTTTTTGCCGTGGATTTTATCAAGATAGTCTTGGTCTTCTTCTCTATGTCGGCAATGGTAAAGTCTCCATTGAACGATTTGGAAAGCATGTGTTAAGAGTAAGTTATGACACAGTTGAATTCCCGCCAATCCGTAATGCGGAAGCAATCGTAAAGCAAAAAATAAATGGTGAGTTTTTGCCAATTGATGCAGGTGAGTTTTTTCAGTTTCGCACGAATGACAATGTTTTTTCAATTCTGGTACAGAAGCAACCATTTACTTTATCGGTTTTTCGAGACAGCATACTTGTCTTCAAAGAAGAGAAGGGCCTGATGTTCAAAGAACAATCGCGTGGTATTTCCATTTCACTCAGAAATACCGAAGCCATATTTGGTGGTGGTTCACGCGCATTACCCATCAACAAAAGAGGTCAACGTTTCCCATTGTACAATACAGCCGTCTATGGGTATGGCAATCAAACCGAACAATTGAATGTATCAATTCCATTTTTTGTCTCAAGTTCTCGATATGGATTATTGATTGATTCCCCCATAGCCGGAGCCATCGATTGCGGTGTGAGCGAAAAGAATGTGATGAAGATTGCCCAAACACATGGTTCATTGTCATATTTCCTTATCATCGATACCACCTTTGATGCAATCATGGGTCATTATTCGATGCTTACGGGCAAGCAACCATTGCCTCCAATATGGTCATTGGGATATATACAATCTCGATACGGATACAAAACACAGCAAGAAGTCATGAACATTGTGAATGCTTTTGACTCACTCAAGATTCCGCTTGATGCAATCGTGCTTGATTTATATTGGTTCGGCGATAAAGCACAAATGGGGACATTTGATTGGGATCTGAAACAATTTCCAGACCCGCTTGGAATGATGAGAACTCTCAAGAAAAGGAATATTCATACAATTCTTATCACTGAGCCCTATTTTACGATGAGTTCAAAGAATTTTTCTCGTGCACAAGAATTGGGATTATTCACAAAGAATGGAAAAAACGAAACATATCTTCTCAATGACTTTTGGGCGGGAAAAGCCGCATTGCTTGATCTAACAAATCCCAAAGCCAAATCATGGATGAGCGAATTATATGCTGGACATATAAAATCGGGTGTGTCGGGGTGGTGGCTTGACTTGGGTGAACCGGAAATGCATCCTATGGATATGCGGCATTTTGGTGGATCAACCTTCGACATTCATAATAATTATTCCATGCATTGGATGGAATCACTTCAAAAAGCGCATCAACAATATGCTCCGAATGATCGATTATTCAATCTCATACGCTCCGGCGGACCCGGCATGCAGCGCTATTCTGCATTCCCATGGTCTGGCGACGTACAAAGAAGCGAATCAGGCTTGGCTGCACAAATTCCAATCATGTTATCAATGAGCATGAGTGGTGTTGGTTATATACATTCTGATTTGGGTGGCTTCACAGGTGGACCCAAAAATGAAAAACTTTATACTCGCTGGATGCAATTCGGTGCATTCACACCCATCATGAGAGCGCATGGCGAAGGGGTTAGCCCCGAACCGATTTTCTATTCTGATTCGATACGAAATATCGTGAAATATTTCATTCAACTTAGAATGCAATTTCTCCCATACAATTATACATTGGCATATCATAATGCAATACATGGGAAGCCACTTGCCAAGCCTATATTCTGGAATGGACCCATCACCAATGAATTCATCGATGTGAATGATGAATATCTGTGGGGCGATGATTTACTGATTGCACCAATCTTGAATTCGGACTCTTTGTCTAGAAAAGTCATATTGCCCTCAGGAACATGGTTTGACTTCTGGTCAAATTATCGAATACCAGGTTACTCTAATTTCTCATATCCTGCACCTCTTTCAATAATTCCCATATTCGCTAAAGGTGGATCCATCATTCCTCTTACTTTCCCAATGAGAAATACCGCATCATATAATGGTGATTCTTTGCTAGTATTATACTTCCGAGACACCTCAATCATCAGCTCGGAACGTGAATTATACATGGATGATGGTTTCTCTTCAAGAAGTCTCAATGATGAACATTATCGATTATTCAAATTGAGCATGAATGAAGACAAACAACAATCAATGTTTCGATTTTCAATGAATACAATTGCCGGGAAAGGTTATGCCGGTGAAGCGCAATCGCGCATTCTTCTTCTGAAATGGGTTAATGTACCAAAGCCAACCACTCTGACTCTTGAAGGAAAGAAGGTTCCTCTCGCAAAAGATGAATTAACTTTCTATCAATCTCCAATGCCAATTGCATGGTATAAACAATCCACCAATCCACAGCTCCCAAATGAAGTTCATATTCGATTGATTGGGAAAAAGGAGGAATCAGGTACGCTAATCATGAATTATGGAAAGAATAAAAAGAAATGATTATTCCTTCAATGCACCGGCGGTGAGACCTTCAATAATTTTTTTGCTGAAGAGCAAAAACAAAATCAATACCGGCAAAGCTGAAATGGATGCCCCGGCCATGAGATGTCCCCAATCGATGGATTGTCTTCCAATATAGTATGCAAGACCTACAGGTAATGTTCGCATTTCAGGAAGCGAAGTGAACAAGAATGGGTACAAAAATGCATTCCAACTTCCAAGAAATGTATAAATGGCAAGCACGGTGATGACAGGTTTGCACAGAGGAAGTACAATTCGGAAGAAAATATATAACTCGCCTGCACCATCTATCCTTGCTGCATCTTCCATGTCTGATGGCAATGCTTTGATATATTGTCGCATCAAAAATATTGCGAACGGCGCAAGTAATCCGGGGATGATCAAAGCCCAAAATGTATTGATCCAATCAAAAGCAACCATCATGCGATACAATGGGATCATCACAACTTGATGCGGAACCATCATCAATGCCATCACCGATGCAAACAAGAGTTTTTTCCCTTTGAATTCAAATCGAGCAAATGCATAACCGCTCATTGAGCCCAAAATGACATTCCCGATGGTAACGATAGTGGCTATGAATAATGAATTTGCAAAATATCTTCCAAACGTATCGGTGACAAAGATGTCAACATAATTGGTGAATGTTGGAAATGTCGTAAAAAAATCTAAAGGATGCTCAAATAATTCCGGACTTTCATATAAAGAAAATAGCAACATCAACATCATGGGAATGATCATGGCAATAACTGCAATCATAAGGATTGCATTGATTGCAATAGAAGCAAATCGTACTTTGTATTGATGATTTCTCAACTGATCACGCCCAATTCTTTACCAATCTTTGCAAAGGCAGCAATGGCTTTGTCCAAATGTTCTTTGGTATGAGCAGCTGAAATTTGAACGCGAATTCTTGCTTGACCTTTCGGCACAACTGGATAGAAAAATCCAACGACATATATATCTTCATCAAGCAAAGCTTGGGCAAGCTTTTGTGCAAGTACCGCATCATAGAGCATGATTGGTACAATTGGATGTGTGCCGGGCTTGATGTCATATCCCAAAGCAATCATCTGCTCTCTGAAATATTTGGTATTTTCTTCCAATGTATCTCTTAGTTCTGTTGTGGAACTAAGTACATCAAACACTTCAATCGATGCACCAACAACAGATGGTGGCAATGAATTGCTGAATAAATATGGTCTTGATCTTTGTCTCAGAAGATCAATGATCTCTTGTCTTCCGGTGGTAAAGCCACCAATGCCACCACCAAGAGCTTTTCCAAGAGTTCCTGTGATGATATCAACTCTACCTGTGACATTGCATAATTCCACCACACCTCTACCTTTTGGACCCATGAATCCCATGGAATGACATTCATCGGTCATGACAAGTGCCTGATATTGATCTGCGAGATCACAGATTTTGTCAAGCGGGGCAATGGTTCCATCCATGGAGAACACAGCATCGGTTACAATCAAAATAAAACGCGCTCCATCAGCACGAGCTTCTTTCAAGCGTTCTTCCAATTCTTGCATATCGCATGAAGCATATCGATAGCGCTTTGCTTTGCATAATCTCACCCCATCAATGATGGATGCATGATTCAAAGCATCAGAAATGATTGCATCTTCTTCTGTGAGCAAAGGTTCAAATACACCACCATTTGCATCAAAACAAGCAGCATAAAGAATTGTGTCATCAGTTCCACAAAACTTTGCAATCTTTTGTTCCAATTCGCGATGTATGTCTTGCGTTCCACAAATGAATCGCACGCTTGACATCCCAAAACCATGAGAATCAAGAGAATCTTTTGCTGATTGAATCACGCGAGGATGAGATGAAAGACCCAAATAATTGTTTGCACAGAAATTCAAAACGGGCTTTGTTCTTCCCTGTACCATTATTTCAGGGCCTTGTTCTGAAGTGATGATGCGCTCCGTTTTCAGCAAACCGCTTTCTTGTATAGATGTCAATTCTGCTTGAAGATGATCTTTGAATGAACCGTACATAGTATTGATTTAAGTATTGAAAGAATAATCGAATTTACAGAAATTGGGGGAATATTTATCCTTGAATAAGCT
>Ga0129333_10005541_pt1 | contig 11889 bp, 29 predicted proteins | sample CPB6_08_DNA_FD_94474 | JGI IMG/M metagenome (GOLD analysis project Ga0129333, IMG submission 94474) | Freshwater to marine salinity gradient microbial communities from Chesapeake Bay, USA - CPBay_Sum_0.6_0.8_DNA | ecosystem: Environmental > Aquatic > Marine > Coastal | place: USA: Chesapeake... | reverse complement strand
ATTTAAATCAGAATATAATACAAGTGCAGATTCAAAGCTCATTGTAGACACAGCTATGGGCTTAGAGGGTTTAGTTAGACAAACTGGAATACATGCAGCTGGTGTTGTTATATCCAAGGGCCCTCTAACAGATTATCTCCCGGTTATGAAAAAGGGAGCCGATGCTCCACTTGTCACTCAATGGGATATGGGTAGGGTAGAACAATGTGGCCTATTAAAAATTGACTTCTTGGGTTTAAGAAATCTTGGCGTAATAGATTCATGTATTAAGTTAATAGAAAAAACAAAAGGAATATTATTAGATATAGAAAAAATTCCTTTAGATAATAAAAAAACTTTTGAAGAATTATGCAAGGGCAATTGCATTGGAGTGTTTCAGCTTGAGTCCGCTGGAATGAGACAGCTCATGATACAGCTTCAGCCACAAAACATAGAAGATATAATGGCTTTAATATCGTTGTATAGACCAGGTCCCATGGGGTCTGGAATGGACAAGCTTTATATAGATAGAAAAAACGGAAAATCTAAAATATCATACGATCACCCTAAGCTCGAAGACGTTTTAGGTCCATCCTTAGGCATCATGCTTTATCAAGAAGATGTTCTTGGTGTTGCTAGAGAGTTGGCTGGTTTTAGTTCAGCTGAAGCAGATGACTTGCGTAAGGCTATAGGAAAAAAACAAATGGATAAAATCTCTTTGTTTAGAAAAAAGTTTGTAGATGGCTGCGTTAAGGTCTCAAATATAACCGAAGATAAAGCTAATAAAATTTACTCGGACATTGAGTACTTTGGTGGATACGGATTCAATAGAGCACACGCTGCTAGTTATGCAATGATTTCTTATACTACCGCATATTTAAAATCAAATTATACCGTAGAGTATATGGCAGCTTTGATGAGCTCTGTTGTTGGTAATAAAGACAAGCAGGCTTTATATCTTTCTGATTGTAGAAAATTGGGGGTAAATGTACTTCCTCCATCAATAAATAAATCTGGAATAGATTTTGAAGTAGTGGATAATTCTTCAATAGTGTTTGGTTTATCTGCCATTGATGGCATTGGCATGACAATTGCAGAAAGTATAGTGCAAGCAAGAGATTTAAAAAAACCATATACAAGTATGTATGATTTCTATAGAAGATGTGATCCAGTAACTTTAAAAAAATCAACATTAGAACACCTTGCTTTGGCTGGTGCGTTAGATGAACTAATAGATGATAATGATGTAGAGATTAGTAGAAGAATTGAACTGCAAATTTTAGAAAAAGAAAAATCTGAATTAGGAATATACGTTACCAGTCACCCCGTTATGGGAATATGGGATGTAATTACAAATCAAATTACAAGTGAAATTATTGATCTTAGCTCTTATGATTCTGGTACTCCAATAAAGATTGGTGGAATAATTAATTCCGTTAAAAAAATGACGACCAAAAAGGGCGATAAGATGTTTAAATTGGACCTTGAAGACATTTCGTCAAACGTAGAAGTTATTGTTTTTCCAAGAGCAGCGAAAGAAATACCTAGTGACTACTTTAATGTTGGAGATATATTAATTATAAGTGGAAATTTAAACAAAGAAAATGATGAAGAAAATTCCATTACAAAAATATTTTATAATTCATCAGAAAAAATTGATCAAAAAATTTTTACTGGTGGAAAACCAATTATATTTAATTTAAAAAATAGTATAGGTGGCGTGACAATAGATAGCATATATGATATAATATCTAATAATAAAGGTAATAGACCTGTTTTTTTGGAAATTTGCGATAATAAACATAAATTTATTTATAAGTTTGATACATTGGCATCGACAAAAATAGTGCCAATAGTAGAAAAAATATTAGAGTTGGAGATAAAATAATGACACTTCCTGGATCTTATCAAAACCCATCAACAAAACCATGTTGGGTATATTGCTCTTCATGCAGTAGATGTCAAGATAAAGGTAGGTACACAAAGTGTAATGGCTGTAGCGGTAGATACGATCCAGCTGGAAAAATTGACGTTCATAATGATGATTTTTGTGACTGTAAAAACGGCATTTTAAGATGGAGAACTAAAGAGGGTAAGCTTTTAATTACAAGATTTAAAACCAATCCGTTTAAAGGTACAGTAAAGTATGAAAAAAAATCCGAAGATGAAAGAGATTGGGATTCTTACGTATCTGATATGCGAGAAAAAATGGACGACCCAAATTTTAATCCAATAACAATATACGAGGACTAATATGGATAATAAAAAAGAAGTTGGAAGAATGCTACTTGGAGATATTCAATTAATTGAATATGAGCACGTGGGAGAATCTGAGCCATCATATTTTGTTCAGTCTGGAGTGGTTGGCTTCCTTGCCACAAAACAAGAACTACATGATATATATAGTTTGTTGAATTACTATTTCAATATCGACTCAATAAACAACACAGTAATTTCAGTTGATTAGGAAAACAATATGTCTTGGCCATATATAGAAGATGATTTTATGGAAATAGGAAACTCAGGTTGGGTTGCTGTTGGAGAAAATTTGTATAAAAATATGATTAATAATCACACAATAGACAAAGATGGCATAGAGTATGATGCCCAAGGAAATATCGTATACGATCCACGTGAAGAATTAAATGACAATAACAATTAAAAAACTAGAAGACCTAGACCCACTGCAAAGATTATCTCTTACTGAATTTTCTTATTCAAGAATAGATACATATAAACAATGTGCAGCTAAATATTTTTATTCTTATATCTTAAAAGAACCAAGATTATTTGGTGAGGCCGCAGTGCTTCGGAAATATTGTTCATACAGTTTTAGAAAATGTTATAACTAATGATTCTAGTTTAGATTATTCTCAAATAGAAATTGAATATCAAAAAAGTAAAGAATCACATGACCCGGATCATAAAATATCGGAACAACTTATTTCTGTAGGTAAAGAAATACTTGATGAATTTTATGATGAAAATATAAATACACAATTTAATGTATACGATAAGGAATATGCATTTAAATTTGTATTAGGAAATCACTTAATAGTTGGCTTTATAGATAGAATAGATGTTGTTGGTGATCAGGTAACAATCGTTGATTATAAAACTGGTAAATGGGAAGTCTCTCAAAAAAGCATTCCGAGTAATCTCCAGCTAGGGATATATGCAATAGCAGCTTCAGAACTGTTTCCCGATAAAACAATAACAGCTGAACTATATTATTTAAGATCCGGTAAACACAAAAGCCACACTTACACTAAAGAAGATCTCGAAAGACTTAAGCAGGATGTAATTGATTCTATAAATGAGATTATTAATGATAACTCATTTGCGGCTACATCAAACTCTAGGGCCTGCAGTTATTGCGATCATGCAAAGAGTGGCGCATGCGGCACGGGTGTTTTTAGAAATAAAAAGGCAGCAGGGGCATAAAAAAACCCCCGCATTTCTGCGGGGGAATTTTTATTATTATATTAATTAGAAGCTTGAATCTGATTCAAAGACCAAATCATTGGCTTCGAGGCCCTCAAACTGAGTAACCAGCTTGGTTGCCATTGTGTTGTCGTAACCAGCCTCTTGAAGGCTATCGATTACATTGTGGTTTATTGCTTGTTTGATGCTGTTAAACAGCTCTGTTTTTGTTGTCATGGTTTCCATTATATCTTTCCGTACCTTCCGTTGCAACCTTTGCAACATATTTTTGTATTTTTATCTTTTATAAAGTATAATGTTTCTTAAGAGTTATATTATGCTATGAGCAAGATAGAGGTTACTACATGAAAACTGAGATTGTCAACTCGAAGACGTTTTTTTCTACAAGATCTTCAAAAAAATCTCCAACCTTTTCTAAGACAAAATTAGAAAATTTATTAGAAACAGATCACGCTGTAAAAAAAATTGCTAGCAAGGGTAACGCATATAAGCATACTAAAACTGGATTTAGAACTGATATACAACTTAACGTAAGATCTAATTGGGAAGCTAATTTTGTAAGAATACTTAATGGATACAGCATTAAATTTGAATTTGAACCAACAGTATTTTCATTTCCAATTAAAAGGGGAACCAAAGGTTACACTCCAGATTTTTTTATTAATAAAACTGGAGAGTGGGTTGAAATAAAGGGATACCTAGATACAAAAAGTAAAGTTAAGTTAAAAAGATTTAAAAGGTATTATCCAAAAGAATTTGAAAAACTAATATGCATCATCAGTAAGTATTCAAAAGATGCTGTTGAATTTATGGAAGAATTAGAGGTTCCAATAGTGATATATTATGAAGATATAAGAACAGAGTACAGCTCTTTGGTTTTAAATTGGGAAGGAAAATAATTTATGGCCGCTTATAAAGAACAGTACTACAACCTTGCAGAGTCGGAAATGCAAGATTTGATTGCAAGAGCAAAAAAAGAAGACCCAAAAGCTCAAGAAGAATTACTAAAAGTATTTAATAACTTTTTAACAAAATACGTGTCACTTCTTTATCATGGTAGATATAATCTTGACGACTATGATATTAGAAGATTTATAAGTTTATTTGTTAAAAACTCTTATGTAAGATTCGCTTTAATGAAAAACAAATTAAATAAACCAAATTACAAACATGTTCAAGAGGTTATGAGCCGGCATACAATACATGGCCAAGAGATATGGAGATGAAGAGGATATAAGACAGACTATTAGTATGACTTTTTTTCAATGTATAAAAAGATATGAAAGAAAAGATTCCGCAAAGGGTCCTATACCATTCAGTGGTTTCTTGTACAGTTATTTTTTCTATCTTTTAAAAAAGAATGTAGATACTTTTTTGATAGATCAATTAGGAAGAAAAACATTTCCGTTAATCACTGACGACTCATACGATGATGATGAGGATAATCAACAGCCTGGATTTAGGCCAGAACCAATTGAATATACACTAGAACAATTTATTGCTACTGACGAATTAAATGAAATGTGGGTTCTTGGAGAAAAAACTATTCCACCATTCGATCAACTTACCGTTCAGGAAAGACAGCTGATAAAATGGAGGTTTGTAGATGGAAAAAAATCAAGTGAAATCTCTGAAAAAATAAATGAACATCCAAATACAGTAAGAGAGCATTTGTCTAAGGTCAAATTAAAATTAAGAGATATTATAATACAACACGATATGCAAGAAATTATAAAAGACTTAAAAATAAAAAAGGAAGTTTAATGAATCTTCAAAACATAGAAAAACTACAGCATCTTCTTTCTGATTTCTTAAATCCTCAAATTCAAGAAGTAATAAACTCCTATGTAGGCGGCAGTAAAGATAATCCATATTTTATAGAGATACCAGAAGAAGATGTCATTGATCTTGGACTTGATAAGTTAGCTTCGTTGGTAGCAAGAACCTCTAATGTTTATGGAAGATCGGCCCGATTTGCCGGAATGGCAAGAGCAAATTATAAGTTAATAGAAGGAAAATATAAAAAAGTTTATAAATCCTCTAGAGTTGGAAAGAATGAAGCTGAGCGAGAAGCTGCTGCTATGGAAGCTGCAGAAGCAGAGTATTCTGCACTAATTACTTGTGAGGCTATTGTAAACTTAGCTGAGTCATTAGAGAGTTCTGCTAGAATAGCCTCTGAGTCAGCTAGAAAACTTATGGACAAAGTGCAATCGATGCAGATAGCATCGAGTAGAGAATCTAAGGGTTATTACTTAGATGAAGATTTTAAAACATACTAAAGGATAATTTATGTTTATTGGACACTATAAAAATGTAAACAAGGTAGACGAATTTTACTCAGAAAAAAAAGATGGATTAAATTTTCCAACTCAAGTTGAGTATAAGGGTAGTAGATATTTGCTCATTAACACATACATGGCTAACTCCAAGAGTCAAGAAGATAATATAAAAAAAAGAGCACAAGAGTTAAATATTTTAGTAGATGTAAAAATAGACTAATGAATATAGAGGTTTTTTGCGACGGCGCTTCTAGGGGGCAAGGACAAAAGAAAAGAGGAGAAGCAGCGTGTGCAACAGTTGTCTATAAAAATAGAAAAAAGGTTGCGCAATTTGCAAGGGGTCTTGGATCTAGAACCAATAATGAAGCTGAATATGAGGCAGTAATAGCAGCACTTCTTATATGTGCATTGTCTGATTTTATTGATCCAATTATTTATACTGATTCAGCCGTGGTTGCTAACCAGGTAAATGGAGTATGGAAATGCAAAAGCCCAGCTCTGTTTCCACTGCTAATGACAATTGAAGAAATAAAATCAGAATATAGATTTAGACTCATACAAGTGCCAAGAAATTTAGTTTGGGAACCAGATTATTTAGCAAATACTTTTCTAGATCAACTAGAAAAGAAACAAAAAGAAATGTGATATAATCTATATCTATGGAAACTTTTAGAAGTAATCAACCAATCATAATAGGTTTAGCGGGTAAGGCTGGCAGTGGTAAAACATCTGTAGCCGAATCCATTATACCAAAGGGTTCCCTTGATGCAGTAAAATTTGGCTATAGGTGGGATCATTTATTTTTTGCTCTACCACTATATGAAATGGCTTCTATCAAAAAAAATATAATGGGCATAAATGAAAAATCTAGAAAATTATTTGCTTTACACTCAGTTCTCTATGAACTATATGGTGGTTCAGCAATTGGAAACATGCCAGACTATGAAAAATTTGTACAAATGGTTTACGAAATTGAGAGTCTTTCAATTGAGCCAGAAGGTGTAAAGCCTAGAACGTTTCTTCAGCAAGCTGGCGACGTCTGCAGAAAAAATTATCCAGACTGTTTTGCACACTGGGCTATTATTAAGAGTTATAAATTATATACTCAGTTTTGCAATGAAAGCGAAGATATAGACGATGCAAAAATGGCAATAATTATATCGGATGTTAGATATGCAAACGAGGCAGCAGCTATAAAAAAACAACCCAATGGATTGATAATATGCTTTGATGCTTCTGAGGAAACTTTAAATAGTAGACTACTCAAGAGAGATGGACTCGTTCCAACGAGAGCTCAATCAGAACATGCCTCAGAAAATGGAATAGAAGAAGTTAAAAAAATGGCAGACATAATCATAAATACAGATAACATGTCACTAGAAGATCAAACTTTAAATACACTAATAGCACTAGGAATGAAAGTAGAAACAAATGCCTAAGATAAGTAAAAATGCCTTTGAACAATCAACAGATTCTCCATTGGATTCAATGATTAATTCCAATCCAGGAATAAGTATTTCGACATCTCCAGTTTTAGTTTGCGGTGTAAACAGAAAAATAAACATTGGAAATTTTGAAAATATAGACGTCTATGCTGGCATAAGCCTTCCTTTGGGCGACGTTTCCCTTGAGGATAAGGAGGCTCTTCAGGCCGCCATAGAAAGTGCGGCGGCTTACGGGTTTTCGATAGTCTCAAAAGAGACTGGAGATAGATATGTTTTAATTAAGGAGTCCCAACAAGGGAAATAGCTAAAACATATATTTGCAAGTTACTATTATAAACAATATAATATTACTATTAATCATCCAAAATTAAAAATAAACAGAGGTTAAAAATGTTTAAGAAATTAGCCAATAAAATAAAGTCAATTGCGTTCAGTGCCCAGAAACTAGATCCCAATAGCCCTATAGCTAAAGCTCAGGCTAAGGTTATCGACGAACTTGCAGATCAAGCACAAGCTGTAGCGGATATCGCTGCTGCCACAGCCGATAAGATTGTTGATGATGCAAAAAAAGAAGTTGCTAAGGCAGTCAAGGAAGCAAAAGCTCCAAAGGCTAAGAAGGTTGGACCTCGTCCAGAAGATGCTGCGAGAGCTGCAAGCTCAACAGCAAAAAAGGGCCGCCCTAAAAAATCAACCAATTAATTCAATGTCTTTAGCTAAGTTTAGGTTGGTCTCAAAGGGAAATGCAGCTCCTAAAAAACTAGGACAAACACCAACCCCAAAGACCAAACCTAAACCTAAGGATTGAAATAATGGTTTTTAAAAAAAGTATTTACATTAGTGGTCCCAGAATGGGAACTAATAATTCTATGTATGGTGTTGAATTAAAAAAAACTGTAAAGCCAAAAAAGAGTTCTAAAAAAACTAAGAAAAAATAATGACACCAGCGTCACCAGATAATATAATTGTTCATGACAGCTTGTATTCTGAAGAAGATTTAAACAAAATGTTATCTTTTTGTAAGAATCAAACAGTATGGTCAAATAGTGTTTTTTATTCAGCTGGAAAATTGCAAACTTACCCAGATGAAAAAACTAGTTTTTATGACTCCACTCCAGAAGTATTTAATTTATTTACAAATATATTAAATATTATTAAAGATCAAATAGAGTGGTCATATGGAACTAGGGTAGTACCCAAAAAAGACGAAGCGATAAGGAGATGGTCTCCTGGCGAATTTCAAGAAGTGCATGCTGATAATGAGTTGGTAACCGGAGAATTTATTAGCCTTCAATATATTACAGATGAGAATCAAAATATTGATGAATCAGAATACTCTCTCCCAAATGACTTTGTTGATTTTTCTTCTGTATTTTATATAAATGATGACTATGAAGGTGGGGAATTATTTTTTCCTGAATATGATATAAAAATTAAAGCAAAATCAGGCAGTTTTATTACCTGGCCAAGCAACGCAAAGTATTTACATGGGGTTAATAAAGTTATAAATGGATATAGATATACCGTTCCAAGCATGTGGTATAGTGAAAAAGCAGTTCTTCTTAATGCAATAAGAAGCTTCAAACATGCCAGGGTTATTTCTGAACAAAATTATAGCAATAAATTTGTAAAAACCTCAGTACTATAATATAATGTTATAACTATAATTAAAAATATTTTTTTGTTAAAAGGTAAAAAATTATGGCAAAATCACCGGCATGGCAACGCAAAGAAGGTAAAGATCCTAAGGGACGGATTAAACCGAAAAGGTGTTGCATCCTATCGTAGACAAAACCCTGGCTCAAAACTTAAGATGGCTGTCACAACAAAACCATCAAAACTAAAACCAGGGTCTAAAGCGGCAAAACGCCGCAAATCATTTTGCGCTAGAATGGGCGGCATGCCTGGTCCGATGAAAGATAAAAAAGGTAGGCCTACGCGTAAAGCATTGGCTCTTCGAAAATGGAATTGTTAATTAAAGGATTACTATGTCAAAATACGTTACAACTACAGATAATAAAGATCAAGAAAAAGAAAAAAGTGTAAAAAAGAAATCAGCAACAAAAACAAAATCCAAAAAGAAAGAAGAAAAATAATATGAAACACAGTAAAATGGAAAAAAAGACGTCAACAAAAAAAGCTCCAGCAAAAAAGTCTGGTTCAAAAATGTCTAATTTAACACCGGCTCAGAAAAAACTGCCCCCATTTATACAGGCAGCAATCGCTAAAAAGAAAAAAAAGAAATAAATAATTATACATAATGCAATAATAATATTTGTTGCAAATAAAAACACTTAATAATAGGAGAAAATATGGCAAAGGTAGATTGGGATTACATTGTTCCTGTAGTCCTTCCGAAAGACCTAAAGGGAATTGAGCCAGGAAAACTACCTGCCAACCTTTTGAAAGCTGTTCCGGGCGGCGGAAAAATGCATTGGATTGCAGCATGTGCTTGGATGGCAATGATTGAGAAAGCAAAGTTGGATGGCGTAGAGCTTAAACCAACAAGTGCACGGAGACACATATCGTTCATATGATTCTCAAAAAGCAGGATTTCTACAAAGATATCAAACTGAAGCCATTCCAGGTGCAAGTACAAAAACTTTTGAAGGAAAGACTTGGTACCTAAAGAAGGGTATGGCGATGCTTGCTACTCCGGGTAAGTCTCAGCACAATCTTGGTTTGGCAGTTGATGTTCATTCGGCATCAGAACCAAAAAGAATTAAGTGGTTGATTGAAAACGTTAAAGAATTTGGATTTTCATGGGAAGTGGTTCCAAGCGAGCCATGGCATCTGCGTTATGTATGTCGGAGATAATATTCCAGCATCAGTCAAAGCATGGATGAATGCAAATGGAGTAACAGCACCAGCTGTTAGTGAGCCAGCTCCAACAGCAGGGGGTAATGATGCGAGTAAGCTTCAAGAGGCTTTGAGGGCTAAGGGATTTTATAAAGGTGAAATTAACGGACAAAAAGATGCAGCAACAGATGCCGCTGTAAAAGCATTTAAGATCGCTAATAAACTCAGTGCTGATTCTGTTGTTGGTCCTAAAGTAAAAGAATTGTTGGGCTTATAATGGAATCCGTATGGGCAGCTGTTATAGCTGGAGCATTTGGAATCCTTGCAATTCTTGTTGAAAAAGGACGTCGAGAAAATGTTCGTGATCATGGCTATGTAAAAGAACGCTTAGATGATTTGAAAGAAGATATTGCAGATATCGATAATGATGTAGCGCATATAGAAGCAAAGCTAGATACACATATTAGAGATCATGTTACTGGTCAATTTAATATTGATAATATAAAATTTAAAACAGGTGAAAGAGCTAAAGATGGCGTCAAAAAAAGATAAAAAATGGATACAAAAAGCAATTAAAAGACCTGGAGCTTTTACGGCAAAAGCAAAAAAAGCTAATAAATCTGTAGCCGGATTTGCAGCGGCGGTTTCTAAAAATCCAAAAAAGTATAGTCCACTTACAAGAAAACAAGCCGCACTTGCTAAAACGCTAAGAAAAATTAGTAAGAAAAAATAATGATAAAAGATAAATTAAATTTATTTTATTTTATTCACAAAGATAAAATTGTACATTGCGCTTACTTTTCTTTACATGCAATACAAATATTTTTAATAATTAAATTAATTTAAAAGAAAGATAATAATATTATGGCAAAAGTAAATAAACCAACTAAACCTTCTTTGTGGTCATCAGCAAAATCTCAAGCTAAAGCCAAGTTTGATGTATACCCAAGCGCATATGCAAATGCCTGGGCCGCAAAAAAGTATAAGGCCATGGGTGGAACTTGGAAAACAGTTTCTACTAAGAAAGCAAAGAAAAAAAAGTAATGGCTTGTTGGAGTGGCTACAGTGCTAAGGGCATGAAATTAAAAGGCGGTAAATTGGTTCCAAACTGTACTCCAATAAAAAGATCTAAGAAAAGTACTAAAACAAGGAAGAAGTAAATAATGCCAGGTCCCAAAGGAGTTGGATTAACTAAGTGGTTTAACCAAAAGTGGGTTAACATTGGCGCCCCAAAAAAGAAGGGGAAGTATCAACCTTGTGGTACGTCAGGTGCTGGCGGTGGATATGCGAAGTGTGTACCCGTTGCAAAAGCTAGGTCCATGTCTGCAGCACAAAAGAAAAGTGCCGTTCAAAGAAAAAGAAGGTCCGGAACTCCTCAAAAAGGAGTAAAAGGTCAGGCGCCTAAAAATGTTAGTACATTTAAAAAAAAGAAAGCATAATATAAATGCCACTAGAACATAAACTCTTAACACTCAGCAATACCTCAACAACAATATTGACTGTTGACGGAGACACGGCTCCATCAAATATGATGTTTAGTGTTCAAAATGTTCACGATTCGGCTAATGTTTATATAGGAAATAGTTCAGTATCCTCAACTTCATATGGTGTTCTTTTAGAGCCGGGAGCTTTTTTTTCAGTAGAAAATCTTAGAAAAGATACAGAGCTACACGCACTAAGCACTGTTGCGAATTCTAAAGTTGCTGTAATGAGATTTACATTTAGCTGATGTTATATTATTGGAACCCAAGACACCCAGCTTCACAGGGTAAGTATGGTTCTTTTTATGATATTGAAACTCAACAAATTACTGAAGCTCAACAAAATATTGGTAGGCCAGTTCTTTTAAGGCAGACCGCTGGAGCTGATGGTTTTTCTATAGTTGATAATTCTAAAATTACAGCTCAATATCCTGGCATATATGATCTTCAATTTTCTCTACAACT
>Ga0129333_10005540_pt1 | contig 11891 bp, 7 predicted proteins | sample CPB6_08_DNA_FD_94474 | JGI IMG/M metagenome (GOLD analysis project Ga0129333, IMG submission 94474) | Freshwater to marine salinity gradient microbial communities from Chesapeake Bay, USA - CPBay_Sum_0.6_0.8_DNA | ecosystem: Environmental > Aquatic > Marine > Coastal | place: USA: Chesapeake Bay... | reverse complement strand
TGACGGACCTTCAGGTGCTGGAGGCGATGCGGCTGTTTGTGAATGCGGAACGGGGGCGAGCCCAGGCGGGATGATCACTTCCCGATGAGCTTCGCGAAACCGTCCTCATCCAGGATCTTCACGCCCAGCTCGCGCGCCTTATCGAGCTTGCTACCGGCGTTGGCCCCAGCCACCAGGTAGTCGGTCTTCTTGCTGACACTACCGGCCGCCTTGCCACCCAACTCGCGGATCAGGCGCTCCACCTCGGCGCGGTCGAACTTCTCGAGCGTTCCCGTCACCACCAGCGTTTTGCCGGCCAAGACCTGCTCCTCCTGGGCCGGCCGCGGCGGGGCCCGCATGTTCAGGCCCAGACCGGCCAGTTCGTCCACCAGGCCGCCGTTGGCATCGTCATCAAACCAGGCCCGGATGCTGCCGGCCCGTTCGGGGCCAATGCCCGGGATGGAGGCGATTGTCTCTTCCGTGGCGCCGCGCAACTCGGCGATATCGGCGAACCGCGCCGCCAGGGTGTCGGCCACCGTCTCGCCCACATGGCGAATCCCCAGACCGGTAAGCAGGCGGGCCATGCCACGTTCCTTGCTGGCTTCAATTCCTGACAGCAAGTTATGGACCGATTGTTCCCCCATTCGCTCCAGGGGCAGCAACTGCTCCTTCTGCAATCGGTAGATGTCGGCCAAGCTCCGCAGCAGCCCCGCATCCACCAATTGATCCACCGTCTCGGACCCAAGTCCTTCAATGTCCATCGCGTTGCGGGCGGCGAAGGCCCGCAAGCGACGCCGGGCCACGCCGATGCAATCCCTGCCGGTGCAGCGAGTCACCGCCCCGTCGGCATCGCGTTTCACCGCCTCGCCGCAAACCGGGCAGTGCCTGGGAAAGTGGTACTCCTTCTCGTCGCCGGTGCGGGCCGAGGGCTCGCTGCGCACGATGTAGGGGATAATCTCGCCCGCCTTTTCCACCACCACCAGGTCGCCGACTCGGATGTCCTTTTCCCTAATGTAATCTTCGTTGTGCAGGCTGGCCCGGGTCACCGTGGTGCCTGCCAGGCGAACCGGGTCGAGATTGGCCACCGGGGTCAACGCCCCGGTCTTGCCCACCTGGATGGTGATGTCGCGCAGGCGGGTGGTCCCCTGCTCCGCCTCGAACTTGTAGGCCGAAACCCAGCGAGGCGCCTTGGAAGTGTTGCCCAGCGCCTTGCGAAGCGCCAGGTCATCCACCTTGATCACCAGCCCATCGATCTCATACGGCAGCTCGTTCCGACGGGTTTGCCAGCGATCCACCAGGGCCAGGACATCATCGATGGTATCGCACACCTCGCCCAAAGGGTTGACCGGCAGGCCCCAGCCCTTTGCCTTTTCCAGGGCCTCCTGGTGGGTTTTAACACCCAGTTCGTCCGCCTTCTGGATACCGTAAACAAACAAGCGCAGCTTCCGTTTGGCGCACAGTGTCGGGTCCAGCAGTTTCAACGAACCGGCCGTGGAATTGCGGGGGTTGGCAAACGGCTCCAGACCCTCGGCCTGGCGGGTCTTGTTCAGTTGGGCGAAATCGGCGCGGGCCATGTACACCTCGCCACGCACCTCCAGCACGGCGGGATGATCATCGCCCAGCAGCCTGAGGGTCAGGTCGCGCACCGTCCGCAGGTTGCTGGTGACATCATCCCCCTTTTCACCGTCACCACGCGTCAGGCCCTGCGTCAAAACGCCGTCCTCAAAGCGCAGGGCTATTGCCACGCCATCGATCTTCGCCTCCACAAAATAGCGCACCGGCGCGCCATCCAGCCATTTGCGTACTCGCTTGTCGAACTCACGGAGGTCGTCAGCGCTGTATGTGTTGTCAATCGACAGCATCGGTTCGGAATGGGGAACCGTGACGAAACCATCTATGGGCGCGCCACCCACCTTGTGCGTGGGGCTGTCCGGCCGGTCCAAGTGGGGATGATTCTTTTCCAGTTCCGCCAGTTCCGCCATCAGGCGGTCATACTCGCGGTCTGAAATCTCAGGCTTGGCCTGGATGTAATAAAGATTGTTATGCCGCTCAATCTGGCCGCGCAGGACTTCCACTCGGTTTGCGATTTCACCATGGCCAGGGCTTCCCACGGCGCTGTCTCCCAAGTAAGGGCGGGAACTTCCAACTGTTCCAGAAAAGGATAGGTTTCCCCGATCCTTTAGGCAGCCCGGGCCAAGGCCCGGCAGCATGAATTCACAGGGAATTTGGAAACCTTGAACCTGTCACTTTCCGCCAATTCCCACCGGCGGCAGCACCAATGGGAGTGCTGCAGGGGGGGCAGACGCGGGCACCGCAGGAGGCGATTGGCCAGTTTTGGCCGCATCGGTTTGGGTGACGGAAGGTGGAAGAGGGGCCGGAGGCTTTGATTCCCCGGGTGCATGGCTGACTGGTTGAATGGGCGAGGTACCCGCGCCATTTTTGCCTTTGCGCGCCGGATCCGCCCATGCAAACGGCTCGGTGGGCTTCACCTTGGTATCTTGCGGCTCATCCGCCCAGGAAACATCGGTGAGGGGAATGGTGCTGCCACTGATGGTGGTGCCGCGCTGGATGGTACCCGAACGGAAGGGCCCCATGCCGAAGACAAACGCGTCCTTGGCATGCGAGGAAAACTGCTGCACTCCGGATTGCCAGACAATCTGCCCAGTCTCGCGGTGGTAGGCAAACAACGCCAGCTTGGCCACACCGGTTTGTTTGGTGCGCTTGGCCAAGGGTATTTCGGGCACGGAACTGGGTACCCCGGGCACCGGCACAACCTGGGGAATGGTCATCTGGGGCACCCCCACCATCACGCTGTGTGAATCGGTGCCCAATGCGCCCGTCCGGGCTTCCACGATGTAATTCGCCTTGTCCTTGGTGTCGATAATTTTGACACCAGAAGCCATCATGTGCTGCCTAATACTGCTGATTACATATCCCTTGTCAACTGTTGTCTCCAGAAAGGTGGTGTCCAAAAACACTTCCTTGCCGGACAGGTAGCTCAAATCGAACTCACTGACGGTTTGGTCAACCGCATTGGAAAGCAACAGCATTTCGGTGGCGGTACGAGGGGTTTCCGATTGGCGCGTGGTGCCACAACCGATGATCAAAATCGCCAACCCAAGGCACAGCCTTGACTTGCGACTCCACCACCCCATCTGGCCCGTTTGCTCCGCCATCTAACCGCAACCCCTCCTTCCGTCCCGAAATATTCCGGGGGCGGCGGGATGTAACCGGAAAGGGGGGCCTGAATCAACCCTTGCCCTTTGGCTTGGGCTTGGAGGAGGCCGGTGCAGGTTCGGCCAATTGGCTCAGCAGGTCGCGCAAATCAGCTAGCGGAGGCTTGGCGTGGCTTTCCGGCTCGGGGATGGGGGGAGGCACCCTGGGGCTTTCAGGTTCGGGTACCAGAGGAATTGCTGGGTAATCATCCTCCTCGGGTAGCAAGGAAAGGAGGGGCTGCTCCCGCAAGGTGGCCGCCGCCGGGCTGGCAACCAGAATGGGGGGTATTTCCTCATCCAATTCCAGGACCAGGTCAGACTCGACCGGAACCGCGGGGATCGCCGCCTGTTCGGGCAAGTCTTCCAAATCGACCAATTCCACCTCGTCCGCTTCATCAGCCGGAACGGCGAGTGCCTCGAGCAACTGGTCCTGGCGGAGCCGGCGGGTCGCATCCGCCCGCAGGGTGTACTGCAAAACGAATTCCACCTTGCCGAAGCGGAGCCTGGCCCCTGGGTTGACCTGGGTCAGCCCCCCCACACGGGTTCCGTTGACAAAAGTGCCGTTGGAACTGCCTTGGTCCTTCACCTGCCAGAAACCCTCCTGGAAGCTCAAAACACAGTGCTTCCGGCTGATTTCAGGTGAAGGAATGCGCAGGCTGACTCCCTCGGCCCTGCCCACGGTGATTACCGGTTTGGTCAGTTGGAATCGCTGGACTGGCTTTCCCGGGCGGGAAAGGACCAAAACCCCCAGAGGGGTTTGTCCCTTGCCAGTGACTGGTTTGGAACCGGCCATGTCCGCTCACTCAAACCGGGTTCGGGTGTTTCCAGAAGGGCCCGCAAAAAGCCGGACACCCGGCGGGCCGTGCCTGCCGGGTGTCCTTATTGCACACCAGAATCAGTCGCCGATCAACGGCTGGCGGGCTTGCCGCCATCGATCAGGTTGCCGCCCAGGCCGTTTAATCGGCCCCCAGCGGTCTCGGTGGCCATGCGGGCGGTCACCTCCTGGGTGTTCTGCATGAAGGCCTGCACCCGGTTCTGGTACAGCCGCTTGGCGGAAGCCGAGGCCTCGGCGGGTTTCACCGGCGTGGCCACCGGTTCGACCTGCTGGACGGTGCCGGCGCCGCCGGCGCGGATGCCGCCGCTGGAGGGCAGGTTCGGCTCGGTCATGCGGCGGAGGGTGTGGAACACATCCTGCCCCTTGGGCTGCTGGACGGTCTTGGTCATCTTGGGCGGCAGAACCACCGCCAGTTCCTTCCGACGACCTTCGTTCAGGTTCACCTTCAGGCTGGGGCTGCCGTTCAGGTCAACGGTCTGGATCTCCTCGCGCTGCTCGGGAGAGCCCTGATGGTGGATGATCCGCACCTGGGCCTTGCCGTTCACCGGCATGCCCCAGGCGGAGCGGACCGAAATCTCGTAGGTTCCCGAGAAGCCTTCAGCAGCCACATACCGCTCGGTCGTGGCGTCACCCGCACGGTCGCCCACCAGGGTGCCGCCGTTGGGGGTCTGCCGCGCCAGGGTGGAGCAGGTGCTGCCCGTGGGCTCCTTCACCACCAGATCCAGATCGGCATCGCCGGTCCAGGAAAGTTGCACCACCAGATCACGGCGGCCCAGGTCGCCCGCCTTGCGGATCAGGGTCTCGCGCTCCTGGGGCTTGGCCTGTTGCGCTAGGCGGGAAGCCATGGCATCCAGCGAGCGACGGGCCTTGGCCTGCAGGTCGTTACCGCCCTCGGGCCATTCCTGTTTCAGCAGATTGCCAGCGGCCCAGGCCATGGTGTTCACATCGCTCACCGTCTCGGCGTAGCCCAGAGCCTGGGCATAGGCCTGCGGGGAGTCCGGAGCCAGTTGGGCGGCCTGCTTGCAGAACGCCAGGGCCCGGTCGTACCGCTTCAGGCTGGCCATGCCCTTAGACGCCTTCAGGTAACCCTCGGCATCGAGCGGCTCCATGTCGGCCAGAGCCACCTCGGCCCGCTCGATCTCCTCGGGGGCCGCGCCCGACTCCCGGAGGGCAATGGCCAGGGCCTCGTAGACCCAAGGCTTGACCACCAGACCCTTGCGCAGGTCGGCCTTCAGGAACTCGGCGGCATGGTCCCACATCTGGTTGGCGGCCAGGAAGTCGGAGACCGCGATGATGATGCCGGGCTCGTCCACCCCCTTGGCCAGGGCTTCCTGCCAGATCTTGCGCGGATCCAGATCCTTCTTGTCTTTCACCGGCTTGTCCAGGACGGCCAGGGCGCCATCCCGCTTGACAGGCTTGGCGGCCATGCCCACCGGGTTGGCGCCACCCACCGGGGCCACAAAGTTGCTGTAGAGCTCGGTGTGGATGTAGGAGGTACCCTTGATCACCAGCGCGTTGGCAGGTTGGAAGTAACCGATCTGGTTGCGCTCCTGCTGGTCGCCGGCGTTGGGGTCCACCTGGGCCAGCGGGTCGGCCGGCTGGTTGCCTGGAAGGGTGATAGGAGCCGCCCAGTCGGAGGGACGGCCCACCAGCTGGCGGATGGTTGCGACCAGCACATCGGCGTAGTTGCCGCCCTGCAGGCCGAACTGCGCGCCCTGGTTGCCGAACTGGCCCATCACGCCGAGGCCGCCGTTCTGGCCGAACTGGCCAACCTGGCCCTGCTGGCCGAAGTTGCCCACCGCGCCCACGCCGAGCTGGCCGCCGATCTGCTGGCCACCCACGGCACCACCCAGGTTGCCGGCGAAACCGCCACCGCCACCGGCGTTGAAGCCGCCACCGGCCCCCAGAGCGCCCGCCGCGCCCACGTTCTGCAGGGCGCCCAAGCCGTTGAAGGAGTTCTGCGCCACCTGCCCGGCGAAGCCGTAGCTGCCGCCGTACCCGAACAAGGTGGACTGTTGGACCACCGAGTTTTGGGCGAAGGAGTTCGGGGCGCCGTAGACGATGTCAGCCACCGGGTAAGCGCGAGCCACCTTGTCCAACAACTGGAACTGGCTGGTGGTGATCTCGATGTGATCCCGCCGAACAACCGCAACAGCGTTGCCTTCGGGCGAGTTGCTCTTGATGCGGCTGATGATCTTCTTGATGACCGAGCTCAGCGTTGCGCGCATCTTCGGGATCGCGTCGCCGATCTCGCTGTCGGCCGGCTTCTCCAGGCCGGCGGCCTTAAAAGCGGCCTCGTTGAACTCGAAGGAGATGTTGTACTCCTTGCCGAGCTGGTCCAAGGCCTCCTGAACCTTCGTGGTGGCCTCGTTGATGCCCGCGTAGTCGATGGTACGGCCTATCACATCCTTGATACGCATCGCCGCCTCGGGAACATTCGAACCGAAGCCCTGGGTGTCATACCGGTCGATACGCTTCTTGGACAGGTCGGCCCAGTCCTTGTAACGGCCCTTCATCACCGGGCTGTCGGCGTCGGGATAGAGCACCGGCGGCTCGTCGGGGAACGGGATGTGGCTGCGCTCCACCTCGTACAACACCGCCAACCACTTCTCCTCGCGCACACGCACCAGATCGCGGAGTTGCCTGTAATACCAGCCCCTTTGGGCGATGGTGTAGGCCGCGGAAACCGCCGGTGGCACATCCTCGCCCTGGTTGATCAGGTCTTGCCGGATCGCCTGGGCCTGCTTCTGGGCCAGATCCTCACGGGCCTGGTTCATCAGGGCCGCGTACTGCCGCAGGCGCTCCTTGATGCGGTCCTGCTGGGCGGCGATGGAGCGCTCCTCCTTGCGCCGCTCCTCCAGGCTCACCTGCACCATCTGGCGCTCGCGCTCGTCGCGCTCGAGCACCTTGCCACGCTTGTCAAGTTCCTGCAGGCGGGCCTGGATGTTGCCGATGAGCGGCTGCTTTTTGTTGTTGGCGATGCTGCCATCATTTTCGAGCGAGCGGAGTTCCTGCTTCAGGTTCTCCTTGGAGGCGTTCACCTCGTCCACCGTCGCGGCGCGTGAAGCCTCGGAAAGCGCCCGGCGCACCTCGGCCTCGCGCTTCTGGAAGTAGACCTGGTTCAGCTTGCGCACCTGGTCGATGTCGGCCCCCACGATCCCATCGCGCGGGGCGTTGCCATCGGCACCGGGAAGGCGTACGCGATCGGGTTGGGCGGGGGCGGGTGCCGGCGCGGCAGGCTTGTCAGCCTTGGGGGCGTCCTGCTCCTCGATTTGGGCGTTGATCTGGCCCAGTTGCTTCATCAGCAGGGCGCGGGGCAGCTTGCCGTCGTTCACCTGGCGGGCGAGGTCGAAGCCGCGGCGGGCCTCCATGTTGGTCGGATCGATGCGGGCAGCCTGGTCATAGAGACGCAGCGCGTTCTCGGGCTTGCCGGTTGTCATGGCCCAGTTGGCGCGGGCCAGGCATTCCTCGCGGTTGAGGTAGGACTGGGTGCTGGCCAGGGCAAGGGCCCGGTCAGCCTGAACGAGCGCGGGACGCTCGGGGTTCACCTTCCAGTCGGCGATCATCTGGGCCAGGAAGAAATTCTCCACATCAAACCCTGGGATCTCGCGGGTCTGCGTCAGGGATTTACGCGCGCCGCCCAGGGTTCCGTCCATTTCCAGGGTGACAGCCTTCACGCCGGGATTCACCTTGCCAACCACCAGCGTGGGAACATCCGACCGGAGCGGCGGCAGCTTGGCGGGGTAGGTTTCCACCACACCCTCGCCGGCCTTCACCGCCGTGGGGTAATACACAGGCACATCCACCGCGGCCCGCAGCTTTTCGGCCACCGAGGCGGGGGCGTCTCCCTCGTTCACGCGCACGCAACGCCCGCCCGATGCGGTGGCCAGGCCATGGAGGTTGAGCGGGTCCATCCGGGGACCCATCGGCACCGCGAACATGGCAACCCGTTTGCCAACCAGTTCCGAGGCCACTTCAACCCTGTCCTCGGTCTCGAGCGGGTTGGCCAGGCTGAGGCCGTCGCCCAGCAGTATGATCGAACGGGAACGGTTACCCTCGGCCCCGAACAAGCCGGAAGCCGCGCGAATCGCCTTGGGAAGGTTGGTGGCGCCGGAGGGGTAGTCTTTCTCCAATTGCGCCAGGGCCTCCTTGGCACCGGCGGCATTCATCAGGCCCCGGGTGAGTTGCACCGGCTCGTTGCTGACCGACCACAGGCTGATCCGGTCTTCCGGACCACACTGGCCGATCAGGGCCCGCACAATCTCGATCGAGCTGGTCAGCGGGCCAACCGCCTGGCTGGCGGAGGTGTCGACAAGCAACGCGATGTCGCGGGGTTGTTTGGACTCGGGCATTTCGGGCTGCAACTGAACCGCGAAGAGGCCCTCGCCGTTCACCGTGCGATATCCCAGCCCGGTCTGGTGGGTGAAGCGGGAGATCCCCTGCTCCTCCTCCTGCCGCTGCTGCTGGGCGGTTAGAGCCACAACCGAGGGCCGGTTGTCCCGCTTCTGCTTGCGGGAGTCACCCCAGACCTTCACCCCAAGCACGGCGGCGGCCAGGCTCATGAAACTCACGCCAGCCGCCATCATCCGGTATTTCTTCATTGCCTAGCCCCTCAGGCTTTGTGTGCGAAATGCCCAGGCCGTTTGCACACCTGTACGGACGCAACTGGAACGCACCAAGTGCGGAACCTTGCGCGGTAATTTCATCCTTGAGCACAAAAAGACCCAAGGCAAGCAACCAAGCCCTTCTCAACGATTGGCAAGATAGGGCTAAACCTCGCGACCGGTCTATCCCCACCTCCAGCCCGCCCATTTTGATGAAGCCGGGCGAAACTGTGATTGCGAACCGGCCCCGACCCGGTTCCCGCCCCGGGGCACCTCGGGATTGATTTTCAGCCCTGAAAACGGCCACCATGCCATCTATGCCGGGGGCCCGAAAGCCCATAACCAAAGGCCCCCTTTAACCGGCAGCCCAAACAAGGGATTTAACCCGCCATGATCTTTGGTTCCGAGAACTCCACGCTGGCCCAATACCTGCGCGAGGTCTGGCAAGGGCGATTTTTCTGGATGTCATTGGTGCGCATGGACTTGCGCTCACGCTACCGGGGGTCGGCCCTTGGGATGGGATGGTCGCTGCTCAACCCTATTTTCATGACCACCATCCTCTGCACCGTTTTCAGCACCCTCTTCGGGCAAGACCTTCACACCTTTGCCCCCTATGTGATGACCGGTCTGGCTGTCTGGAGTTATCTGTCCCAATCGATGACGCTAGGCTGCCTGTGCTTTCATCAGTCAGAAGCATATATCATGCAACACCCAAGCCCCATGGCGATTTATCCGCTCCGGGTGGTGCTGGGCAATTGCTTCCACTTTGGCATCTCGTTGTGCCTGGCCATCCTGCTGGCCCTGTGGGGAACCGGTTGGCCGGGTTTCCTGCCCCTCCTGAGCCTCGTGCCTTCCATCGGCCTGTTCCTGATTTTTGGATGGTCATTGGCGTGCATCTTCGGGCTGATGACAGTGCACTTCCGCGATGTGAAACACCTCACCGAGGTGGGCATGCAGGTGCTGATGTACCTGACACCCGTCTGGTACCCCGCCAAGCTGTTGCAAGAGCGTGGTCTGGGTTGGCTGGTCCAAATCAATCCGCTGGCCCCCTTCCTGGAACTGGTGCGCGCGCCGCTGCTCGACCACTCCGTCCCGCCCCCCCTGGCTTTTTGCTCGGCGCTGGTGGTGGCGGTGGCATCCTTTGCCATCGCAGCCTGGTCGCTGCGGGTGCGCGAGCCCAAGCTGATCTTTTATCTCTAAACGCCCCCCGAAGGCGGGGCGGGATCATGGCACGGCATCGATCGTTCTTTCGGAGTGGGCATGGCGAGTGTGGAACTGAACAACCTGGGTCTCACCTTCACCGTGCGGCACGACAAGCACATCACGCTGAAGGATTTTCTGGTGGGCCGGATTTTCCGCGGTTTCACCAAGAAGCCCATGCAGGTGCGGGCACTGAGTGGCATTGATTTGCGGGTGAACGAGGGGGAGCGTCTCGGCATCATCGGTCACAATGGCGCCGGAAAGAGCACCCTGCTCAAGGTGCTGGCCGGAATCTACCAGCCCAGCGAGGGCAGCCGGCAGGTTCGGGGACGCATCTCATCCTTGTTCGACATCGCGCTGGGCTTCGAGCAGGAGGCCAACGGATGGGAGAACATCCGCTTCCGCTGCTATCTGCAGGGCGAAACCCCCGCCGGCGTGAAGGCCAAACTGCGGGAAATAGCCGAGTTCAGCGAGCTGGGCGACTTCCTCAATATGCCGGTTCGTTATTACAGCGCCGGTATGCGCGTGCGCCTTGCCTTCAGCATCGCCACCGCCATCGACCCCGAGATTTTGCTGGTGGACGAGGTCCTCTCCGCGGGCGACCTCGCCTTTCAGGGCAAGGCCCACCGCCGCATGCGTGAGATGATGGCGAAGGCACAGATCATGATCATGGTCAGCCACGACCTCGAGGCCGCCCGCGGGGTTTGCAATCAGGTGCTGTGGCTTGAGCACGGCACTGTGCGCATGCTCGGCCCGGCCGGCCAGGTGATCGACGCCTACCAGGAGTGGGCCGGCACCGCTCAACAAAGGGGCGAATCCAACCCCGGCGGCCAGGTGGTACAGGCCGCCGCCTGACCCTGTTTAACCCGAATTTCGACTGTTTGGAAATGCGATCCATGTCTTCCACCCTCCATCGATTGGACCGTGTGCTGCGCCCAGTGCCCTCCCCCAGAGCCATGGTCTGGGGAAGCCGCCTGCTGGCTGATGCTCTGGGCCGCCCTCTGCCCGACCAACAGCCTTATGGGGAATCTTGGGAGGCCAGCACCCACCCGCGTCACCACAGCCAGGTGGAGGGGGAGACGCATACACTGGCCGAATTGATGCGCCATCACCCGGCCGACATGCTGGGTGCGGGCACCTCCGCCGAAACCGCCTTTCCCTGGCTCATCAAGTGGCTCGACTGCCACGACTGGCTCTCCGTTCAGGTCCACCCCGACGCTGAAAAGGTGAAGAAACTCTGGCCCGGCGAGGGCTCCAAGAACGAGGCCTGGTTTGTCATCGCCGTGCGGCCGGGTGGCAAGGTGTGGGCTGGCCTGAAACCCGGCGTCACCCCCGAGCAACTGCGACAGGCCTCGCTGGATGGGACCGTGGCCGACCTGCTGGCCAGCTTCGAACCAAAACCAGGGGACTGCGTCCACCTGCCCGCCGGCACAGTTCACGCCGTGGGCGGCGGCGTGCTGATGGCCGAGGTGCAGGAATCGAGCGACGCCACTTTCCGGCTGTTTGACTGGAACCGCAAAGACGCGCAGGGCAAAAGCCGCGAGCTGCACCTGGAGCAGTCACTGGCTTCCATCGATTGGACCAAGGGGCCGGTTTCCCCGATTCGCGCCGACAATTTCCCGCCCGTGTCTGGCCAAACCTCGACGCTCCGCCCATTGGTGCGCTGCCCAGAGTTCCATCTCGACCTGGCCGCCGGCGACACCCCGCTGGCCCTTCCCCAATCCGGCACGCTACGCGTGATCATCCAGGTGACCGGCAACGCCACACTGCTGCATGGGGGCAAGGCCCACCGATCCATGCTGGGTGATACCCTTGTGCTGCCCGCCGCGCTGCGCGATGCCGTTTGGCACCCCCAAGGACCGGCGGCCCTGCTGGTGGCCACTCTGCCACCCCGTTAACGCCCGATCCATTCCCTAAACCGAGGTCACCATGGAATTCACCACCGGCAAGATCCCAGACCTGTTCTGGAAACCTCTCAAGAAATTCGGCGACGACCGCGGCTGGCTGGGTGAGCTGTTCCGCGAGGACGAGTTGCCCACGGGCTTTCAGGTCACCATG
>Ga0129333_10005539_pt1 | contig 11892 bp, 13 predicted proteins | sample CPB6_08_DNA_FD_94474 | JGI IMG/M metagenome (GOLD analysis project Ga0129333, IMG submission 94474) | Freshwater to marine salinity gradient microbial communities from Chesapeake Bay, USA - CPBay_Sum_0.6_0.8_DNA | ecosystem: Environmental > Aquatic > Marine > Coastal | place: USA: Chesapeake... | reverse complement strand
CAACAACAAGGTCAACAACAAGGAATGGGTGGAATGGGTCAACCACCAATGGGTGGAGAAGAAGGTCAAGATCCATTTGCCGCAATGATGGGTGGTATGGGGGGTATGCCACCAATGGGAGGAGAAATGGGCGGTATGGGTGGCGGAATGCCTCCAATGGGTGGTGGAAGATCACCAATGCCACAGAGAAGAAGACCACAAATGGGTGGTAGAGGAATGCCTCCGATGGGGGGCATGGGAATGGGTGGTGGAAGACCACCCATGGGATTCTAAAAACCAAACAACCCCCGAAAGGGGGTTGTTTTTTATAAATACCTTTATGCCAAAATATATAAAAGTCAAAGAGTTTCAAAATTTACCAAAAAGATTTATTGCTGTCAAACAAGACGGAGGTAGATCAAGATTACAAGATCTTGAAGGTGCTGATCGTCTTATGACAAATAAAGAAGTTGTTGCTCAAAGTCAAGCAATTGGAGCACAAAATCAAGCAGCAATTCAAGCAGGAAGAGCATTTCAAGATAGAATGCGTAGAGAAAATCTTGCTACAGGACAAAGCAGATACGGACCTGGATTTGCTGACAGAGTAAAAGCACAAGCAAATAAAATTACAAGTGATGTACAAGCACAACAAGCAGCAAAAAGAGCATCACCAGAATATAAAGCAGCAATTCAAGCACAAGCAGAAAAAAATGTTGATGCAAGATTGAATCCTCAAAACGTTGCTGTATCGCAAAAAGTTGGATTTGATGTTGTTGGTTCTCAACAAAGAACAGCATCAGTATTAGCACAATCAGAAAGAGCAGAAAGAATGGCAGACGAATCACGAAGAAAAGCAGCAAAGGTTGGATTATTCAGAGAATCTGTTGATTATTACAAAGGCAGATTAAATGAAAATATTATGCGTGCTTTAGGTAGATGGGTTGGTCCAAAATTAAGAGCAACAAAAAACGCAGCAAGAGCAGTTGGAAATATTCCAGGTGTCAAACCAGTAGCAAGAACTGCTCTCGTAGCAGCGGGTGTTGCTGGTGGAGCATATGCATATAATAAGTATTTAAGTCCAGATAAAGCACAAATTGATCCACAAGGTGCTGCTGGTATTGATCCTAAGACTGGAAAGAAAAAATCAAGTGGATCATGGACTGCTCCAACTCGTATTGTTTATCAACCAGAAAGAAACACAGAAGCAACTAAAAAATATAGAGAGATGTTAATTTCTCCTGGTGGCGTTCCTGGTGCTTTAAGAAGAAAAGCAGCGGAAGATGTTTGGAAAAAATGGCAAGAGGAAGATAAGAACAAATAATTTATTTTCTTTTCTCAAGAAGAATTTTTAAATCTTTCTTTTTTGTTCCACCGTCATATTCCCATGCGTATCCTTTCTCAATCAGAAGATCATTGATACAAAGATGTTGATCTCCATAAATTTCACCAAGATAACGCCCATACTTATCATCTTTTGCAGTTTTAATTTTTAAATCATTTTGATTTGTTAACCATAAAGAAAGAAACTCCTTCGCTTCAAGAGCAAGGAGTTTTTCTTTCTCATCTTTACTATTTGATTCTGGAGTATCTACTCTATTTAATCTTATTCTTTCTTTGCATAAGATATTAAATCCAAGATCAATAATCAAATCAACAGTGTCACCGTCAACAATTTTTACAATTTCAGTTATTTTATATTCGTACATGTTTATATGCTTTCATGGTGGTATTCTAAATAATTGAGGGATAATTCAAATGCTCAATTTAATATCAAAGATAACACTGTTCCTACAGAAAATATATATCTACATGATCTCATTGAGTAATTTGTGGTGTAGTAATAAATTTAAACAACAAAATTTATTATTTATTATTAAAGAAAGAAGAGCATATGGTACAAAAACAAAAGCATATGGTCTTTATAACTCATGTGAATTTGTTGCAAGAAAGATGAGAGAAGAAGGTCACATAGCAAATACAGTTCAAGTTGTAGATAATAATTGTATTGATAAATATGTGACTCTTTATAAACCAACACATTGCTTCATTGAAGCATTATGGGTTGTTCCCTCTAAATTTGAAGTGCTTGCAAAACTTCATCCAAAAGTAAAATGGATAATACGATTACATTCTATGGTTCCTTTCCTAACAAGTGAAGGAATGGCATTTGAATGGTTGAATGAGTACATAGAATTGCGCAAAAAAGGTATTGATATATCCATTAGTTGTAATAACGAAAAAGCATATAATGATATTAAAGAGATATATGGGAATAATGTTTCATATACTCCAAACATTTATTATCCAGATCATTACACTGAAAGAAAAATTAATTTTAATACCGAACCAAATAAAAAAGAAATCAATATCGGTTGTTTTGGTGCTTTACGAGTATTAAAGAATCATTCACAACAAGCGATATGGGCGATTGAGTTTGCTAATGAAATTGGAAAGACTTTAAACTTTCACATCAATATATCTGAACATGAGCAAAAAGAAGCAGGACCAATTCTTCGCAACTTGAGAGCAATATTCAAGAACACCAAGCATAAGTTAATAGAACATCCTTGGTATGAACATACCGATTTTCTTGGATTAGTTAAGAAGATGGATATTGGTCTTCAAGTTTCGTTCACCGAAACATTTAATATCACTGCTGCTGACTTTGTTTATCTTAATATTCCAATTGTAGTTTCAAACGAAATAGAATTTGTACAAGAACAATATCGGGTAAATCCAACAAACAAAAAAGAATTCTTACATGCTCTTGAACGAGCATATTATGGAGCAATGTATCATTCACAATATGATAATTTTAAATTGCTTCGAAAGCATAATCAACAATCAATAAAGACTTGGTTAAAGTTATTGCAAAAATAAATTAATTATACAAAACGGACTGGATTCCAGAATGGATGAATTCTTGGCATTCCCGAAGGATATCTGTATTGTGGTAATCTTCCAGGATTTGTTATATCTGAAGGTCTTGGCCAGTTGGGTACACTAATATCCCAATGAAAATAACCTGGACCATAATTTGGTTTTGGTGCATTTTGTTGTATTGGAGGGGGTAATCGTGGCAAATCATTATTGTTTATATTATTAAGTTCATCATCCAAAACAGGATCTCCTGTTGGCGGAACAAAATGATTGTATCTTTCATTTAGCAATGATCTGTAAACAGATTGCTTAAAACTGTTTAATTCTTTTCTATTCATAATAATATTTATAAGAAACAACCCCCTTGCGGGGGTTGTCGGACAAGAGATGCTATCTCAAGTGGGGTTATTATTATGTAGTCAGATCAACGAGTTCACATTTGTCTCCACTACAGGCAAATGTTTGTGCTCCAACAGTCTTGTCTTCCTTTTCATATTGTGAGAGAAGAGTCCAATCTACATTCTTGGGCATACTGTCAAGTGCAGAAGTATATTCTTCCTTGGTGCAATCCTGATAGGGTGCTTGACGATATGAGTGGTCTGAATGTGGTAGGAATGAAATACCACTTATTTCATCAAAGTGTTTGTATACCCAAGCACCGACTTCCATCCACTCATGCTCACGCACAGTGATTGTAATCGATGGTTTGTGTTCGCACCAATGACGCTGATATGTTAACCAAAGTTCAAGATGTTCTATGGCAGTCATATCGTTACGAGTTACCGATCCTTCTGCTTTCATTGGGAAAGAAAATACCATAGTGTGATCTGGTTTCATAACACATGGTTCAGCAGGGAACCCCATTTCAATCATCATCTGACAAAGAGGATCCTTGCGATCTGCACGAACGGTACGAATGTAGTATTCATTGTGTCGTGCGTGTATACCTGATGCAGCATCTGTAAGTTGTGATACAGTACCCGATGGTTTGATACAAGTAATAGCAGCAGCAGGATTAATACCAATCTTCTTTGCCCATTCTTTATTAGTTGCAACTGCATGATCTTTCATACTTGAAAGGGTAGATGGAAGATTATTAATTGTTCTCATCATTGCATTATCAAGTATACCCGTGAGAGATACACCAAGAAGAGCTTCTTCTTTGCAGTTCTTTGCCCACTCTGATGAGAGATATGGGAAATGAGTAAGAGATGCTTGCCATGTTCCTAAAATGGAAGCAAGACGAACTTTGCGCTTCAATGATTCAAGAGTATCCTCTGGACGAACTACAACTTCAGTAAGGTTGCAAAATTCACGGTCACGTAAAATAATCTCACTGCAAGGATTTGTGCCAAACTCATAAGTCGAGTCACGACGATCCCCAAGTTTAGATACAGTTCTACGGCAAGCATCGCGATTGAAAATGCCGCGTTCTCCGCTTTTTGATTTATATAGTGCAACCCATTCATCCATGAACACTCCTATTTCTGGTTTTTCCTTATACGCGACCGAGTTGTTTGCGAGCGCGCGTTGTGGGTTTTCGTTCCACCAAGCTCCAGACTTGGCATCTCGCATCCTTTCATCTGTGAGATTGGATAAGCTAATAAGAGCAGATCTACGGACTCCTCCCACCACGACAATTTCCGCAATCTTGCAGATGATGTCGTGACATTCAATGGATGTAAGTTTTCTCCCCGCTGCTCTCTTAAAAGTGTCAACTGTGAATTTGAAAAGATCTTCAAGAGGTCGTGGTCCCGAAGCTCTCCCACCAAATGTCTTGAGTCGTGCGCCAGCAGGACGAATTTTTGATATGTCCCATTTGGGTATTTGACCTCCAATGAGTAAGGAGACAAGTTCTTTGTATGCCTTAGCCCAACCAGCTTTGCTATCTTCAACAATGATCGTGGTATCACTAGCAGAAAAGTTTTCAGCGATTGTAGGAAGTTTCTCAACATATTGTCTCTCCACTGAGAATCCGACACCTGTTCCACACATTAGGATGTATAGAATTTCATCGAATGCACGAACGCGATTTACAGCAACATAAGAACAATTATATCCTGCTGTATTATCTCTGCGTAGTGCTTCGCCAGCCGTCATAAGAGCTCTCATGCTAGGCATGATCTCAAGGTTGAGAACTGCCTCTTCTAATTCTTCTCTTAATTCTTTTGGAAGATTATAGTTGTTGTTTTCTCTGAGATGTGTTTCAAAGAAATCAAAATAACGTTTGACAGTTTCTCCCCAAGTCTCTCGTCTTTTTTCTTTTTCAATCCAACGAGCGTATCTTGATGTGTGTATAAATTTTTGGTAATCTGAAGGTAATTCTTTCATGTGCACTCCTTAAACATGCTTAGTATTTAGTCTTCTCAGTGAGACATGTCCACGCTTCTGGAAAGAGTTCTTCAATTATCTTTCCAATTGCTTTTGCGTATTCGCGGACTTCCCATTGAGCATGTGGTTCAATTCTTTGATTATAAACTCTTGCATATGCTGACAGCGATCCAGTCCACCACCATTCAGTGTATACGCCTTGTGGTAAAATAAATCTTGCTTGTTCAGGTGCAATTCCAGATTCAATCAACTCTTCATATGCAGCAATACATTTATCCATATTATCTTTATATAAAGCATCAATATGTGTTTTTAATTTTGAATCATTAATAAAATCTTCTGATCCTTGCTTTGCACCACCAGTAGGTTTTCCTCTCCAATATGGATGATACACATCTGGTTGATACGAAACATAACGACGAGAAATTTCATTCTCAACAAATCCAATTTTATGTTTAAAAAGTTGAGTACGAATAGAAATTGGTGCTTTGATTCTGAGTGTAATTTGAGGATGAGCAAATGGAGTCCAATGCTCATGATCTGCAAGATAATTTAGCAACTTGGAATCTTTTGCAGAAAGAAATCCTTTTCCTTCATGATCAACTTCTTCCCAGGAACTTTCTTTATCAAATGAGACTCTTGCAGCATTTACGATGGTAAGATCAGATCCCATATGATCAACATACTGCACAAAACCACTGTCAAGAACTGTAATTCTTTCAAGAATATCACTCATCTTTTAACTCCTTTAGAAGTTCATGATCATTACCAAGAACGCGCTTAATTGTATTAAACGCAAATTCTGTAAACTTATTTTCCTTTACAAACTTTGCAATATAAACAAAATTCATCCAATCTTCAGTATCAAACAATTCGTAGTTTAGTTCTTTTGCATGACGACTGAAGTTTGCAAGATAGTTTTTAACTCCAAGAACATCTTCCTTGCTTGTTTTCTTTTTTGCTATCCATTCATCAATTCCGCCTTCTCCCATCTTTTCAATAAACTTGTCGTAAGTATTTTTCTTTTTACGAAGAAGAGAGGATAATTCTTGGAGAAATACTTTGTTATTTTCATGCCAATAATCAAATTTCACACCTTCTACATTTGTAAATGTTTGCGCGTAATCTATTGCTCTAAAGAACATCTCCTCATTATTTTCTCGAATATATTCGCTAAATTTAAAATGAAATTCAGCGATTGCTGTAAGTAGTAAAAAATCTTCTTTTGAAATTTTCATTGACATTTTCTCCATGTATTAAATGCTAACATTGCTCCTGCTCCTCTAAAGGTGTTGTGATTAATTATACCACATACATCAATGTCATTCAAGACCATATCATTTATATCTTTTTCTTTTATGAAAGAAGGAAAAATACAAATTTTTTCATTATTGCTAATTAAAGTTTTCATTATATTTGCAACGCTTCTATTTCTTGGTTCGTTATCCACGACAAAAATTAAGTTCATGTTTAGGAACATCTTTCTAATTTCTAGAAAATTTCCTAGACCCAGACAAGCGATTGCGTTTGGTAGGAACAGACTGTCAATCGGTCCCTCTACAACAAATACTGGTTGACTAGAATCGATTCTCTCTATTCCATAGACCATCTTTACATCTTCATCTTTTTTTAAGGTTATATACCGAGGTTGAATATTTTCAAATGATCTGCCTTGTGCTCCAACAAATTGATTGTGTTCATCATAAATTGGAATTAGTAATCTTTCATCATTGATAAGTTTATAATCTGAATTTACTGTCTTTGCGTAATCTCCAAACTTATCAGTATATCCAAATAATTTCCACTTATCCTTTGGGATTCTTCTTTTATTAAGCAATTCAATTGCCTTGTGATTTTCTGGAAGATCATCAACTGATTGATATTTTGGAGTGACAAAAGATTTTGAGTGATGAATTACTAATTTTGTCTCTTCAATCTTTACATCTTTTTCTGTAAATCTTTCAAGACAATATTGTTTAAATAAAGATGGAGAAATTAATTCAAGAAATCCATAAACATTTAATGATGCTCCACAGTTATGACATTTGTAAAAATATACGTTATTCTTTTCAAAGAAATAACCTCTTGCTTTGTTCTTATTTGCCTCCGAATCTCCACATAGAGGGCAACGACAATTTGCAAGATTTTGTTTCTTCCATTTAAATTTCTCTAAAGTGGTGGAAACAAGATTGATATATTTTTTGTCAATATACGAAGTCATTAAAACTTCCAGGTGTCTATTTCAGATTTCTTTGATTCTGATTTATCAAAGAATGTAATTTGTTTTGGTTCAAACACAGTTGGATTGATATCTTCTTTCTTGACATCAAATACTTTCATCTTTGCACGATTAATTCCAAGAATAAACTTTCTATTTGTTGCTGTATCATTATAGCGATTCTTTAGTTGTTTCACCATAATTTGATTCAGTTCCGCAAGTTCTTCAGTAGAAATCAAAGCAAACATGAAATCGGCAGTTGCTGGAAGACCAAACGATTCCGAAGTATCTTCAAGACCAACATCACTATTTGAATATCCTGATCTTGTGGTTTGTGTTGCACTAAACAACGGCACATTATATTCTACTGCCAAACCACGAAGTTCTTCAGCAATCGACTTTACATAAGTATAGGAATTAATATTATTTCCATTCTTCAATCTTGCCGATGCGCAAATGTTTAGATAATCAATAAAGATAACATCTGGTTTAAATTTTCTCTTTAACCACAATTCATCCAATAAAAATCTAAAATGATTTACATTTGCAGTTGCTGTTGGATATTCCTTGATGATTAGTTTTCCAGTTACACCAGATCCAAGAAGTTCCATCTTCTTTTCATAAACATTCTTTGGAAGAGTTCGTAGATTATCTAATGTAACATCAAGAAGATTTGCATCAATTCTTTCTGCAATTCTTTCCTCTGCCATTTCACAGGTGATATAAAGAACATTCTGATTTTGCTTGAGACAATTTGCTGCATGATGGCAAAGAAACAAAGACTTACCAACACCAGTTCCCGCCATCACAATGTTCAAAGTTTTTGATGGTGTTCCTCCATTTGTGATCTGATTAAAATAATCAAGATCAAATGCTACACGTTTTTCTACCTTGTGGTAAAACTCAAATCGTTCATGATAATCTTCAATATAATCATGACCGATATGTACATCGAACGATACCGCCAAAGCTTTAGAGAGAATGTCGGGAATCGAACCTTGTGATTGTTGAGATTTTCCATCAATGATTTGAATTGATTCCATGATGGCATTATATACCGCTCTTTCCTTACAAAAATTTTCAGTTTCATTAGTCAACCAATCAATATCTGATTGTTCTTTGATTGAAGAGATCTCTTCAACAATAGAATTAATTCTTTTTGATTCTTCCTGTGTGATTGATTTATTTTTATCAAGTATAATATACAACGCTTCCTTAGTGGGAAGATTATTATACTTGAGTATAAAATCTTGAATCGACTCAAAAACAAATTTTACTGCTCTGTCATGAAAATACTCCCTCTTGAGGAAGGGAGTAACTTTTCGTGAATATGATTCGTTCTTGAGAAGATTATGAAGTATGATTTTTTCTACATCTGTCATTCATTTTCCTCTTCAGTTGGTTCTCCACCATAACTGAACTTATTATACACTGCTTTTTCGATCTGGTCAAGAACTTCTTTTGTAAAATATTTTTCTGGATTATCATAGATTGTTTTTTCAAACACCTTTGATCCATCAGGAAGTTCAATACGAGTAGAATTTTTCTTAAAGATTCCTGATTCTACAGCAATATCAACAAGACCATAATAAGGATCAAGACCACTATCGTAATTTAAGCGTAGATCTACCACACTATTTTCTTTAGTAAATCTTCCCTTATAAAGTTTGGCATGAATAATATTGCCAATTACTTCACCATCAGCATTCTTATCTTTCTTCTTTGAAAGATAAACAATGGTTGATGCCGCATACTTAAGACCAGTACCACCACCCATTTCAGACATTGGAACATATGCACCAACAACTTGATAAGTGTGATTAGTCATAATCATTGGGATCTTTGCGATACCCAACTTTACAGTAAGAACACGGAAGGTTGATTTTACAATCTGTGCGCGAGTCATATCGCGTGTTTCTTTACCTTCAGCAGTGTCGTTCATCTCTTTAGATGTTGACAACATACCAAGAGAATCAAGAACAATCATTGTTGGTTTACGATCTTCTTGAGAAAGTTCAAGATATTTGTCAACAATAGTAATTGCTTGATGACGAAACTCTTCAATTGTTGAAACAGGAAATACTGCTACACGCTTTGGATCAATTCCTCGTTTCTTAAACATTTCTGATGTAACTGCTTGCTCTGAATCAAAATAGAGAACAACAGCATCAGGATTGTCTTTCAAGAATTTGGATACAATTCCAAGAGTAAAATAAGTTTTACCCGTAGAAGATTCTCCAGCGAGAGCAAGTATTTTATTATCTGGAAGACCACCATAAATGCTTGCAGATAACAAACCATTAAAAATATAACATCCAGTATCAACAAATCCACCTACATCCGAACCCTGAAGTCCTTCGGATACGAGGGAAGCATATTTGTTTCCTGATGATTTCACGATTGATGATAAAAAGTCACTCATAATTTCCTTTCATTCAAATAAACTTTCAAGTGTGTTTTTCTTTTCCACAGACCATCCAATAGTATCTAGTATGGTCGTCAATGGATCAATAAATGATTTTTCAAATTGAATATTATAATCAATATAATCTTCTAGTTGAAATTCTTTCGGAAGCACAGTCGTGAAGGAAATCACTTGATCTTCTCCAACTATACCCCCAAGCGGGTTTGGTTTCTTTAGCATCAAGAATTTAATCTTATCTCCTTCGATGATCTTTTTGTATTTTTTATTAAGACCAAATTTGTTAAGATAATGATTATAGATCAAAGCACCTTTGACAGCGATTGGTGTTGACTTTTTGTAAATAGTATCATTATCTTTATACTTCTTCATACCATTCACGCTACGAGGAAATGCAATATCCTCTGGAGGAAGAGAATTAAATTCATTTTTGCAATTTAAGATAAATTCAATCATCTTATCTTCATTCTCATTCATCACGATATCAATTGCTGTCTTTAATTTTTTACGAACAAATTCAGGAGTTGATGAACGAGTTGTTTCAATTCCCATAATTTTAAGTTTGGGTTCTTTATACCTAACACCTTCCGAATCCCAAACATTTAACATATATCTTTTCTTTGCAGTCCAGATTCCCTTATCTGCAATCACCTCTCTGCCCATCTGCATTTTCTGCTCATAGGCATTCATGGTGTCTGCAAGTTTTTGAAACTTTTTGTCGATAAAAGGAATAACAATATCCTCTGCTGCCTTGTCTAAAAAATCAACTATGGTATTTGTGGTTGGTTTTGAAACTTTAGTTTCTCCATCAAAAATACTGACAGAAGGAAACATCTTTTCCACAAGATTATTTAAACAAAGATATACAGAATCTGTATCAGATGCAATAACATAATCAACATCTACGCTACCCACAACCTTGTTCAGATATTTGTTAAGTTCTTGACCAATCCATTGAATAGACAACTGACCCGACAGAGTAATTGCCTCTGCGAGTTCAGTCGAATAATATCTGAAGTATTGATTGCCTATCGCACCATAGGCAGAATTTAATTGAATCTTACGAACTAGTTGAAAGTTATGATATTTTGAAATATCATTTTCTACTTTTTGTTTTAGTTTGATAAGATCTGCGTCACTAAGAGATTCTAAATCTTTCATTATGTAGAGTATAACACATTTTAATGTAGAGTCAAGAGATACTTTGTTCTATTTAAAAGAGCTAGCATTTCATCACGAATGTTTAAAAGATCAGTATCTTCTTGACTTAGTTCCGCTGGAAGTTCATTAATTAAATAATTTTCAAAGTATTTAATTACAGGCATTGGATGCGAAGTTTCATATCCATGAAGAGTAATTGTTCTTTCTTGCTCTGTATCTTTTCCATACTTGCCCATATAGGTTTCGACAAAATTATCAATAAGATCATCTAATCCCTCATATGCATTTCCTAATGCTTTATGTTCAGCATAGGAAGGGGTTTGCCAATGATGAATACGAAATTGATTTTGTAATGTTAGAAATTTTTCAATACACGACATAAGTATCTCCTGTCTTGTATTTATAATTTTGCTTTCCATGTCCCATCTATAATAATACCAGACTCAGGAACATCCTCTGGAATAATTTTTTGAACAGAGTAGCACTGGGAAATTTTCATTTGTTTACGGAGTTCATTTAATTGTTCTGCTTCCGTAACCGCATTTGTTTTTTTCTTGAATGCTAAAAGACCCTTGCGGGGGTCACCCGAAGAGTCTTTTATATTATCAATCACAAATTGTTTGGTTTGTGTAATAATTCCGTACATTAGGTTCACTATTCATTTCTTTAAGAACTATGAGTATCTTTTCAAGAATGCCTGATATGTACCAGACACTTAAAAAGTTGTAAAACATAAAAAAGATGAGCATCCATTCCATTAATTCGCTCACCGTCGCCGCCTTCGGACCACACCAGCAACCGCAAGCAGGGCAAGTGCCGATGGTGCGGGAACAATCTCGTAGGAGAGATTGTCAAGGATGAAATGGTTGATGGGTGAGTTGGGAGAAAATCCCGACATCTT